>Ga0310690_10011935_pt1 | contig 10697 bp, 9 predicted proteins | sample AusTroGonzalo_MG_2_FD_207661 | JGI IMG/M metagenome (GOLD analysis project Ga0310690, IMG submission 207661) | Bovine rumen microbial communities from tropical cattle in Woodstock, Queensland, Australia - Gonzalo_04 (v2) (version 2) | ecosystem: Host-associated > Mammals > Digestive system >...
GTTACCAATATCGGATTGTCAACCTTTGAACGTGTATCATCCATGAATCTGCGATATAATGATACGGTACGTGTGGTATATAACATCGTACCATATTTATTGGATTCACGACATGATGGCGATCTACCAATTCCCATTCCGGATAAGTGTCCAATATGTGGATATAAAATCGATTTACATTCCATGAAACAGGTACGTTGTACAAACCCCGAATGTCGTGGACGTAAATTGGGTGCGATTATTCGATATGCGGAAAAGATGAAGATGTTTGGTGTATCAGAAGGAATCTTAACTAAACTATTCGACATGGGTTTGATTTATAATATATCGGATCTATATAAATTAACAAGAGATCAGATATCTGCCATCGAAGGATTTGGTTATAAATCTGCGGAGAATATCATCAATTCCATCCAATCCGCATCAACCAATGTACCCGCAACACGATTCTTGGGCGCCATTCCATGTAAGGATGTATCTGCAAAAACATGGCATACAATTGTTACATCCGTATATGGTGAAGGTAATCCAGAATCATCTAATGATATTCATCGGTTATTGCATAAACCAAAACCGGATGAATTTTTGGAAAAGATGTTATGGTATACAAATGGTATCGGAACGGCAACACTTGCGAATATCAATGAGGGTATTCGTAACAATTGGAATACCATATATGATCTAATGGAGTATGTTTCCTTCAAACGTCCATCCGTCAGATCCGGTATTGTATGTTTGACGGGTACACGTGATAAACGTGTTATTCAAATATTAGAACAACATCATTTCCAAGTAACAGATTCCATGTCGAAACATTGTAATGCATTGATCATTCCACATGATGGTTTTGAATCCAAAAAGACCAACATGGCGGTTATCAATCACATACCGATGTATACAGTGGATGATGTATTAACGGGAAAATTCCCCAAATGATATCAATACCATTTTGGTATGATATAAATAAACCCATTCACCAACCTAAATGCAATGAGGAGGAACAATTATGAACATGAACGCAACGAACAGCCTGATCACCACCAAGCAGGTAAGGACATTCAATTTCCAGCCCGCGGATATCGGTAAGCCGTTCCGCATTCTCCATGAGGATTACTGTGTATACGGTATCCTCACTGAGGCGAATGATGTCTTTGCACGTTTTATGGTGTATGATCGCAACATCGCCAACAAGACCCATACACAGGAAGAGCATTACACTGTGGATGAGGTATGCGGTGAAAACGCCCATATCGAGATTGAGAGAATGGTTGACATCTCCACCATTCGACCCAATTACGATTGATACGACAAGGAGTGAAACAATCGCATGGCAACCAAAAAAGGATTACTTGAACAGGATCTTGAGAATGCAGATTATATGACAATCATCTCAGGTGGTGGTACTTCCAAGGTATTCAATAAGAATACCCTCGTGGATTATTCGTACTCCACCGGTGTGGTATTGTTTGATTATGCATTCGGATATGAAATCTTGGTTCGTGATGAATCCGATCAGGTTGTTAAGAAGCGAACCTGCCTGGGACTCCAGGCAGGTTCCTTCAATATTTTAACCGGTCGGACCCAGTCATTCAAAACAACCATTGCGTTACAAATGATCGCGAATATTGCTTTTTCTAACGGGGGTAATATTGTTCATTATGATGCAGAGCAACGTTTGGTTCTTCAGCGTGTTAAAACATTAACCAAGTTACCAGAATCATGGTTTTCGGGTGATACACCACGATATTCTCTGCGTTCTGGTGCAATTGGCTTCGATACATTACAGAATGACATTACAGAAATCTATGAAAATAAGGTACGTCATAAGGATCTTCTTCTTAAGGATACAGGGGAAGTTGATGATCATAATCAACCGATTTTTCTTATGCCTCCTACAGTTGTATTCGTAGATTCTCTTCAGGATGTCATTAATAAGGAATATGATGTCAATGATAAGAAGATGGTTGATGATATGCGTGAATTACGCGGTAACATGTATGGTGCACAATCGGCAAAAACCATTCGTGGATTATTGACAGATATTCTTCCCATGTTGAAAGAAGCAAATATTATTCTGGTAGCAATCGCCCATAAGACATCCAATATGTCATTGAATCCATTTGCCGGTGTTAAGAAGCAATTCCAGTATGGTGCAAATGATGAACGTATTTCGGGTGGTTCTGCAGTTGAATTCAATGCATCTGCAGTTATCAATCTTTCTGCGGTTGTTAAAGAAGATTCTCGTTTCCATGAGTCAACAGATGGTTTCGAAGGAAACACTGTTCTGTTTGAACCAACAAAATCTTCTACTTCTGAATCTGGTAATGAGAAGACTGGATTGGGATTCAATATCATTGTTGATAAACGTAAAGAGGGTGTTGATAATCTTCGAACACTCATTATGTTCTTGAATCAACGTGGTAAATTGAAAGGTAACAAAGCGGGATATCGTGTGATTGATAAACATGGTGAACCAATTTCGGAAAAGTTTACATGGAAACATGTATATGAAGATTTTGAAAAAGATCCAGAATCCTTAAAGCAGTTTATGTTAACTGCAAAAGAGGAGTTGGAAACACTGATATCGAAAGCGGAAGATACTGCAGGTACCATCAAACCATTTTCGATTGAAGGAACATTGGCTTCTCTGAATAATAATTAAAACCGGTAGTATACTAATAATTACAGTGAATGGGTATGTCATATAACCACGCCATGGGTAATGACGAGAAAAAGCCTGCTACTACAGATGTTCCTCGCCCATTCACTATAGGCGGTTGTAGCTCAATCGGTAGAGCATACGCCTTTTAAGCGTAGGGTAGTGGGATCGTAACCCGCCAGCCGCACCATGTACTGTTCGGCATAGCAGTACTAACTCCGTGGTGTGACCATCATGTTTTGTAAGATTTCCATGATGGTCACTTAATGACATCATTGGGGCAACGACCTGGTGATGTCCTCCTGCTGTGGTTTGTCGCTACACAGCATAAGAGTCATTCTCTCAACCTCCGATATTATGATACCGGGGTACATCCCCGGTATCATATATCATTTCTATTTTTTTATTTTTTCATATAGATATATTTAAAATGCATAAAGGAGATAATCTATTTATGCACGTTTGATTAAATTTATATAACGAAAGGAGGCATTCTATATGCCTGATAATACTAATCAAACGCTTGATAAAACCCCAGTGCAATTCGTGTTGCCTGATGGTGATACAGCCGCAGTTGTAACATGGGCGTTTGTCATCGATCGATTGGAACAAGACCTGAATCCGATCATCGATGAACTTACATTATCCAACCAACACCTCAATCGGATCAATGATGCGATTGAACGCATGATTGAACCTGATCATGAATAACCCAGCGACACTGGGTCCATTTTATAATGGAAATCAATTTGTCTAACGTACTGCGGCGGTATGGTCATGTCCAGTCTGGTGGTGTATCGTCGAGCTATGGTAATGTGAGGTAACGTCAGGTAGAGTGAAGGTAAGGTGCAGCCGAGTTTTGTCTAGTATGGGTTAAGTCAAGTTAGGCATGGTCTTGGTGAGGCGTGGTTACGTGAGGTACCGTAAGGTACGGGTACAGATTCGCAGCGTTGCGTTACGTAGCGGTAAAGTTGGGTAAAGCAAGGCATTGCATTGGCGATGTTACGTGTTGTTTTGGCAAAAACAAAAACATTCATAATGATCCCCCGTAATGGGGGATCGAATGTTCATTAATTATGATATATTGATATGTGCATCCATGTGGGATTAGGTCAGCTCCCACATTCATCACATATCTTAATATATAACAGGCTTTCATGGGTTACCTGTATAAACATGAATCCACTCCACATGATGCATATGCATCAAATCTATAATTAATCAGGAGGAAACAATTATGGCAAGAACTAAGAAGAACGAGGTAGCAAACCTCAACGAGCAGACAGTAGAGGCACAGAAGATCAATTCAAAAATCGTTGCAATGACCAGCAACGGTGGTTATCTCAAGGAAGGAGAAACCGGACTCTGTGTACGCCTTCACTTCATCGAGTCTGTACTGGGTACAGCACCGATGGACCCGGAGCTCTATAGCAACTACATTGCATCCAAAGCACCGGATGCAAAGTCCCGCGAGGAAGAGATCGCAATGCTGACCGCAGATGGATTCATGGAGAGAGCGATCAGTGGATTCCTGCGTGACAAGAAGGGTCGCGCGGGTAACCTGGGTTACCAGATGAAAGGTTACCTCAAGGAAGCAACCAAACATGAGAAGCGTTACCAGGACAGCATCTGCAAGAAGTGGACGGCACATAACGCAAAGATTGATGGTTGCATCTTCATCCGTCCGAGATTCATTCCGTTTGAACTGACGGGTGATATTACAGTTTTACAGAGACCTCTGCGAGCACAGACGCCACAGGGTGAACGTGTGGCACTCGCGGCATCCGAGGAAGTTCCTGCGGGATCCACTCAGGAATTTGTCATTGCAATGGCGAATTCCGAATTTGAAAAATATGTTCGTCGCGATCTGGACTGTGGGGAAGATCATGGTACTGGTCAGTGGCGTAACTCCGGTCACGGAAGATTCCTCTGGGAGGAACTTGATCCGATTACCGGAGAGCAGATCGGGGGTAATTATACCCCTGAATATTTCGAGCTGCTCTACAACGATGCGAACTGCATCGCTTCCACAGAAGAGCTTCAGGCAATGTGGAAGGTAAATACCGAAGAGACCGAGTAATATGTTATATGACGAAGCAGTGTTTCCAGTTACTTCTTTTGATAATGAAAATGAATTGAACTGGAAAAAATATTCTCGTCATATACATGGTAATGATTCCGCGTGGCATTACGTCACGCGGAATAACCATATGTCCAGTCGCCTCTGGATGAATGTCAATTGGAAACAAAGGAGCTATCGTAAAGTAAAGGTATTGTAATGTATCGTATGGGTAGAGTGCAGTCTCGTTAGGTCCGGTACTGTCAAGGTGATGTTCGGTTAGGTCTCGTATGGCAGGGTGTTGTGAGGGTGCTGTGACGTGCGGTTGGGTCAGGTGAAGGTATGGCGAAGTGAGGTAACGTCAGGTAACGTATCGTCGCGTTTTGGTTTGGTGAGGCATTGTTCCGTTGTGCTTAGTACTGCGGGGGTAAAGTGCTGTATCGTGGCGTGGCGTGACGTGGTGCGTCGGTAATGTATTGCATCGCACAGTTGCGGTGACGAAAAGTGGAGTCGCGTATCGGTCCAGTAAGGCAAAGCAACGTCGCGTATGGGTGAAGCTAAGTGTCGTAACGTTGTGTATAGGTAAAGTAGAGTGGTGCTACGTGTAGGTGTAGTTCAGCAAAGTAGTGTTACGTGTCGGTAAAGCACAGCACTGTCACGCGATGGTGTAGTTCGGCAAAGCTATGCGTTGGCATCGTACCGTTATGAATTGTGCAGTATCGGTATTGTGTAGCAAGGTAAAGTCTTGTGAGGTGCTGGTGAAGCAAAGCGTCGTAATGCCAGGTAACGCGGAGGCAAAGCAAAGTGTCGCAATGGTGCAGCTAAGTCCAGTGGTGTCTGGTCAAGTATTGGTAAGGTGGGATGGTGCGATGTGATGTAATGGTATTGTCCAGTATCGTTGCGTCTCGTTTGGCTTCGGTAAAGCCAAGTCGTGTTTTGGCATGGTATTGTATATCGACGTCATGTATGACAACCGATCAAAAATAAACCCTCCACCTCTCACCTCGGGAGGGTTTATTTTTTCTTATAAATACTACTATAAAATACATTTAAAAGTGGACGCGTGACAGAGGTTGGCAAATGTACCAGTCTTGAAAACTGGCGTGCGTTAGTAGCGCACCGTGGGATCGACACCCACCGCGTCCGCCAATATTTACTATATGCGCCTGTGGTGGAATAAGGAATACACATGGGACTTGCCTGTTCACATATACTTTATAAAAGTATATTACGTAGATTATATCTACGGGAGTGCTCATGAAGAAATTCATGATGTTAGAAGTCGGCTAAAACGGTGAATGTGTGAACAAAACGCCGTGCTAACCTATATAGGTGAGTGTAGAGACTTTATACCGACTACCTAAGTCTATTTAGATATGGTAAAGACAAAGTCCAGACTACAACGTATAATATTATACGGCTATGGTGACATAGAGTAGCAGGAAAATCCCACGAGGAAACTCATACGGGTTCAACTCCCGTCAGGCGCACTTTTGAGAGTATATCATCAGCGGTTTCAGCATACGCTCCAGTGATCCACTCTCTCGATAATTTATAATGAAAGGATATGATACCGATATTATTCCTGTAAACGAATAACATATGAGTATATAAATCGCCTAATGTTGACCGCAGAGATAGTATTTACATGAATACGAGGTCCGGGTCATGTATGATGGTATACGCGTCATCATGTGGATGTATGGGATACTTACCTCAATATACCTTATACAGCTTACTCAAAACACATGAATATACCGTGATACATTCGGAACGTACTCTACCCAATTGGGGTGGACGAAAACATGGCATGGTTCCAAACATGAATCCAGCAATCTATTTGACCATAGATTGAAATACCTCACACTTCTAGGGTACTCGAACGTGTTTAATGTGGCGCAGAGGATCGGATCGCAACCATTCCGGTGCGACAGCCGTTCACGCCCAACACGATAATATGGTGAGTGCTAGAAGTTATAATACTGCACGATTACACGTTGTGGTGGATCCCGGTATTTGTGAAAACTGGAAGGCAATGGAGATTCCATTAATAATACGCAGGTCCGATCAACTTGGTATGGGATTAATGGGTGGCATTAAGGTGTGCGACAATCTCCACATATGATTCATTCAAGGGTATTACCTTGAATGAATTACCATGAAAGAATAAACAACCTGATCCGATGTGGATTCGTTAGATACGGGCGTTTCACATAGCATTGGATAACACACACCGGATAACACGTATCTTTTCCGGTCTAAGTAGCCTTGCATCTCGCATGGGTATATCTCATGGAGCAGAACTGTGAAGTGTGAGGTTGGATCAGAGCTCTTTATAATCGATGATTGGCCAATCGATGTTGGAGTAGTGTCTTGAGGGGCTAGATGCGTTCTGATTATTTCTTTCAATATAAGCCCCATTCATCTAACGGTTAGGATTAGCTGCTCATAACAGTTTCACGATCGTTCAACTCGATCATGGGGCACTTAGACTGCACAGTGGCCAAGTGGTTAAGGCAACGGACTTTGACTCCGTTATCGAGTGTTCAACTCACTCCTGTGCAATTTGGGCTCATACACACAGACATGGGCTACGTTTACTTCCTTTTCATTGCAATGAGCTCCCCTTCGGGGGAGCTTAATTGTATCTATTATTCCGACTCTTTATATAGATATCATTATCATGCAAACAATGACAATAATCTTTGTTTGTGTTTTATTATTATCACAAGGCCTACGTGCCGGAAAGGAAGACTCTTATGAAAAAGAAAAAGAATCCGATTGAACGTACCATTCGAGGTGCGTGTAAAACCATTGCAGTAGGTGCGTTAATGAACGTATCTGGTCAATTGACGAAACCGTTGGTTGACAAATTTTGTATGCTGTTGCGGAATAATGCATTGTATTCGGTATCGATCCGATATGATGTATTTCACATCCAGGGAGGTTTGATGAAATACTTCAAGCATCTCCCTAAGAGGGCAGACTTCCCAGCAGACGATGTATCAGACATCATGATCAAACCCGGAATCAATTATCTTCCTGAGGACTTCTTCGAGATGACGATATGGCATGGTGTTCCGATTGGATTTGTTATGTCAAATGGTGGAAGCAATGAATCCCAACGTGCTAATGGGGACAAAAAGGAATTCAAACTTTATACCTTAAACAATCGACATTGTAAAGAAGTCTTGCTGGATTTCCTATATGAATTAAGGGAAGAACATCAACGTGCAGATTACTTTGAACGTCAATCATTTGCAATGGTTGATTCAATGAATTCCACACATGAAATCATTCCGCAGAAACGTACATTTGATAATGTGTTTATCCCCAAGGAAGACCGTATCAAAATTCAGAATGCATTGGATGCATATCTGAATGGTCGTGAATTTTATGAAGAGAATAAACTTCCGAATCATTTCGGTATTCTGTTATACGGAACTCCTGGAACGGCAAAGAGTAGTTTGGCAATTGCGATTGCTAACTATGTAAAAGCATCACCGACCGTATGCATGAATGGTGATCAATTACGGTTCTTACCGGAGATCATTCAGAGAATCATTTGGAGTAAACCATCGTCTCCGAATAAATACAGGATTCTGTTAATCGAAGATATCGATTCATGGATGTTCTCCAAGGATCGTGTTGTGAAATTCGAGAATGAAGATGACGATGAATTCAAGAATTGTAAAGATGTCGGATTGGCAACAATTCTGAATTGTCTGGATGGTATTGGTGCACCGACGAATGTCATTTATATCTTTACAACCAATCATGTGGAGATGTTGGATCCTGCATTGATTCGTCCTGGAAGAATTGATCTCATGGTTGAGATGAAAACGGCGGTTCCGGAAACACTGGAACAGTTTCTCAAGTTCCATTATCCAAATACAAAGATCCCGGCAATTACATCTGTTCGAGATGGTATCACATTCGCTGAACTGCAAACCAAAGTATTGCAGGGTTATAGTGTAGAAGATATCATTGCATACTGCAATAATAATGTATCGATCGATACATGATGAACGGATAATTTATAATGAAAGGATTGAATGTTATGGATGATGGAAAAAATGGGATGGTCGAAAAGTATTACGACCGTCATGGTGATGCACTGGATACCGACAAGATTAATCCGGTAAAAATGATGCATCATTGGAAAGAGATCTTGATCGATGAAACATCAACGAAATCGGTCATGATCTTCCGGAAAGATGTCTTCGGTGATATCTGCATGGAAACAGTTACACGTATGCATGGTAAAATCCAAACATACGTATCTGAAGAAGAAATCACCCAAGAAACAGTGGATGACATTCTGTTGTTGTGTAATCAACGCGGATATGAAATCCACATTACGTTGGATATTTGATGGATTGGAACGGGGGCATATGCCCCCGTTCTTTATCTATTATTTTGACGCTGTATATAGATATTATTAATATGAATAGAGAGTAAAGGATCTCGGTAATAATCGGGGTTATTGAAATCTGTTCATGTTAATCATTCACAAATCCCAATGCCTGTTACGTCTGGCATGGGACACACATTCGAAAGGAGAATGTATTATGACAACCACAATGAAGTTTAATGCACCAGAAGTAACCACACTCCGTACTGAGAACAACCGTCGACTCAGAGATGGAATGGAATTCATGACGACCAACAAGGTCGACGAGAGCGATTCCATTTATCAGTCCCTGTACCACCAGGTCGATTGGAACGGCTATCTTCTCAATGAGGAAAACGCCGATTGGGTAGACCCTATCATCCTCAAGTCCCAGGGTGTAAATCCCTTCCCTGACAACCAGGGAAAGGTGATTTTCACCATCCCAGGTTCCATGGTATTAAATGCCTTGGAGCCGTCCCCCTACACTGGGGGAAGTTTCCATGTTCTCGTTCCCTCTTACGCGGGTGGGTGGGATTACGCCAGGACAATGTGTAATATGTCCTGGTGGCAGAGGAAAGAGACCGGTGATGAGTCCTACATCGACAAAAGGGAAGACATCGTCCCTGAGGCGATGTACGAGGTCACCTGCTTCGGCGGATGTGGGTACGTTTACATCCGTAAGGTTTCCGATTCCAGAAAGGAGGAATGATTTTATGCAGTCGTTCACCCGAAGAATCACGGCGGTCTTAGACCATCGCCCAATCCAGGAACCCAACTTGGAGAAGGCGATCAAGGTCGCAGCCGTCATTCAGGGGCTCCGCTATGCGTGGAGTCCTGAAACGGACACCTGGGTGGTCCGGGATGACCCGGAAATGACCGCCGTATTACAAGGAAGGGTCTTCCCGACCATCAAATTGACGAAGACTTTAGAGATGATTTTCGAATGTGCAAAAGAACTTCCAGTACCTCGCACTGACGAGGTACTGGAAATGTATGCGTTTTACTCGCGGGAGAAAAACATATTCCAGAACGGAATGTGTGAGAATCTCGCATATATCCGAAAAAAGTCAGATATGACGGAAGGAATGCGCCGTCAGATCATAAAGAAAGAGAGGGTTCATATAATGCACACCCTCGTTGATGCGGGGGTTATTGATTCTATCACTTTCCGAAAATTAGTCGGATGAGTGTGGGATACATCCTGGGCATGATGTAAAACCGCCCACCATAGGTGCCACGGCAGTGCACCAGTGGCGTGTGGGGGTAGTGGACCACACGTCACGACAAACCGGCTCAACTCTACCGTCCCCCTTTCGGGGGACGTGAGTCGGTTTGTTTTTTTCTTGTTTAAATTTGATCCCATGTAGATGTGTCGTTATTGAACATCTTCAATACGGCACCATCTTCATTACGATCCATGAGTATCGTTTTCTGATTTACTTGATAACCAGATTCATCATCAATGATATCACCAACGTTACCAATATCAGTACCCATAATCATTTGCATTTCAGTTGCATTATATGCCACATTCTTATCATCATTCTTAAATGAGAAGGAATGTAATCTGGGGAATACCAATCTCC
>Ga0310690_10011939_pt1 | contig 10694 bp, 9 predicted proteins | sample AusTroGonzalo_MG_2_FD_207661 | JGI IMG/M metagenome (GOLD analysis project Ga0310690, IMG submission 207661) | Bovine rumen microbial communities from tropical cattle in Woodstock, Queensland, Australia - Gonzalo_04 (v2) (version 2) | ecosystem: Host-associated > Mammals > Digestive system >...
GCGAAAGCGGATGCAAAGGTACGACTATTTTTCGAACTAACAAAACTTTTCCTGCTTTTTTTTCATTAAAAACAAAAGTTTTCGCATTTCATGACAATACGAAAACTTTATATATATTAATATATATGGGGATTTAGAAAGTCACTCGAACACTTCTTCGATTTCTTCCCCATCAAAATCGTCTATTCCAGACTCATCCATCTGACATGGGTCGTAACCAGGAGGCATGTCAAACACAGCATTTTCGTTATATCCAAGTCGCTTGTCCTGATAAACGCGCTGCATGTAAAGAGCAAAAACAGGCAATGCCATAGTTGCGCCCTGCCCCATCGTCATCGTATCGAAATGAATATCACGGTCGTCTCCACCGACCCATACACCACTGACGAGTGTTGGGGTCAACCCCATAAACCATGCATCACTATTATTGTTTGTTGTTCCTGTTTTACCTCCAATGTCACCTTTCATGTTGTACTTAAAGCGAAGACGTCCACCTGTACCACCGTCAACGACAGCCTTCAACATGTAAAGCATCTTATTGGCACTTTCATCACTAATCACCTCATTCATCCTCGGTTGGAACTGAGCAACAATATTACCCTCACTATCCTCTATCTTTGTAACAAACATGTGAGCAGCTCGGATGCCGTGATTGACAAAAGCCGTATAGGCACTTACCATCTCACCAACTGTAATCTCGCATGGCCCAAGACAAAGAGACATGGAAGGATGTATTTCCGGATTACGAATACCATATTCATGAAGTAGTGCGACAAAAGCCTGTGGGTTGAGTTTGCTCATCAGATAGGCCGATATCCAGTTGTTCGACTGTTGAAGTCCCCACTTCAGTGTCACCATCTCGCCATAACGGGCACGACTACCATTACGGGGAGTCCAAGGTTTGCCAGCCACCATGTATGTTTCCTGAACATTAGGAGCCAGATCACACGGCGAAAAACCATTCTCCATTGCCAAGGAATATAAGAATGGCTTGATAGTAGAACCAACTTGACGACGTCCATCCATCACCATATCATAGGCAAAATGCATAAAGTCAAGTCCTCCCACATAAGCCTTAACTTGTCCATTTTGCGGGCACATACTCATAAAACCACAACGGAGGAAAGACTTATAATACCTTATGGAATCAAGCGGCGTCATGATGGTGTCAATCTCCCCATGATAGGTGAATATGCTCATCTCAGTTTTGGTACGGAAAGAGCGCATGATTTCCTCTTCCGAAGCTCCCGATGCTTTCAGTACTCGATATCGTTCGCACTGACGTACAGAACGCATCAGGATTTTGTTAACCTGATCCATGTTTAGACTACCAGAGAACGGAGCAGTCTGTCGTCCCATTTTCTCCTTGTTGAATGCAGGCTGCAGGAACTTGACAACATGTTCACGAACTGCCATTTCAGCATATTCCTGCATACGAGAGTCGATGGTGGTGTGAATTTTCAGTCCATCTGTATAGACATTATAATTATCACCATTCTTTTTACGGTTCTTATTGCACCATCCATAAAGCGGGTCCGTCTCCCAGTTGATAGAATCGACATGATATTTAACCTTATTCCACGAAGGATAGTCAGAAATATCTGGTTTCTTTGCCGTCATATAGCGACGCAGGAAGTCACGGAAATAAACAGCAATACCGTCTTTGTGGTCTGTCACGTGAAAATTGAGATTGAGAGGTTCTGCAGAATACTTCTGGAAATCGTCCTCAGAAAGATAGCCAGCCTTCTGCATTTGACGAAGCACGACATTACGACGTTCCAAAGAGCGTTCCGGGTATCGGACAGGATTATAGAACGAGGGATTTTTGCACAAACCGATAAGCACTGCTGACTCGTTCACCGTTAGATCTTTAGGTTCCTTGCCATAATAAGTGTTTGCAGCAGTTTTGATGCCTACGGCATTATGAAGGAAATCGAAATAGTTGAGATACATGGAAATTATCTCGTCTTTTGTATAGTTCCGTTCCAGCCGAACGGCTATCACCCACTCTATCGGTTTCTGTAAAAGGCGTTCCATCACAGTATGTGCTGTTTCCGAATAGAGCTGCTTTGCCAACTGCTGCGTAATGGTTGAGCCGCCTCCTGCTGACTTTTGCCCCATGATGCCACGTTTGACAACTGCACGTCCGAGTGCATAAAAGTCGATGCCAGAATGGTCATAAAAACGAACATCCTCAGTAGCGACAAGTGCCTCTATCAACGATGGCGCCAACTGAGTATAGTCAACATTAATCCGGTTCTCCCGATTATAGTTCCACGTACCCATCACCTTACCATCAGCTGAAACAATCTGCGTAGCAAACCTGTTGATGGGGTTTTGTAAGTCCTCGATAGGGGGCATGTATCCTATCCAACCTTCATTGATGGCATAAAAACCAAGTGCTGCTATCAGCACAAAAACCACAAAAAGTGCCCATAAAGTACGTACTATGAATTTTCTCATGACATGATTCTTCTTAGTTTGAGTGCAAAATTACAAAAATCTTTTAAATAACGCACTGATTTTCGGAAATTATGTGTAATTTTGCCGTTGAAAAAACAAAAAGTCGAATGGAAAAGCATGATTTTGTAACAATAGCCGACCTCACAAAAGATAAAATTCTCTATATGATTGAGTTGGCAGAGGAGTTCGAGAAACATCCGAATCGCGAACTGCTGAAAGGGAAAGTAGTGGCTACCCTCTTCTTTGAGCCATCTACACGAACACGTCTCAGTTTTGAGACCGCTGCCAACAGGCTGGGTGCCCGGGTCATCGGTTTTGCTGACCCCAAGATTACCAGTGGCACAAAAGGCGAGACGTTAAAAGACACCATATCGATGGTGGCTAATTATGCCGACGTTATTGTCATGCGCCACTTTATTGAAGGAGCAGCCCAATATGCATCGGAAGTTACCAGCGTCCCGATCGTCAATGCCGGTGACGGGGCACATCAGCATCCCTCACAGTGCATGCTAGATCTCTACTCTATCTACAAGACTCAGGGTACGCTTGAAAATCTGAACATTTACCTTGTCGGCGACCTCAAATATGGTCGTACCGTCCATTCGCTCATCATGGCTATGCGTCACTTCAATCCCACTTTCCACTTTGTGGCTCCAAAAGAACTGTCTATGCCTAACGAGTACAAGATCTATTGCAAAGAACACGGCATTAGGTTCCAGGAGCACACCGCTTTCAACGAGAAAGTCATTGCCGATGCAGATATACTTTATATGACTCGTGTACAGAAAGAGCGTTTCAGTGACCTAATGGAATATGAACGCGTGAAGAATATCTATATCCTGAACAACGAAATGCTTCGCCTGGCCAAACCCAACATGAAGATTTTGCATCCCCTACCCCGTGTCAACGAAATTGCCTACGACGTGGACGACAACCCCCATGCCTATTACATTCAACAGGCTGGCAACGGTCTTTTTGCCCGCGAGGCAATCTTTTGCGATGTACTTGGCATCAGCCTTGAGGTAGTAAAGAACGATAAGACTATTATTTATTGAAATACAGACGTTTACAAAACCTATGGAAAAGAATAAAATGCTGGTGGCCGCCATTGAAAACGGCACCGTAATAGACCACATACCCTCGGAAAAAGCCTATCAGGTAGCCCAGTTGCTCAAGTTGGCAGAACTCGAGACCCCCGTCACCATCGGCTATAATTTCCGCTCAAACAAACTTGGAAAGAAAGGAATCATCAAAGTGGAGAACAAGTGGTTCACCGACGAGGAAATTTCACGTCTCAGCGTGGTCGCTCCTAACATCGTACTCAACATCATCAAAGACTATGAAGTTGTTGAGAAGAAAAAAGTAACCACTCCTGATGAGATTCTTGGCATTGTCAAATGCAATAATCCCAAATGCATCACCAACAATGAACCTATGCGCACACACTTTCATGTAGAGAACGGTATTCTGACATGCCATTATTGTGAGAAGGAGCAAGATATCAACAAAGTGGATTTGGTCTAAAAATTCGGTTCGGGTATTTACTTTTATTATTTTTCGCGCACGTTCCATTATTATATTAATATTGGAAACGAACACCAGGTTCCTCTATAATTGTATGTAGATACGTTCTTTTATGGTCTATTTACTCTTAATATTATTGAAAAAATGGCAGAAACTTACGAAAAATATACATTTTTAGAAAAAAAAGCCCTGAAAATTTCCATATCCCACTGAAAAACAGTATCTTTGCAGTCCAAAACTGAATAACAAACAAAAAATAGCAATGACAAAGGCAGATATTATCAGCAAAATTGTTGAATCAACAGGCCTCCCCAAGAAGGATGTTGCGACCACAGTGGAGGCATTCATGAAAGAAATTCGCACAAGCATGGCTGAAAATCGTGAGAATGTCTATTTGCGTGGCTTTGGTACATTTATTATCAAACATCGCGCTCAGAAAACTGCACGTAACATTTCGAAGAACACAACCATGGTGATTGATGCACACGACATTCCGTCGTTCAAACCTGCTAAAAGCTTCATTGAAAAAATGAAATAATAACAATTAATATTTTTGAACTATGCCAAACGGAAAGAAAAAGAAGGGCCACAAGATGGCAACTCACAAGCGTAAGAAGAGACTTCGCAAGAATCGTCATAAGAGCAAGTAAGCTTAGTATGACAAACAGAAGGAATGAAAGGAGTGTACCCGAGGAATGCGAAAAGGATTTCGACGGTGCGCTCCTTTAAAACTAAGAATGTAAATAAGTTATAGAGAAATGACAAGTGAAGTAATTATCGATGTTCAGCCCAAGGACATTTCCATAGCCTTGCTCGAAGACAAGAACCTGGTAGAATACCAGAACGAAAAGCGGGCAGAGGACAGTTACTCCGTGGGCAACATCTATCTGGGTAAAGTACGCAAACTGATGCCTGGACTCAACGCCTGTTTTGTCGATGTAGGCTCAGAGCGTGATGCTTTCTTGCACTATCTTGACTTAGGAACGCAATTCAGCTCTTATGAGAAGTACCTGAAACAGGTACAAAGCGACAAGAAGAAACTTTATCCCATAGCAAAGGCTACGCACCAACCCGACCTGCCCAAGGATGGCAGTGTACAGACGATGCTGAAGCAAGGCCAAGAAGTACTGGTTCAGGTTATCAAGGAGCCTATCTCTACGAAAGGGCCGCGCCTTACCTGCGAACTAAGCTTTGCTGGACGCTACATGGTTTTGATGCCTTTCTACGATAAGGTTTCGGTTTCATCAAAAATCAAGAGAGGCGAGGAAAGGACCCGTCTGAAACAGCTTATCCAAAGCATCCGTCCCAAGAACTTCGGTGTTATTGTACGTACATCAGCCGAAGGCAAGCGTGTGGCTGAACTCGATGCTGAGATGAAGGTGCTAGTGAAACGCTGGGAAGACACCATTACAAAGGCTCAGAAAGCGACCAAGTCCCCCCAGATTGTTTTTGAAGAGACAAGTCGGGCAGTGGCCTTGCTACGCGATGTTTTTGATCCCACCTACGACGGCATCTACGTGAATGATGACGAAATCTTTGAGCAAGTCAGGGACTACGTAGGTCTGATAGCTCCTGATAAGAAGGAAATTGTGAAGAAATACACAGGCACAGTGCCTATCTTCGACAATTTCAATGTCACCAAGCAGCTCAAGTCATCTTTCGGGCGTACGGTGAACTATAAGCGTGGAGCCTATCTGATTATCCAACATACGGAAGCTATGCACGTGGTGGATGTCAACTCCGGTAACCGTACCCGTGCCGAAAACGGGCAGGAAGCCAATGCTTTAGAAGTGAATCTCGGTGCTGCCGATGAACTTGCACGCCAGTTGCGTCTTCGTGATATGGGCGGCATCATCGTTGTAGACTTCATTGACATGAACCTGGCTGAAGACCGACAAATGCTCTATGAACGCATGTGCAAAAACATGCAGAAAGACCGAGCCCGCCACAACATCCTTCCATTGTCAAAATTTGGACTGATGCAGATTACACGCCAACGTGTCCGCCCTGCAATGGATGTCAATGTAGAAGAAACCTGCCCCACCTGCTTCGGTAAGGGTAAAATCAAGTCGTCTATCCTTTTTACAGACCAATTAGAGAGCAAGATTGACAACCTGGTCAATAAGATAGGTATTCGGAAGTTCTATTTGCACGTTCATCCCTACGTAGCTGCGTACATCAATCAGGGTTTCGTATCGCTGAAACGCAAGTGGCAATTGAAATATGGTATGGGGGTCCGCATCATACCATCGCAGAAATTAGCATTCCTGCAGTATGAATTCTACGACAAGAATCGCCAGTTTATCGATATGCAGGAAGAGATTGAGTCACAATCCTAACAGTATAACAGCATGGCAGCATTAAAAATCATCTTTTGGATTTGCCTTTTCCTCGTATTCTACACTTACATTGGATATGGGATACTGTTGTGGCTGTTAATCACTATCAAACACATCGTCAGGGGCAAGGCTGTCAAGGTAGACCTGCCTGCTGACGATGCATTACCAGAGGTAACATTTATGATTTGTGCCTACAACGAACAGGACATTGTTGACATGAAGATGGCCAATACCCTTGCCCTTGACTATCCTAAGGACAAGTTGCATGTGATGTGGGTAACCGACGGTTCCACTGACCAGACCAACGAGCTGTTAGGCCATTATCCTGAAGTAGAGATTGTCTTTTCACCTGAACGCAAAGGCAAGACGGCCGCACTGAACCACGGCATCAGCCAGGTAAAGACGGAAATTACCATGATGACTGATGCCAACACCCTTGTTAATCCTGAGTCCGTTCACGAAATCGTACGTTGTTTCCAAGACCCGCAGGTTGCTTGTGTTGCTGGCGAAAAGCGTGTCATGGCCCGTCATGAGCATCAGTCGGCTGCCGAGGGTGAAGGTCTCTACTGGAAGTACGAAAGTACCCTGAAACGGATGGACAGCGAGCTCTACTCGGCTATGGGAGCTGCCGGCGAACTGAATGCCATCCGTACCAAGCTCTATCAAACCATGCCTGAAAATGCCTTGCTCGATGACTTCGTGATGTCTATGCGAATGGTTGATCAAGGGTACAGAATCGCCTATACTTCAGAAGCTTATGCTATGGAATACGGGTCGGCAGACCTATCAGAGGAATCAAAGCGCAAGCGTCGCATTGCTGCAGGCGGCCTACAGAGCGTTTGGTGGCTCAGAGGCATGATGAACCCTTTCCGAAAACCTGTTGTCGCCTTCCAGTTTGTTTCCCACCGTGTGCTGCGCTGGAGCATCACCCCCATTGCTTTGGTAGCCCTTATTCCGCTAAATATCGTTTTAATATTGATGCATGCCGGCTGTGTCTATACGATCATCGGCATCCTGCAGACCCTGTTCTACCTGGCAGCCTTGTGCAGCTGGGTGCTGGAATGTCAAGGCCGTAAGAACAAGCTGCTTTATGTGCCATACTACTTCCTTTTCATGAATCTGAATGTTTTCCAGGGCATGAAATATCTGTACACTCACAAAAGCAGTGGTGCGTGGGAAAAAGCTAAGAGAGGATAAAGAGGTTAAAAATTCACTAACAGAACGTTTTTTTTTGCTAAACCCTTCGCCTTTTTGGAAATTATTGCTTACTTTTGTACCGGATTATGAACATTTCTGTAAAGCATGGATAAAGACGAAAGGGAGATTCTATTGCAGAAGCTTGCTGAAGCCAACGCAAAACTTCGTGCAACAGAGTTGGAGTTAGACGCTGCCAGGAAGAAGTTGAACGAATATGAAGAGAAGACACAGAAGGCAGAGAATGCCAGTCGTATGAAGTCTCTCTTCTTGGCCAACATGAGTCATGAAATCCGTACACCGTTGAATGCCATTGAGGGCTTTTCGCGGGTGATGGCTGAAACTGACTCTCCTGAAGAGCGCATGAAATTCATGGAAATCATTGAGAGCAACAACAGCAGGCTGCTCGCTCTCATTGACGAGATTCTCGACCTCTCACGTGTAGAGGCCGGCGAATTGACCATTAATAAGAGCATGACCAATCTGAATGACTTGTGCCACGGTTTACAGAACGTTTTCAAGTTCCGCTGCCCTGACACCTTGCAGCTGATCTGGCGTAAGCCCAATATGAACGTGATGCTCAACACCGACCAGAATCGTGTCACTCAGATTTTCTCCAATCTCATCAGCAACGCCCTCAAGCATACCACCAAGGGTAGCATTACTTTCGGCTATCGGCTTATCAACGACGGTCAGGAGGTGGAATTCTTCGTTACAGACACAGGCTCAGGCATCGCTCCCGAAGACTTGACAAAGATATTCGAGACCTATATGTCACGTGATGCAGAGACCTCGCAGAACGGCTTCGGCCTTGGCCTGGCGCTGTGTAAGATACTCGTTGAGAAGATGGAGGGACGTATCAGCGTACAGTCCAAGTTAGGCGAGGGTTCTACTTTCCGTTTCGTGTTGCCTTTCGACGGTACAATTGGAGGTGTTACCAAGAACAGCCGCATTACGACCAATTCACGTACCATCCGTGCCAGTACAAAGACTGACTTGCACAACGCACCGCTGATTCTCGTAGCTGAAGACGAAGACAGCAACTATGAACTAGTTAAGATCGTGCTGGCTAAGCAATATCGCCTGTTGCGTGCAGTTAATGGCATCGAGGCTGTTACACTGTGTGAAGAAGAGCATCCGGACCTTATACTGATGGATATCCGCATGCCGGACATGAACGGTCTTGACGCAACACGCATTATCAAGGAAGTCAATCACGACATACCCGTCGTAGCACTCAGTGCATACGCTTTCGACGAGAACATCCGCGATGCCAAAGCTGCGGGATGTGACGATTTCATGGCCAAGCCTTTCCGTGTGGAAGACTTGATTGACATGGTCCAGAAATTCGTGAATAAATAATAACCAACAGACATTTATGGGTAAGTTAGCCGTTTATAAATATTTTGCTGCCATGTTTCTCGTGGCACAGATTGTTGTTACCATATTTACTTTCGTCGCCCTCTTTGGCGGTGATGTCAATCCGGCAGGCAATACGGCACGTGCCATGCTTGTTTATGTCCTTCCACTGCTTATTCTGGCCAATGTCTTATTGTTATTCTATTGGCTCATTCGTCGGCGCTGGTACTTCGCACTTATTCCCGTTATCACCATTGCCTGTTGCATTCCCTATATCGGCACGCTCTATCAGTTCGGCACACCAGACAAGACCACTATAAGGGGTGAAGGCCTGAAAATTGCCACCTATAACGTTGCTAACTTCAGCCGCGAAACATCAGGTTTCATGGCACAGGACATTCTTGGAAAGATGAAGGGTATGGAAATCGGCATCCTCTGCTTGCAGGAATACAACGAGACCAGCGGTGACAAGAACAACACAGAAACTTTTAAGAAATACTTCCCTTATGCAGTGAAAGGCAAGGAAGACATGATTATCTTCAGCCGCTATCCCATCAAGGGCAGCAAGACTATCAGCTTTGACAACACCAACAACAGTGCCATGTGGGCTGACATCGAGGTCAAGGGGCGTGAAATCCGCATTTTCAACTGCCACCTGCAAACCACCGGCATCAATCATTCTTTGGGAAAAGCCGCCAAGATGGAGGCAGTACAACAGCAGTTAGGCTACGACGTGAGCAAAAGCCGGGCGCTTTCCATGATCTACGGGAACTACACCATGGGCATCATCATTCGTGCCGGCCAAGCTATTACCATTGCTAACGAGAAGCGCAACTCTGACAAACCCTGCATTGTTTGTGGCGACTTCAACGATGTTCCCTACTCTTTCACCTACAAAACAATGTTGGGCAATATGGTTGACGGCTTCAAGGAGTGTGGCGCCGGCTATATGACCACCCACCGCGGTAGCACCCGTAGCGAGCGTGGCATGCTGTCAAACCGTATCGATTATATTTTCCATGACAAGTCGCTGAAAGGCCTGACATACCTCAGGGGGGGGATGACCATCTCCGACCACTATCCCATCTACATGAAATTTGCAATATAGTTGGCTGTTAATTTTTGGCTATTAGCCGTTGGTTTAAATTTCCCAGTTAATAAATCTTGAACCGTACTCTGAAGGAACGTTCATGCTCGTCCCAGTTGGTGCCGAGCATCTCAAAACGGCCTATCTGCCCTGTCGAACGCACATGCTTGCCAATACAGGGACAGACATCGTAGTCGCCGATGCGTACCAATCGGATGGTATCCCCCACCCCATTAGGTAGTCGATCTATTTTAACTCCCTCAGGCACCTCGTCAAGCTTTACAAAGTCGAAAGTCACCGGCAAGTCCTCCTCTATCAGCCGTTGCATCTCACGTTCTATCACCCTCTCCTCCTGTCTTGTAGGCTTGTGATCCAGCAGGAAGCTCATCTTGCTTTTCTTCCGTTCAATGTGGGCATTATGCGAACGCTCACAGCCGAACAGCCTCACCATCACCTGGTTCAGTAAGTGTTCTGCCGTATGCGCTGGCGGAAACGCCACATCCCGTTCCTCAATCATTTCCATAAGACTTGATACTTTTCGGTTGCAAAGGTACAAATAAGTGAGAACAATACAAAATAAAAATCACTTTTTTGTTTTTATTTATTACTGTCCGCTAAACATGTTTCCCCGTTCTGAGGTTGCTTTATAGTCAGCAAATCCAGAATTCCAGCCCCTTTCCAAGCCCCCTGTCACGCTATTCAGTGTCAGGGGGACTGCTTATAGCCTC
>Ga0310690_10011940_pt1 | contig 10694 bp, 8 predicted proteins | sample AusTroGonzalo_MG_2_FD_207661 | JGI IMG/M metagenome (GOLD analysis project Ga0310690, IMG submission 207661) | Bovine rumen microbial communities from tropical cattle in Woodstock, Queensland, Australia - Gonzalo_04 (v2) (version 2) | ecosystem: Host-associated > Mammals > Digestive system >...
ATTTCTGCCAGCTCAATTACGGCATCCTCAACATCCGCAATACGGGATTCAGAATCGGTCATAGATGAAAACAGTAACCAATCTGCTTTCGGTACGATCAATTCATCGTATTCATACATCGTGACGGTTTCACCTTCTGATTCAACCTGTTTCTCGACGATGTTTTTACGGACGAAGTTATAGTTCTTGGAAAGTGTAGTATCAAGTTCAAGCGGCCTGTTCGTGCTCTCTGCTTTTTTCCATTCCATACAGTAGTTTTCTCTCCTTTTCTTTTCTCTTATCATCCGCAGATACCCTGCGTTTCAGTCTCTGAACGGTCACATTAGGCTTTATGTATTCTGTGTAAAAGCCGTATGTGTTCGTATGAGAAGTCCACCCAAGATAGGAAAGCATCTGACGGCAATCATACACATTCACACGGCTCTTCTTTTTCATGTGCCGTGCCTTGCGAGAAGCCTTTAACATAATGCTTTTACGCATAATGGTACGATCGCAGAAGAACCTAAAACCCATGAAGTCCAAATCCCTGCCGTAATGCTTCCCTTCTTTGATATGGTCAAACCGGAATACTTGCCATTTGCGATTCAACTGAAGCCCAAGTTTCTCATTGAGATACTTTTCAATCTCCTGTTTCATCCTGTGCAGTTTCCGCTTATTAGAACCGAGGATAACCATATCATCCATATACCTTATGTAATGACTGGCACCCAGTTCTTCTTTAATGTAATGGTCAAGCCCCTGAAGATACCAGTTAGCCAACCATTGTGATGTATAAAACCCTAGTGGTAATCCTGCTTCGGTTGCGTTTATTACTTCAAATAGAATCTTCAGGAACGCTTCATCCTTTATGATTCTACCGAGGTTGTCTTTTAAGATTTCATGCGGAATTGATTCAAAGAACTTCTTTATATCTAATTTGAGAACATACTTGCAATTCTTCCGGTCATGCTTCAACCATTTTTCTATGGCTTTCTTTCCCGACAGACCGCCACGGTTTGGGATGGAACCGTAACTGTGTTCGTACATCCCCTTCATGAAGATCGGCTTCAGAACATTGCATAGCATATGATGTATGACCTGTTCTTTGTTTGTGGGGCAGATGATGGTTCGCTTCTTGCGAGTGATTCCGTCATATATTTCCACAGGATGATGGCGGGGATTTTCAAACACCAATGTCCATCTCTGAATAATAGGTATCCAGAAGTCGGGATGGTTGTACATTTCCCTCATGATCGACCTGTTTCTTTTCCCACGACTAGCGTTAATAATCGCTCCACGTATGTTTCCTTCTGATATAAATTCTTCGTACAAATTCTTATACGATTTCATTCTCTTTATCCTCTCATCCATCCTCATTGCTTACTAACAGATGCTTGCATCAAGTTAATTTCCACCATGGGGTGAGGATAATACGGTGCTTTTCATCTTTGAAAAGTCTTAATAAAGTTAGCGCAGAACCAATGTTCCAGTTCGCATTGGACAGATCATTGTTCACATTGCAGTAGAACGCTCCGCATTTAACGTCGTTGTTCGAGTTGCCGCCCGCACCGTATTACCCTATAAATTATGATTCTTAGGTGATATTGCAAGGTGATAGCGGTGACTTTTCAGACCGCTTATTCCGTGAATCTCAAGCAAAGACAACCTGACGGTTTTCCTTGCAACCTTTCCCTATGCAAGTGGTTTCAAAGAGAGCGCAGAACCAATGCTCCAGTCCGCAGCGGACAGACCATTGCCCACAAGGCAGCAGAACGCTCCGCAACTAACGCCGTGGTACGAGCCGCCGCCCCAGAGTGACCATCTGTCACCTGATGCATTCCACCACTGACCGTCGCAATAATTGGTGCTGGAAGTGCCACTTACTTCACCGGCCACAAACGCATCCTTCAGGAATACCATCTTTGAGATATACCCACCTGATGTTCCAGCTGGTGTCACTCCGGTGTTCACATATCCCTGAGAATCCGTAGTATACGGATAAGTCATCTTGTATTTAAATACACCGCCGTTCATGTTCAGCCCTGCGGTACGTCTCCACTGAGCACCCCACCAGTTCTCCATGCCGAACACCTTAACTGCGTGCGTCTGATCGCTGTACCCGAAGAACAGCCCCTTATCATTCAGAGCACCGGTAACATAGTTTGTCAGAGCGGTTTCTGAACCTGTAATCAGGCCGTTGCCGAATACTGTTTCAGTGTCCGTAGACTTACCAATCAGGACAAGCAGAAGGTCAATCAGAATCCTATCACAGAATACATCGGTATACCAAAGCTTATCTGTTCCGGGATTGTTCAGCTCAGCGGCAATAATCTCATTCTGCCCGGTCAGCGATTTCTTGACCGCCTGTCCGCTGAGAGAGCGCATCTTGTTGGACGCATCGCCGTTAGATCCGTTGTAAATAGCGGTATAGAAATGGTCTACATAATTGCCCTGATTGTTTACGAAAGACCACGCCACATAATCAGGATCAACCTGTTCGTCAGCGATATACACGGTTGCACTGGAAGCATCTCCGGTGTCCGGTACGATTTTGTACCAAATCTTTTTGCCGTTTCTTCCCCATTCCATCATGGCGTTTCCGTCATAACTGGTATTGGCAACGTCAGAGGCGGTTCCATCCGTCTTTTTGGTGTAGTCATTCTCTAACAGGTAATAGTCAACAGTTCCATCGGATTTGACCATGCACGGGCGGGGCATGAAGAACGCATTTTTCCATGATCCATAGTCAAATTTGCCGTTTGTGTAGTCCATAGCGGCAGGGGTGAATCCTGAAGCATCTTCAAGGTATGTCACCTTGGATGCAGGAACACTTTCTGTTCCGTCGATGTGGAAAGCGTAAACAGTAGGCTTCTGAGCCTGTTCGGCCAGTTTTTCCACCGCCTGTGCGATGCGCTGAAGACCCATAGTCATATTCAGCCCATCTTCATGATTTATTGCCTTTTCTGATGCTAACAATGTCTGTGGCATTTATTTACCTCCTTAACTCACAGAGTAATAATTGTTATATAAGTATCCACCACTGATGGATTGAGTGACCTGTAGAAGTGACTGTTTGGATGCTAAATCCGCATTTAGCGTAGCCGCATCAGGGAGCGCAGTGAGTTTGTTTTTCTCTGCGGTGGTGTAATCGTTAGTAGAAAGCCCTTTTCCAGTTTCTTTATCAACCTTTCCTGCAAGTGCGGTAAATACTCCCCCTGACTTTACAGGATTGGCAGAACTCTCTGTAGGCGTGCTGTCAGTGGTGACATTCTTTTTGCTTGCGGTGATTTCACCGTTGGTATTCTGCGTGATGGAATCAATAAACGCTAATGCATTTCCACTTGCCGTAGGGTCTGTTTTAACCGCCTGTACGTCCTTTTTCCCGGACAAATCAATATTCACTGCTTTATCTGTAGGGGTTAACGCAGTGCCGTCTACCTTCACAGTCTCGATTACGTTGACCTCCGCACCTGACGCAATGCCTGCAAGTTTCGTTTTATCGGCATCGGTATAGTCGTTAGTACTAAGCCCCTTCCCCGCTTCCTTATCAACCTTGGTGTCAAGAAGAGCTTCAATCGTAACCTGCGCAATGTTGGTGCCGGGAGTAAGCGTATCCCCCTGAGAAATAGCCTGAGTCACCTCATAGAGTACCTCGTTATAGATAAGCAGTTCACCGCCGTCATATGCCTGAGACGCAGTGGAGCTGCTCTCACTGTTGGAAGTAATCATTCCATAGGCCCCGTTGCCCATCACAGACTGAAGGATTTCTTCTACTGTAGTGGGAGTTAAATTCGCACCGGGAACAAGGGTATCTCCCTGCGCAATCGCCTGAGTGACTAAATACATCTTCCCCGAATAAATGAGCATGTCATTTACCGCATACGCCTGAGAAGCGGTTGATGTTTCTTCTACCGGACAGATAACATCGGGGATATACTCTGAGTAGTTATCCGCAAGATACTTGTCGATTAAGCGGACGTAGTCTTCCCACGCACCAATCTGTTTGACCACACCCGGTGCAAAGCACATCCAGATAATCTGGTTTGTGGTGTCGCTGTCTATAGCAACCGCCCACTCACCGGGAGTCATTTTCGAGGGGTCAAAATCCGCACGGAGACCCCGTCTCATCTGTATTGCCATATATTCTCCTTCCTAATTAGGCCAAAGCCGTCTTATCTCTTGTTCCCACTCGGCCCTAGACTCAAACCGTGGGTTATTTGATGACAGAAACATTCCACAGTTAGAGTTATGCTGTGAACTTGTTGCCCATCCCATATCATCTCTGAATTCCCCCGTTGCGAAGTACAAAAATATTCCACGGGTGCTTACGTAACTCTCGAATATTCCGAAGCCCGGTGTAGTAATGAACTTTGCAGGCCACCATTGGTAGTACAAAGTATTCCGATTGAGGTCAAACGCATTTCCGGCTTCGTGAATCGGATGGCTTACCACCGTCAGGTTCTGAATGTTTCCCTTGTCGTCCATGTATGGATATGGACGGTCAATGTCTCCGGCAGGGTCAAATATCGCAGTTGCGGCATACGTGTACTTTTCTTTTTTATTCGATACATACACACTCGCTTCGCATCTTCCTATCAGGTTTAAGAACGCTTCGCTTGCCTTGGGAACACGATAGTCAGTGTATATTGCGTAGCCGGGACAACCCAATATCGTTGTGTCCTCAACGTAGATATACCTCGAAGATGCAAACGTCAGAATTGCACTGTGGTCAAACGTTCCTGATGTCGAATTGTTGGCATCGTAGTAAGTCCCTTTATCGAATATGTGGAAAGTACACTGATACGGCATATCATCGGGAATAACGGGATCTAGCAGAACCAATGCATTTGTCGTGCAGAGGAAAGTCTGTTCAGGTCTATGGGCAGGGTAGTTATATTGAGTACTCATGTCATCTCCTTGCAATAGTTGAACCATTCCTGCGCACTGCTGAAGGAAGGGTTATTCACATCCACAACATCATAGGTATAGATGCCGGGATAGGTAGAAGACATCATCTCCTTGAACTGATAATAGGGTGACGAACCGTTAGTTTCATACTGAATGTTCAGCTCTGTCCCTGCGAAAAAGTAGTTTCTTCCATACGCTATGCTTGCACCGGTAATCCTAACTAATGAGATTGGATATGAGCCGGTGTATTCATACTCGTCATAGGACGGGTTTCCACCGTACCATTGCCCTGATGTGTAGAAACATCCTAAAGCGTTATTTACCCGTGACGGGTCTGTGGATATGAGTTTTCCCTCTGCCTTCAGTTTCGCTTCATATGGATCCTTGTCATACGATTCTCTTGACTTCACTTCGTAGTACAAATGGAACTTCATTTCTTCGCTTACTTCCTGAAGTGTAGGGCGGTATACCATAAACGATTCGGTATCATAATTTGAATAATGCGTTGTCGAATGGTACACGGGATACCGTGACATTATCTGTACTCTGCCATGGCTCTCTGCGTTTGAGTAATTGTATTGAGATGGTACAATTCCGTATTTGCTTGTCAGATGCAACACTACGCCATGCGGATAATCACTAGGCGGTGATGTTACATTTGCGCCAGCTTTGCACCAGAACACCCTTTCGTTATCGTAGACAGTCATACATTCTCCTTGCAGTAATTAAGCCATGCTTCTGCACTTGAGAAGATAGGGTTATTGAAGTTATAAACGCTTGCCGTTCCGTCATTCACATAAGAAGATCCGATTGTATAGTGTTCTTCCTTAAAACTTACGGTTTGAGTTGATGACCCTTGGTTGTCTGTTCTGTACCCGAATCGTAAATATCCTGAACCCAATGGAATGGTAGTGGAATTGGGGTTGAACATTCCTATTTCTAATTCAAGCCGCCTGAATCGGTTTCCGGCGGTTCCGGTAAGACTGTCAATAGTAAGCACTGTAGGCTCTGATACTATTTCGCAGTTAGAACCATAAAGCGATTCCTGATACGTTATCACCGGTGTTGTGTACGTGTATGTCGGGAACAAGAACTCCACCGAAGTAGTGTTCGTGTATCTCCCGTTGTCATATTCGTTATTCCATCTTCCGGTCTGAGTCAGCACACATCGGGTATCTTTCCTGCTTGCGTTACCATAGAAAATCTTTATCATTAAGGCTTTCCCGTTCGGGTCATACGCAGTGGAAGGCACCCATTCTGTATAAATCGGATACCGGCTATGGAGTATCAGTTTCGTCTGAATGAAGTCATCATGCACCGGATTTGTTGCAATGAGTCTGTACGTGCCGCTGATAATCACGCAGTGAGGTCTGTCAGGGTCAGGCTCAGGATACTGAACTGTAGCCATCACAGAGGTACTCATGAAATCAACTCCCATTTGTAACCCCCGGCGTGAATACCCATGTAGCAGTAATCGAGAAGGAAGTAACTCCTTCCGGAATCGTTGCCCCTTGCGCAGGTGAGAACGTACATTCGCTTGTTACATCTTCCTCAGTCAAATCGTTATAAACGGCGTGGACTACTGCCTGACTTACGTCCACAGTCTCAGAGGGGAAATACTCTAACTGAGGTTCCACGTAGTAGTAAATCCTCTTAGGAACTCTCTGCGTATGAAGGTCTCCGTTATCGTCAATGTAGATAGCCCAATCTTCCCCTTCAGGGGCAGTGACTACTATCAAATCTGTGGGGATTTCCGGAATGTCGATATCCGTATTAATCGAGATGGAAGGCAGGTCTCTGTAGGAAGTATTTTTAGAGTCGGTTTCAGCGTTTGAGTCAGTGACCTGACTTACGCTTACTCCAAACTTTGTCCTAGAGACAATCGCAGGGTATAAGTTACCTCTGAAGTTTCTTACCAAAGCTATGTCCCCTGCTTCGATACAAGGATCTGATAAATGGGTGACATCGGAACGGTAGAATTTCATTCCTACTACAGAATTGGCAATCGTAGCGCATACAGTAGAAGCCTGCGCATCCGATGCAATGAAATCGTTGTCCGTTACCTCTACCTTGAAATCCATTGTTCCGAAAGTGATGGTCTTGGTTTCCGTAGAGTCTTCGGTTTTAATCTGATACGTCAGTTTAACTCCGGTGACTTCGGTTTCATCCACCGCAACGTCAGTTGCAAAGCACTGCGTGATGTAGTTTACCGGACGGATATCAATGAATGAACCGCCATCCGCTACATCACCGCCGGTCATAAATCCACCGCCGTCTAAGGTATCGCCATCCTCATAAGGATTATTGACGAGTTCTTTTCCGGTAGGGTCAAATGTATAGGTTCCACCTGTGGTTGCGGTGTAAGTGGTTGTCGTACTGCCGATTTTTACTTTGTACTGTCCGTAATTGTAATAGACGGGCTTTTTCACTGCGTGGATGAATGAGTATCCACCCTCTTTAATGAACAGTTCCCACTGCTCTGCATAACTGGCAGAAGTGTAACGGTCAGATGAATAGCCTTCCCACCGGAATTTCAGCCATCGTTTTCCTTCATAGGTGAACACCTGCCGATAGAGCTTGACCATTCCTCCCGCACGCATGTTGAACCCCCATAACACATTGGACTCAACGGACTGGGTATAGTCAGGAGCGATCCAAGAACCACCACTGACATAGAAAGTCGAACATACCTCACCGCCTACAATAAGCCAGTCAACACCTTCTACAACGATAGTGCCGGTGAGCCAACTGTTTCTGACAAGTGTCATTCCTTGAGTGGTATTTAAATACTCAGAAGGAACTGTAGGAACTCTTTCTCCCTTGAAGGATCCGCCGTCATAATGGTCTTCATTCAGATTTGCTAAGAGTTCAGTGTTGAACCATTTAATTTCGAGGTTCCCAAACCTGTCTACTCTTGCAAATCCACCGGCAATCTGAGCCACCCATGACAATACTTCCCTGAAGGAAAGAGACTCTTTTGTTGGGGCTTCACTTACCACGTAATCATCGTTGGTGAAGGAAGACGGAGCGATAGGATACTTGACATCATCAATGGTAATTCCGCATTTATCACATGCGTCTTCCACAATATCCGCAAGAGTTGCGGGGTAATTAAGGTCGGTAGAGTATGCCCGGTCAAACACTTCCATCAAATCAAGGCAGGAGAGTTTGATGATACTTCCATCGTATTTGCAGTCATCTACAATGAAGATCCCCTTCTGAAGAATTTCGGGTTCTCCATCAACGATGAGTCCTATTTTAGGAATAGCCACTGCATTTTTGAAGTTAATGCCGGAATACCTTTCGGTGATGTTGTCCAATCCCAAAGTGAACTTATTGATAATCGCTGTTCCGACATCAAACGTATCGTCTTGGGATACCATATCCTCAATGGCAAAGGTCTTTTCCCATACTTCAGAGTTGGTGATGAGATAAGACCCGTTTGAGGTGTAAAGAGAAACGGAAATGATATAGTTCCGGTTCCCTTTGAATAATTCATGTCTGAATTCATTGGATGGAATAATCATTTCCGCTACCTCTCTATAAGATTGAATGTGAGCTTAGAGAATATCCTTCCGTTGGTTCCATGCCACCACTGATACGGTGCGGAACGGTCACCTACGTAGAATTCTCTTGTTTCCATTGCCCCGTCCATTACGTCATAGTATGTGACGTTCAGGTATTCGGGGTTGATTGCGGTCAAAATGGTTGAAGCAACCTCCGGACGGATATTCTGCCATCCTAAGTTGAGTTTTCTCTTCTGAGCAACTCTGTTCTTCTGCATGACAGAATCCTCAGTGCGTCCCGCATCCGAAGCACTGATATCCATAAGTCCGTAGGTATATTCTGACGGGTCAGGAAGTTCAACCCCGTCAATAGATAACATTGCCATGTTGTACCTCCTAACCCGAGAATTTAACTGTTGGGTTTATTCTTCGGTCTAAGTTTCTCTGACCTCTGATTGATGCCCTTGCGATTTCCTCAGAATCAATTCTGATGACGATGTCACCGCCGGAATTCTGAGAAGATAATGCGTTTGACATTGCGTTATAAACGCCCTGTTCAATGCCCTCGATAATCTGATCGTTATTGGCTACCGCAGTGCGTCCGTTGGTGAACCCGCCTACTAACTCACCGCTATTCGCCATGAACAATCCGTCTTCAGGGAAACCGCCGGTAGCGTATCCTTCTACCTTTACGGTAGTGGAAACTGTAGATACAGAGTTGAATGACTTCTGAATACGTGCCGCCGCATTCTCTACATTGGACGCAATCTTCGCCATATTCGTAGACACGGAATCGTACATCCTCTGCATTGACTGAGAGATGGAAGAAGCCATCTGTGAGAAGGAGTTAGACAGTGCCTGATTGATCTGACTTACTGCGTTGCTGACATCCTGGAAAATCGCCACTGTAGAATCAGCCAACTGTCTCATGCTTTCCTCAGATCCGTCACTTGCGGAAGTAAGGAAATTGACAATCGAATCATTCACTGAATCGGTGAAATCAAATGTAGCATCGCTTACGTCTTCAAATGATTTCTGTGCCGATTCCGATACCTTGGAGAGTTCATTGGTGACATTGGCACTCATCTTGGAAGAAGATTGCGAAGCCACTTCAGCCAAGGTCTGGAATTTCCCTCCGGTGAGTTCGGCGACAGACATTGTCCCGTCAAGGTAAGCATTGATATCCTCAAGGGATGCTTCCACGCCTTTTGCCGCAAACGCCGCTTGAAGCTGAACTACGGATGCCGTTTCATTAGCACGTGCTTCAGCCAGTTTGTTCTGAGTATCGAACCATTCATAGACTCCATACCCGACTACTGCAACCTCTGCGACCAATGCTCCGATACCGGCAATCCATCCCATAGAACTGAGTACTGCTGCGCCTAATCCTTCAGCACCTAATGCACCGGTCATACTTGTGGCGAGTTGCTGGCCTAAGTTCATTGCGAACCCATTCACCGCACCGCCGATTAATGTTTTGGCAACAGCGAACGTACCGCCGATTCCTAATACGATTGCCGTTGCGCCAATCATTCCACCGGTGTTATCGGCATCGAATGCACCTCTGATAGCACCCCACAGACCTTTGATGAATGCAGAAGCTACAGTAGTTAATGCGTTCATCCAGTCGATATTTCCAAGGAACGTGCCAATCTGATAACCGACACTGTACCAGTCAAGACCCTTCAGCATTTCGATAATCTGATTGACCAACTGCGCACCGGCTTCCATGAGTTCTGTTACAGAAGGAGAAGAGATAACCGAGTTAATGGTTTTAAGGAACTCCGTTTTGAATGTGTCCCATGCCCCATTCTCGTTGGATACAAACCCTCTGATTACCCCTGCAATGCTTTCTAAGCCGTTTAATAAGGCAGACCTGATATTGTCCCAATGGATGTCATCTACCCACGCCTTGAATGCTGTAGCGAGGTCTTTTCCATACTCTTCAGCATGGGCAACGAATTTCTCGAAGAATCCGCTCGCTACATCTGCTACAAAGTTAATTCCGTTGGCGAAGAACTGGCCTACGGCTTCCCAATCCATCGTTTTGAACCATTCGTCTACGGTTTCCCATAAACGCTCACCGAATTTCTTAGCTTCAAACAAATCGAAGAACAGGTTCACCGAGTCAATGATTGCCATCATTCCGTCTGCGATTGTCTTGCCGAGCAAACGGAAGTCGAAGTCTTCTACAAGACCGTTAAGGAATGTTGCTAACCTCTTGGCCCACGTTAATGCCCATGGACGGAAGACGTTGAGGATCCATTCGTCTAACTGCTTGAGCCATTCGTTTAACTTCTG
>Ga0310690_10011941_pt1 | contig 10694 bp, 6 predicted proteins | sample AusTroGonzalo_MG_2_FD_207661 | JGI IMG/M metagenome (GOLD analysis project Ga0310690, IMG submission 207661) | Bovine rumen microbial communities from tropical cattle in Woodstock, Queensland, Australia - Gonzalo_04 (v2) (version 2) | ecosystem: Host-associated > Mammals > Digestive system >...
ATGCATTCGCACCGGCTTCTCTCAACAGTTATAACGAATGGTGGTGGAATGAGCCGAATTTGACCGAAGAGGCCATCGGCGAAGATCATTATCTGCACTATGACCTCTATCGCGAAGGTATGATCGGCGTGCAGTTCTCGGAGATCTCTGTGGCGAAGATGGAGAAATTCCATATCGATGTGTTCGCTTCGGTAAGCGGTTCGTTGACGATCCGTCTGATTTGTGCAGGCGATCCGGATGCTCTCAATGATACGAAGCAGACATTGAACCTGGTGGGCAGTCAATGGAACTCGTTCGACTTCAAACTGTCGGACTTTGGTGCAGCCCATAACTGGACCCGTTTCTTCCAGTATGCGATCGAGGGATACAAGGCCGGCAGACTGGTAGGCGAGCATATATCGGTGGATAATATCTACTGCTATACCAGTGCTGCAGAAGGTCTGGAAGCGGTAGAGGCAGCGCCGAAGGCGCAGAAGGTGATAGAGAACGGTCGGTTGATCATTCTCAAGAACGGTATCCGTTATGATGCGACCGGTCAAATCGTGAAATAACAAACAATCGAATAAATGAAAAAAATCTATTTGCTGACAGCGATGGTGATGATGACTCTGGGCGTGATGGCTCAGAGCCTCACTGTCACGGGTGTGGTGATGGCTCAGGACGAGCCGGATCCGGTGATAGGTGCCAACGTGATGGTCAAAGGATCCACGAACGGTACGATCACAGATTTCGACGGTAACTTCAGTATTCAGGCCAAGGCCGGAGATGTATTGCAGGTATCGTTTATGGGCTATAAGCCACAGGATGTGAAGGTGCAGAACGCCGGTCCGCTGCGTATCACCCTTGTGCCGGACAACGTACAGCTCCAGGAGGTGGTCGCTATCGGTTACGGTACGATGAAGAAGAGTGACCTGACAGGAGCGGTGACGAGTGTAAGTGCGGAACAGTTGTTGAAGGCACCGGTGGCAGGACTTGACCAAGCTTTGCAAGGACGCGCAGCCGGTGTGACGGTCACCAGTAGTTCCGGTCAGCCGGGCGAAAGTGCTACGATCCGTATTCGTGGCATCGGTTCCGCTTTGGGAGGAAATGACCCTTTGTATGTAGTCGATGGAGTAACTACCAGTGACATTAGTTTCTTGGCTCCCAACGACATTAAATCCATGGAGATTCTCAAGGATGCCTCTGCTACCGCTATCTATGGTAGCCGTGGTGCGAACGGTGTCATCCTCATTACCACCAAATCCGGTGGAGAGGGAAAGGCGAATATCTCATTCGATGCGTATTGGGGCTTCCAGAACCGTTGGAAGAAACTGGACTTGATGGATGCACAGGAGATGGCGGACACCAAGCTGCGTATCGGTATCATCAAGGACCGCAAACCGGGAGTGGATGCGTATTTTACGTTCTTGAATGACGGCATCACGGCCTGGATGCGCTCTCGTGCCACCAGTAAGTATTTCCCTAACAATGCGGATTATACGTACGATCGTAATACCGATTGGCAGGATGAGGTGTTCCGCAAGAATGCGTTCATGCACAACTATAACCTCTCCATTGATGGCGGTAACGATAAAGGACATTATGCGTTCTCCGCGAACTATTTCAGTCAGGAAGGTACGATTATCGGTAGTGATTTCTCCCGTCTGACGCTCCGTTTGAACTCGGACTATCAGGTACGCAGTTGGCTCAAGATAGGGGAGCACCTCAGTTTTGTATATGCGCAGGGACGCAATGCCATGAACAATAGCGACAGCCCGGGTGCTTCCGTCATTTCCGCTGCGCTGGCTATGGCGCCTTGGGATCCGACCTATTATCCTGATGGATCTACTTATACGAACAAGAAAACGGGTGAGGTGACCGATTTGAGCGGTAGAGTGGCTGCATCGTCTAACTTCAAGAATGTGACCAACCCATTCTCTATGGTATATGAGAGCTTTCCGCTCAATAAAGACGAGCGAATTGTTGGTGACCTGTTCTTGGAACTGACGCCGGTAGAGGGCTTGACCATTCGTCCGTCTATCTCAATGGATTATACGATTAACCAGAATAGGCAGTTCAAGAATGCGTACGACTATTCGACCTATGACAAGTCCCTGCATAACTTCCTGTCCCGCTCGATGTCGAGAGGTAATACCTTATTGGAGGAGACCACCGTTACCTATGCGCGCCAGATAGGCAAACATAACTTCAGCGTGATGGCGGGTCAGACCTGGCAGGAATATAACTACTATTCCATTGGCGGTTCGGGTCAGGATATCATGATTCCGACAGAGGACCACTGGTATCTGAGCAATACGAATACGCCGCAGGAGGATCTCAATCCGACATCCGATAACGTATCGCGTGTGCGTCGGCTTTCTTTCCTCGGACGTGCGTTCTATAACTACGACAGTCGTTATATGATTACGGTGAACTTCCGTGCGGACGGTTCGAGCAAGTTCAAAAAGAACCCATGGGGTTTCTTCCCCTCTGTCGCACTGGCTTGGCGTCTGAGCGAAGAACATTTCATGAAGGATAAAGAACTGACTTGGTTGGATAACCTCAAAGTCCGTGCCGGCTGGGGACAAGTAGGTAACGACGGAGTCAACCAATCCGATTTCGTGACGACTATCGGTGCTTCTAATAGCGTCTTCTACGGTTATCCTTTAGGTACGAGTGTTCAATACGGTTCCGCTGTACTGAAACTGGCAGATGTAAACGGTAAATGGGAGACCAACGAGCAATGGGATGCCGGTATCGACTTCAGTTTCTGGAACGGCATGTTGAGCGGTAGTGTGGATTGGTTCTTACGTGATACCAAAGATGCACTCCTTTATGTAAACGCGCCGGCGCAGGTAGGCAACCGCTATCCGATGGTAAAGAACGTCGGTGTGATTCGCAACCAAGGTGTCGAAGTCGCTTTGAACCATGACAATAGGGTAGGTAAGTTCCACTATTCAATCGGTGGTAACGTGTCGTGGATCAAGAATGAGCTCAAAGACCTGAACGGCGGATCGCCTCGATACGAGAACGGTACGTTGCTCAAGACCGATATGGGGCTGCCCTTGAATAGTTTCTGGGGATATATCTACGAGGGTGTATATCGGACCAATGCGGATGCCGCATACTTCACTAACCAGAACATGCATGCCGGTGATGCGAGATATACTGACCTCAACGGTGATCACGAACTGAGCAACGACGATTATACCTATCTTGGTAATGCTTTCCCGAAAGTGACATACGGTTTGAATTTCAGTGCGGATTTCTATGGCGTGGATGTACAATTGTTCTTCCAGGGCGTGGCCGGCAACAAGATCTACAATGCCTTGCGTATTCGTACGGAAGGAGCCGGAGACGAGTGTGCTATGAGTACCGCAATGCGGGATGTATGGATCGGTTATGACAATGAGGAAACGCAACGGTATATCTCGAAGTACGGTGCGCTCTATATTGACATGGAGAATAGAGCCGGAACGATTCCGAATCCGGTGGGCTCGACTTCCAATACGGCGAATAGTACGCGTTTCCTGGAGGATGGTAGTTATCTGCGTCTGAAGAACGTGCAGATCGGTTATACACTGCCTAAGAAAATTACAGAGAAAGCGTTTATCAGTCGCTTGCGTTTCTATGTGACGGCCAGCAACCTGTTCACCATCACCAAGTATTCGGGCTACGATCCCGAAGTCGGTGGCGGTGTAGATTACGGAAACTATCCGCAGAGCCGTACGTTTACCTTTGGTCTGAATGCTAACTTCTAATGGAAAGGACAAAGATTATGAAAAAGTATTTGTATATAATCGGGGTTGTTTGTGCCCTGTTTTCCGTTACCGGTTGCAAGGATTATCTGACTGCTCCGGAACCTGCAACGACGAATCTGGAGGAGAGTTTTACAGGAGGCGTGGCTGCTCTCCAGAATGTGACCGGATGCTATGTGCCGTTGATGTGGGAATATAATCAGACCTACTATTCGGAATGGTTCATCGGTGATATAGTGGGAGACGATGCGCTCAAGGGCGGGCAGAATGCCAACGATATGGGTGCTGCCTACGATATGGAGAACTGGAAGGTAACGGCGAATAATGTCCTTTTGACGGATTTCTATCGGGCGCAGTATCAAGGTATCGCGCGTTGTAATCTGGCGCTCACGTATCTTCCTGATACACCGACGGATACGGCTCTGACGGAGGACTTGAGACAGCGTTTGATCGGAGAGGTTAAGTTCCTTCGTGCCTACTATTATTTCCGTCTGGTACGTGTCTTTGGTGGTGTGCCTCTGGTAACCAAGATGATGGACAACAGTGCGGAGTGGCAAATGCCTCGTGCATCCGTAGAAGAGGTGTTCACGCAGATTATTTCGGACCTGGAGGATGCGCAAAAAGGCTTATGGCGTGTGAAAAAGATTGCGGCTGTGGATAAGGGTCGTGCCACCAAAGGGGCTGCTGAAGCGATGTTGATGAAAGTACACCTCTATTTAGCCGGTCCGTACTGGTCTTCCTATCTTACCAAATCGAACGCGTCAGACCATTTGCGTGCTGCCAAAGCTTGGGGCGACAGTATAATCACCAACGATACCTATGCGCTGAATGCCGTATATCATGATAATTTTACGGTAGAGGGAGAGAACGGACCGGAGTCGGTTTTTGAAATCCAATACGCGGCTGTGCCTTGGGGTGATTTCGGACAAGGAAACGGTTTCACGGCCGGTTCTTTTACACAGCGTCTTGTCCGCTCGCGTTCTACGCAGCAGAGCCTTACATTAGGCGATGCCGGTTGGGGCTTTAACCGGCCGACAAAGAGCTTGTACGATGAGTTCGAAGCAGCTGATTCCTTACGCAGAGACGAAGCAATCCTCGTACCGCGCGACGACCAGATGGATGATTCGTCGGATGCCAGCGAAGAGGTATATTTGGGTACCCGTAACCTGAATAACAAGTACGGTTGGTACGGGCATGAGTTAAAACACCATTCCCGTGGACCGCTTAATAACAAACAGATACGCTATGCTGATGTGTTGCTGATGCACGCTGAGGCTGCTGCTATGGCAGGAGATGCCGCTACGGCTATGGCAGATCTTAATGAAGTACGTGCTGCCCGTTCCATGACCACTTACCCGGGATATACCTTCACCACTTCGACCCCGTCCACAGGCGATGCGTTGATGGATGCTATCCGTCATGAGCGTCGTGTTGAACTGGCGATGGAGGGACACCGATGGTTTGACCTCGTACGCTGGTACGGTAACAACGGTTTGGATACGTATATGAATACCGGTTATCCGGCTACGGAGACCGAACTGGCTAAGCAGCACATGGCTACTTTCAAAGCCGGTACGCATGAGCTGTTCCCGATTCCGGCAGAAGAAATAGAATTGAACCCAATGGATCAAAATCCTGGATATTAATCAATTAATCTTTTTACTAACAAATTTTAATGAACAAGATTATGAAAGCAAACAAATTGTTCTTTGCTGCTCTGTTTATGGCAGCAGTAAGCCTTGTTGGCTGTAAATCAAAAAACGAACCTGAAGCTGCTTCGTCCGGAGAGGTTACAATCACCTTGGACAAAGAGACCTTGCAATTAACGAAGGGAGAGTCGGTTCTGTTGACTGCTAAAGTAACTCCTGAAGGCACTGCTGTAGAGTGGACTTCGCTTCACCCGGCTATTGCTACGGTGGACAAAGGTTTGGTAACTGCTGTTGCTGAGGGTAACACCACCATCATCGCTACTGCCGGTGACAAGCGTGCTATCTGCTCCGTACAAGTAGGTAAGGGTGAGGAAGGAAAGACTTCGTACCAACTTATCGAGGCTTCTGCTTATTATCCTGTTTTCGTAGATGAGACGACGCTCGAGAAAATGGGCAGCAAAGTTGCTATTGACTTTGGTGTAGATGACCAGACCAAGCATTTCTGGAACTGGGTTATCGAAGGTACCACGACATGTACCTATGAGGATGTTACTCCGACAGGAAGAAACTTCTATGACAATGCAGATGGTGACTATATGTCTATGGTTGTAGGTAATGGTGGCTGGGCCGGTGGTGGCTACGACGCTCCGGTTGCAGACGTTCAGGCTTTGGTGGATGCTATCAATGCTGAGCCGGATAAGTTCTTCTTCCATATCGGTATGCGTTCTACGGACGGTTACGGTCACATGTTCTATTTCTTTGGCCAAGAGAAAGGTTGTCATTTCTGCGTGGGTTCATCGACTGTTTACGGTGGAACTAACCTGATCGGTGACTTCAAGCGTGACGGTTACTGGTATGAGTTTAATGTGCCTATGTCGCAGTTTGCAGAGGCTATGTCCGGTCTGGAGATTAAAGCGGAAGAGGGTAGCACCACCGCTTATTTCCTCTCCTTCCTGTCGCAGGGTATTGCCGGTGCGCAACTGAACTACGATGCCGTTTATTTCTACAAGAAGTAATGACTGATTGCTTTGGGGGGCTTGGTTGTCCCCCATTGCCCTAAATTTCCGTATATATGAAAAAAAATATTTTATTCTTAATGCTAATTCCGTTCTTCTTGACAGCATGCCAACAGGAACAGGAGCAAAAGCAAAACGCAGTAGCTTTCACCTTGATACCGAGTGTGCTTCAGATGAAAGTGGGAGATGTTCAGATGTTGGAGTTGTCCACAACCGTGAACGGAACGGTGGAATGGAGTAGCAGCGATGAAGAAGTGGCTAAAGTAGCCGGTGGAGTGGTGAGTGGCGAAGGTGTGGGCTTTGCTACCATCACCGCGCAAGTGGGCGATACGAAAGCCATCTGTTCCGTATATGTATCCGGCACTTCCGGTCAGACCTTGACCGTGAATAAGTATCTGCTGTCGCTGGATAAGGGAGAGCAGGAGCAACTGGTGGCTAAGAATACATACGGCACACCGCTTGTATGGTCGTCGGAAGACGAGAAGATAGCCGTGGTGGATCAGAACGGTTTGGTGACAGCTGTCGCTCCGGGTTTAACGACGATTGTTGTGACTTCTGAGATGGAGAGCAAGAGCATCAATGTGGCCGTGAAACATCATTGGGGAGAATACCGACTAGTATGGACGGAGGAGTTCGAAGGATCGGAATTGGACCGCGATACATGGACGGTGGAAGTGAATGGTAATGGTGGCGGTAATCAGGAGTCGCAGTATTATCTGGACAGGCCGGAGAACCTTCGCGTGGAAAACGGGAACTTGATATTACAGTTGCTTAATGATGGCTATAGCGGAAAGCCATACACCTCAGGGCGTATTAACTCGCGCGGTAAAAAGGAGTTTCTGTACGGAAAAATAGAAGCACGCATCTCCTTCCCTGCAGGTAGGGGCACATGGCCCGCGTTCTGGATGCTGGGAAATAAAGGCTCATGGCCGTTGTGCGGAGAGATAGATATCGTGGAGCACGTTGGTTCGCGTCCCGAATTTACCTCTTTTGCCGTGCATACGCAAGATAAGAACGGTACCAAAGGTACCAACTGGCATGCGGGTTATACGGCTCCCTATAGCATGGAGAATGCCTATCATGTATATGGTGTAGAATGGACTCAGGAGGAAGAAAACGGATGCGATGCTATTCATTTTCTGGTGGATGAGGTGGAGTACGCCGTGGTACGGGAGAATATCGCCACCGTCAACCAAAAAATGTATTGGCCTTTCAACGAACCGCATTATATCATTCTCAATCTCGCTATCGGTGGTACCATGGGTGGCAGCATAGATGATGCAATTTTTAACCAAGGCGATGTGCTGATGAAAGTGGATTGGATCAAAGTATGGCAACGGGAAGAAGCGGAATAATAGGACTATTATTACTCCTTTTGCTGGGTGGATGCTCCTCAAAAACTACCACGCCAGAGGTGGAGCAAAAAGGAGATAAGCAGATGCATCGTAGCGTCAAGCGTGGGGTGGCGTTCAATTTTACACGCACGGATGATGCGATGCTACTCTCTCCGTCTATCTGTTGGTATTACAATTGGGGTAATACACCCGGTAGCGACGCTGTGGAGACCTGGTTCGCATTGGACTCCGTCGTCTATTATCCCATGGCGTGGAGTGGGGGATATAATACCACTCGTATTGAGAACTATATAGCCTCGCACCCGAAGAGTAACTATCTGTTGGCTTTCAATGAACCGAATCTGAAGGACCAAGCCAACATGACCCCGCAGAAGGCAGCTGAATTGTGGCCACAACTGAAGGATTTTGCAGCGGCGCATCATCTGTTATTGGTGTCACCGGCGATGAATTACGGTACGCTGGAGGGCTATCATGACCCTATCAAATGGTTGGATGAGTTCTTTGCTTGCGAGGGCGTATCGGTTGATGATATAGTTGCGATAGCCGTGCATTGCTATATGTCTTCTCCTGAGGCCCTCAAAGACTTTATCTATAAGTTTGAGAAATATAACAAACCAGTCTGGCTGACGGAATTTTGTGCATGGGATCCTGTTCCGGGAAATGTGGAGGCGCAAATGAACTATATGTGCTCGGCGGTCAATTTCCTGGAGCAGTGTGAACTGGTCGAACGCTATGCGTGGTTCATTCCTCGTTCTAACGGTAAAGTGGATTCGGCTCCGTACATGCAATTGCTTACGCATACTACTCCTTCCGAACTGACACAAGCGGGAAAGATATACTGTGCGCTGTCGTCGTGGGATAAATCAGTCTGGTTGGATGCTAAAGAGGGCGTATCGGCTACTGACTACGTAAACTTGGCAAATAATGCAATCCAGATACGCTACTCCGAGCCCGAGCAACGTATGATGGTCTATATTCTGCGAGAACAGGAATGGCTGGATTATCAAGTCGTTGTGCCGAACGATGCTAAGACCGTTGACTTGAGGTATTCCGGTGTTCGGGACGCTACCGCATTCATCTATGTGGACGGAAAGATAGCCAGCATAGTGGATCTGCCAAAAACCGGAAACATGGATACCTACGCTACTGCATCCGCTGCGATAACGCTTACCCCCGGCAAGCATACGATTCGCATCGAAGTTGGTGCAGGGGCATTTAATCTTGTATATTTTAAAATCCAATAATAATGAAAAAACTTTACTCTCTTTTTATTGTCTTTTGCCTGACGATGACCATCCGGGCACAAGTGAAAGTCGCAGATTTTGAATCCGGCATCAACACAGGTTGGGATCCGGTGGAGGCTTCTATCGATGTGCGTGCCAATGCATACAAAACGGGCATTAACCTGTCCGATTATGTACTCTATGCGCAGCGTAGCGTAGGAGCGAATAACTGGGCCGGCGCTATTCTCAATAATTATGCCGTAAGCGGGTACAATTATGTGCATGCCTATATGTATCGCAACAATGCCAATGTGCCTAATTTAAAGATTTTCGATTCCGAGACACCGGTGGAGTTTGCTCCAATGAATACGATTGTTGCAAACCAATGGCAAGATGTTGTCTTTGATATATCCGCTTATTCGAACCGAGGAACAGATTTCATCTTCTTTATGGTGGATCGCACGAATATCGCCGAAGAAGCGTGGATGCTCATTGATGAGATACAATTGAGTAATGACCCATCGCCGCGTACGGATGTAGTGGGTAGCGTGACGCCCTCGGACGAATACACCTTGGTTTGGAACGAGGAGTTTACGGAGGAGACTCTCGACCGCAATGTGTGGAACGTCGAGGTCAACGGTGACGGCGGCGGCAACAATGAGTTGCAGTATTATTGCGAGAAAGGAGTGTCGCTCGGTATCGAGCCGACTACCGGCAAGCACTGTCTCATTCTTACGGCGACTAAAGAGGACTACAACGGTAAGAACTGCACCTCCGGCCGTGTGAACAGTAAGGGTAAAATGGTTTACACCTTCGGTCGGATAGACGCCCGTATCAAGTTCCCGAATTCCGCTAACGGTCTATGGCCGGCATTCTGGCAGATGGGTAACAACTTTGATCAGGTGGGATGGCCTCGTTGCGGCGAAACAGATATCATTGAGTTGGGACACCAGAATGCCTTCCGTACAGGTACGCAGGACCGCTACTTCAACGGCGCCATGCATGTGGGCGCGCGTTGGGACGCCGTTTGGAGTGAGGCTAATTCGGTTACATGGCCGTACTCCGTGGAGGATACCTTCCATATTGTAACCATGATCTGGACGCCGACCTCCATCGATATGTATATGGATAAAGAGGCACATCCGGAACTGGATGCCTATTTCCATGCAGACCTTGGTCCGAATGAGAATCCTGATTATGACCGCAGTGTGGTGTTCGGTAAACCGAACTTCGTGATAGCCAACTTGGCCGTCGGCGGTAACTTCCCGGGCATATTCAATATCAGTGGTATCTCGGCATTGGCATACAGCGCGCAATCGATGTATATCGACTGGATCCGTATCTACCAACGCGGCGATGCCGGCGAGTCGTTCGTTTGTCCGTCGCCCTCTGATCCGATAGAAGGACCGGATATGCCGCAAGGAATTGAAACATTGAGCGGCGAGCGTAGCGGCGAGAAGATTTTCCGGAACGGTCAGCTGCTGATCCGTCGCAGCGGAAAAATATTTGATGTTACAGGGCGTGTGATTAGTGAGTAAAAGAATGTATTTGCCTCCGACTTGCCTCCGACATGCCTCTGACATTAGTCTGAAATGCCTCCGACAACATGTTTATAAATACCAAGAAATCAATGAATAAAGTTGTTTGTATTTTATCTTTCGTTTCCTGCCTGTTTCTGAGTTCATGTACAAAAAACAAATGGCAGTTGGTATGG
>Ga0310690_10011942_pt1 | contig 10694 bp, 10 predicted proteins | sample AusTroGonzalo_MG_2_FD_207661 | JGI IMG/M metagenome (GOLD analysis project Ga0310690, IMG submission 207661) | Bovine rumen microbial communities from tropical cattle in Woodstock, Queensland, Australia - Gonzalo_04 (v2) (version 2) | ecosystem: Host-associated > Mammals > Digestive system >...
TGCCAACGCACGTTGGAATGCCGCATCAATAGATTGCGCACGTTCGGTCAAATCGCGTTGCAATTTTGTCACTTTGCCTTGGTATTCAACGACGCGACGTTGCAGCGCTTCACGCGATAACACATCTTGCGATTTTTCAATATCGGCCTTTTCTTTTTCCAATGCCTTTTGTTCTTTTTCTAATTCTTTGCGTAATTTGTCTTCATAGTTTTCTTTTTGTTTGCGCAAATCTTGCAATGCCTTGGCATCCGTCTGAATTGCGTCCATACGAACGACGGCGATACGCAAATCGCCACCATTTACCGCATCAGATGACACTTCACTGATTGCTTCGTCGGCACTGATTGTTCTGTCACTGCATCCGCGCAGAGCAAATATACCAATTAATGCAACCGCGATTACAACCGCCGCAATAATGCCGTATCTGGTGTAGTTTTTTGTTGTTGGATTATTTGTTTTTTTTGTTTCTACCATGTTTTCCATCCTTTTGTTGTTTTGTTGACGGGGTCAGTATAGCAACTTTTTTTATAAAATAAAAGAGAAACTTATCAATATTTATCGCACCGGGGAAATGCGCAATTCGACACGCCGATTGGTAAGGCGCCCCCAACCATCTTGGGCCGCAATTGGGCGCGTGGCACCACGTCCAACAATAAACATACGTGTCGTTTTAACCCCGTGACGCGCAAAATACACCGCGGTACGTTCCGCCATATCGGTCGATAACGCACGCGCCGCATTTGTATCACGCATAGAATCCGTATAACCCGCAATTTCAACAAATGTTGCGTCATATTTCTTTAATATGCGCGCAATGGTTTTAAGGTTTTCATCACCAATGGACGAAATTTCCGGTGCATTTAATTCCATAATTGAATCCCGCACCATAATCACCAAAACATCTGTGCCCGCACGTTGCACCGATAAACCCGGTCGGCGCAAAGCATCATATAACTCTGTTTCAAGTTCGGACATATACCCCAAATACATTGCAGATTCATTTAATGTTTTATCGCCATACTCCATTTCTGGGTTTTGAATTGTCGCGTCCGCCACTGTGCGTCCACCATCGCCCAAATATATCGGCTTTTTGGCCGTGCGCGAAACATCGTTCATATCGGTAAAAGTTGCGCCATAAAGGTATTTATTCCACGTCTCACGTTCGGGACTGGTGTACGGCGCACACCCAAACAAAGTCGCAATAAAAAATCCCACTAATATTTTTTTCATATTATCTTACTATAAAAGATATATTGTTATCGGCACCAGAAAAACAGGCAACAGAGCTGTCCAAACGATATCCGTTCACAAACATATCGGCCGCCCAATTCGGCAATGCGGTTGCAAAGAATTCACATTCCCCGCGGGAAAGCCCAACCAAATCTATTGAAAAACTTGTCACATCTGTTCCAACATTTATCGACCAAGATTTCCCAACGGGCGCTTTGTCGGATTTTAATGCACCGGCCATAACCAAATAATCAACCGATACACCCGTATAATCACCGCGCATTTCCATCAACAGTTTTGTATTTTTTACAACCTCTCGCAATTCTGCGGACGCGATGGTATTTTTCTGGTTATGTCGTATTGAATTATATATGCCAACGGCACTTGCTGTCATAACGGCGGTTATAGCCAAAACGCCGATAATTTCAATCAAAGAACGTCCATATTCGTATTTCATTTTATCCCCCCATTTATTTTCTTATTGTTTGGCGACACCAACAATTTCCGCACCTTCGAACAAAGACATTGCGTCGGCAACCATTGGGTCGGTTTCGGCATCATTGCGAATTTGTTCGCGTACAGTTTTATCTTGGTGTGATTCTTGTTGTTTATCAAGTTCCCATTTTGCACCGGTTTTTGTGTTCAGCCACAAAATCAATTTCTGTTGAAATTCCGTATCGTTTCCACGGTCAAAATAAGAAATTTTGTTATCGGCAATCGTGATTACTTCTATATTTTTCGTAAAGTATGAATAAAGCATCATTTCACGCGCCGCCGACAACGCATCCGCCAAATCTGATGCAGAATGTATCTTAATTATATCGACCTTTGGTGCGGCCGGCGTGGTCGGGTGCGGCGTTGCCAGCGTTGTTTTTTCATTTTGCTTCAAAATATCTGGAACCGATGGCATATCTGCAATATGCATCAAACGAATTATCAACATATCAAAGCATTGCTTTTGATTTGCGGCCGCCGCCATTTCTGGAACAGACGCAACCATAACCTGCCAAATGCGGGACAAAGTATTTAATGACACGTGTTTATCTATTTCGATGATACGTTCGCGTTGGTCGGCGGTGTACGGTGCAGCGTCGTTATTTCCGGCACGCAGAACGGGGTGCATACGTGTCGCCCAATGCGTCCATTCCATCATATCGGTCAACAGCATTGATAAATCTGCACCATTAGTATAAATTTCATCCGAACGTGCAATTGCCGCCGAAACATTTCCCGAAAGTATCGTTTGCATAAAGTCAACAACAACACCGCGGTCTGCGCGTTTTAACATATCCATAACCGCAGATTCATCAACGTGACCGCCGGTTTGGGCAATCGCCTGGTCCAGCAGCGACAAACCGTCACGAACCGACCCATCCGCCGCACGCGCCAATAATTCATTTGCCGCATCGGACAATTCGATATGTTCTTGTTCGGCAATCCACGCAAAGTGTTTCTTTAATGTTTCAACCGGCACGCGCACCAAATCGAACCGTTGGCAACGCGATAAAATCGTAACCGGAACCTTGCGAATTTCGGTGGTTGCCAAAATAAAGATTACGTGCGCCGGTGGTTCTTCCAATGTTTTCAGCAACGCATTAAACGCACTGGACGAAAGCATATGAACTTCGTCGATGATATAGACTTTGTATCGGCCGTTTGTAGGGCGATATTGTGCCGCATCCAAAATCTCACGCATATTATCAACACCTGTATGGGACGCCGCGTCGATTTCCATAACGTCAATATGTTGTCCCGCCGCGATTGCGCGACAATTTTCACACTTTCCGCACGGCGCGGCCGTAGGTCCATCGGTGGACAGACAATTCAAAGCCTTGGCCAAAATACGTGCCGTACTGGTTTTTCCGGTACCGCGAATCCCGGTGAAAATGTACGCGTGCGCAATGCGCCCGGTTTTAATCGCGGTCGTCAAAGTTTTAACCAAAACATCTTGGCCGATAAGTGATTGAAAATCTTGACTGCGGTACTTCCTTGCAAGAACAGTGTAATTGGTATCCATATAATCTTTCCTTTGCGCCCAGGATAGCAAACCAATATCAAAATTCAAGGCAAATATAATTTCCACTTTTATTTTGTTTTTTTTCCGATATAATGCCGATATGTCAAAAATTATCGAATTTTTATTAAAGCCCAAAGCGGTCAAAATGACTGCCGGCGAATTGGCCGAAAAGTTTGGCCTTGAACTGCGTGGAAACGCGAACACTGTCGTAAGTGGCGTTGCACCGATTGCCGATGCACGACCGGGCGATATCGCGTTCTATTCCACCGAACAAAACAGCAACGCTTTCAAGATATTACCCGTATCTGTGTTGGAAAAAACGCGCGCATCGGTGATTTTAATTCAACCAGAAATGGTTTCACACGCACCGGCGGGCGCAACACTGTTGCTGTGCGCAAGTCCGCGCGGTGAAATTGTCAAGGTTTTGGGTGAAATATATCGCGAACCACCGCGGCGTGGAATATCGGACGATGCACATATTGAACGCGGTGTATTTTTCCGCAATAAAAAAAGCGTCTATGTCGGGCAATTCGCAACTATTGAACGCGGTGCGGTGATTGAACCAGATGTCAAGATTTATCCAAATGCATATATTGGGCGCAATGTGACGATTGGACGCGGAACGGTTGTTCATTCGGGCGCACATATTGAAAACGCGACCATTGGTGCGGACTGTGTTATTCATAACGGCGCGTCCATTGGTAAAGACGGGTTTGGCTATACCCGCCAAGACGGCCATAACGTGTTTATCCCGCATGTGGGACGCGTTGTTTTGGGCGACCGCGTGTCGGTGGGTGCAAATTCCTGTATCGATCGTGGGGCGTTAACTGATACAATGATTGGCGACGGGACGAAAATTGATAACCTGTGTCAAATTGCGCACGGTGTGGTTATTGGGCGCGAGTGCTTTTTGGCGGGCGGTGTCGGCATTGCCGGCGGTGTTAAAATCGGCGACCGCGCGTTGTTGGCGGGACACGTTGGAATTGCAAACGGTGTCAAAATCGGTAATGATGCCGAAGTTGGCGCAAACAGTGGCGTTTTCCGCGATGTGCCCGATGGTGCAAAACATATGGGTTATCCGGCCGGCCCGGGAACAGAATTCTTGCGTCACTATGCATGGATTAAAAAGCACGTAAATAAAGATTAAAAAGGCAACGATATGATTGACAGCAAAGGAATCGAAAGCGTTATTCCGCACCGGGGCGATATGCGTATGATTGATGAAATCCGCGAATGCACCGATAAAACCGCGGTTGGAATTAAACACGTTCGCGATAACGAATTTTGGTGCGCGGGTCATTTCCCGGCAAAACCGGTTATGCCCGGCGTTTTAATTATCGAAGCTTTGGCACAAACCGCGTGCTTTACGGTTTTGAATTCGATTGGAAATAATGGCGGACGGGCATTGGGGTATTTTGTTACGATTGAAAATGCAAAGTTCACACATATGGTTGTTCCGGGTGATACATTGGAATTGCATATTGAAGAAATCGGTTCGAAAATGAAACTGCATAAGTTTACCGGCACGGCATTTGTGAACGGCAAACGTGTGGCAACCGCAACATTTTCGGCAATGTTGGATGATAATCCCCAGATTTAATAAACGCTCAATGGGCGTTTTTTATATCACTATGCCGAAAAATATTTTTGCACCTTCGCCAATGATGAATGATGCCATTGTGACGATAAAGCACACCATTATCATTTCAAAAAATGCAGGCCAGAATCTTTGCCTGTTCAATTTCGATTTCAAATAATTAAAGAAAAATATTATCGATGTCGCGACAACATAGGTCATTATAACCGCCGTAACTGTATTAGATATAAATAAAAACGGCATTAACAACATTGCGGCGGTAAAGACGTATGCCATGCCCGTCATAACCCCACGCGTGGCCGCACTGCGCATATTGCCGCCGGCCTTTTGCGATAAATATTCCGATGCCATCATAGAAAGCCCCGCCGACACAGCCGCAATAAGCCCCGTTAAAACGATTATATATTGTGTTGCATCCGCAAATGCCAATCCGACAACCAACCCCAGCGTCGAAACCAATGCATCGTGCATTCCCAACACCAGTGATGACCAAACAGAGTCTTCTATTTTCATAATAAAAAATATACCCCCATTTTTGGGGTATGAATACAAGATTAAAATCCAATATTACCAATTTGGCGCGTGGTCGCCTTTTTTGACAATTGGTTGTTCGTCTTCCCACAGTGCAAGACCCGTTTTAACATCGGTCAATGTTAATTGCAGGTAATATTCTACGCGTGTATCCACGGACGAAAACCACCCAGATTGCAATTTCAAATTACGTTGCAACATTTTTCCAGACAGCGACATATTCGGTGCAACCAATGTTCCTTTGCCCACGATAGTTGACGCATCATATTCCGCATTGCCACGCGTATCGCGCACCGCGTATGTTGTGCCGTCTTCGGCGGGGCCAAAGTTTTCAAAAGACGTTGTCACCTGGGCACGACCAGAATTTATAATTGTTTTGCGAATCTTTTTCATCAAGATATCTGTATCAAATCTTTGCATCGTATCGTTTTTGATATTGCCCATCGCAATCACCGGATTTTTCACGCGCGAAAATGCACCACTGGCCAACATAGATTTCGTCATCGATTCGGCGGTTTTTGTCCAATCGCGATATTCCAATTCCATAACATTTTGCATTGCGGCGACTTCGCGTTCGTTGTTCAAGTCAACAACCGTCGTTTCTCCACAACCCGCCAATACCGCACACAGTGCAATTGGTAAAAGTTTTTTCATATTTTCCCCTTTTGTTTATTTTAATTTTATTGTTTTAATATCGTATCCCGTTGGTGCCGTGCGCACATATATCAAATAATTTCCAGACGTCGGCACATTCACATTTTCTAATAATTTACCATTTGAACGCAATTCAATCAAGCCACTTTTGTTATTCGGCATACGCAAAACAGATATTGTCTTGGGCAATGTCGCCCACGTGCGAACATCGGCACTGTTTGTGAATTCGGAATACAATGTTGACAGCAACCCAAGCAGGGGCGCCTTGTCTGAACGCGAATTATACATCGTTGTTTGCAATGCCACACGGGCGGACGCAGATGCGAACGCACGCAATGCCTCGTTTATTCTGTATTCACCATATTCCGTCATAAACATAGAATCAACATTCGCCAATTCTTGGGCATTATCTATATGCACAATATTATTTGAAAACAATGGTTCAGATATCGCGATTGTCACAGTTGTTAAACCATCACCGTGTAAAATCGGCAAACTAAGACGATTTTCGGTCAATTTAGGTGCAAAGCCATCTTCGATAAACACCCAAACAGTATTTTTTGGAATTGTTCCAAATTCCGCATTTTTTAGGTCTTGGTTCACAAAAGTATTTTCCGGCACCATACCGTTTGCACGCGACAGATATGTTTTTGCATCATTAAAATCGCCATTGTTCAAGAAATACAATCCCGAAAGATACATTAATGCAGGATTCATAATATTGCGATATGCCGTCCATTTAGAATTTTCGTTCCGCAAATTGGTTGCCAATTCTGTGTTTTCAACAAATGACTTCTGATTTGATTCTATCAATTTTTCATACGCACGCGACATATCGGTTTGGCGCAAATAAGACTGGTTTATAATCACACGCGCGTCATCACGGCGTCCGTCAATCAAAGCCGCCCATAATTGGTAATACGACACAAACAGCGAATCCATCATATACGGTTTATAATCATTTGCGTTTGGCCCAAGTGTCAAAGACGCGGCTTCACGCAACATATCACCGCCGTCGGCAACACCTGGATTTTTACGATTGAATATTTCATACGCATTGTCTGCACCACGGATATCGTCCGCGTGAAACATTGCATCCGCAGTAATCAGTAAATCAAGGTTATTTTTATTTTCTAAATCGTTTGATTCAACGGGCGTATTCATATAGCCCGCGCGCACTGAATCAAGGCGTGATTCGACCGCGGCACTGCACCCGGCCAACAATAAACCAATGATTAAAAAACGCGAAAGTTTTAACATACCGCTATAATGCCACAGGTGCCAATTCAGTCAATTCATTTGTTTGCGGATTATAATACCGCGGGTTGCCATTGTATTCCAAAATCGCATGATGCAATGGAATCAAGAATTCTGGCAATGGCGAAGAACGTCCCATTTTCATATATTCGGCCATTTTCGGGTCACTGAACGCCATACGCATTTCGGCCTTAATCGGGCGTTGATACCAACCTTCGTACAGTATGACCGCCTCGGCCGGTTTGCCGTTCATTGTTATCTTTAATTTCATAAGGTCAAATGCACTGAACACCGGTTCCCGTTTTTCTTCCTTGGTTTCTGTTTCTTTGCCGTCCGGTCCTTTGACCTTTTTCTTTTCTTTGGTTATTTTTTCCGGCATCATTGCCGCAAACCGTTCCGCAGTATCTTTATCATTTTGGCGGAATACAATTTTGGCCGCGGTGGTTGACATAATTGTAGACGCGGCGTCCGCACCATATTTTTCTTGAATCTGGTGAATATCTTGACCGATGAACATATATGAAATTTGTTGTGAACGTCCAACGTCGGGACCTTGGATAACCGCCTGCATCTTTTGCATTTTTGGCATTTCATCCAACACAAACAGAACCGGATATGGCCCCATTTTTTCGCCACTGCGCCCGACGTGTTCCGGCGGATTGGCCAACAAGAAATTCGACATAGTTTCAATAAACATCGCCGTAATCGGATTTAACGCCTTGGCATCAACCATATTGATAGACAGATATACCGTCACAGGCTTCATTTTTCCATCGCGTGGGTCAATCATACCGCGCATATCGGCAAAGTGAAAGTCTGAATGCGATGTACGATTACGCACCGCCGCGTTGCGGAATATCGCAAGCCCTGTTAAAATAGTCGAGATAATAGAGCCGCGTTCAGTTGATGGGGTATTTGCTAATTTGGTCAATTCTGCAATTGCACGATTAGAATATGCAAACATACGACATTCGTTCACCGCAGATTCCAACCATTCCTTCATCGGGTCGGCCATCATAACACTTTGGTCACCTTGGCGTTGGCGTTCAGCCAAATCGTTGGCAACGGCTATTTGTGCCTCGGTAATCCAATCCAACATCATGGAAAAAGATGCCTCTTTGCCCAACCACATTTGCGGTATATTCGCCCAGGTGCCGATATGAACATAGTTCGATGCGTTTAATTCACCGTTTTTAATAAGGCTTTGCGCCGCAAACGCATTTGGGTCGTTTATCATTGAAAAATAATAATCCGACAACACAGCTGCATCTTCGGCATCAAATTCCCCAGACTGCAGGCGCGAATAGAAATAATCGTCCGCCTTAGCCCTTTCTATTTTTGAGACAATGAATTGAATAAACCCGGCCAAACCTGCACGCCCAGATTGGGTCCAGTGCGGGTCGGCACTGCTGCCCACTGCATCGGGAACCAACACGTCACAGATATAGTCAACGTACAGTTCACGCTGTTCAACACTGAACGGTATATGCCCGGGCGACAACGGATTCCACGACGGATAATAAATACCCTTTTCCGGTTCGTCTTGGCCCGCCCAATTCATAATGAACACCGGCCCGACGTGCGTTGCACGATAACCACTGGATTTCTCATCAATTTCCGGTTTCGGGTCATTGATAATCATCGAAACGTTTGGACATTCAAAAATTGTAGGCAACACTATACCCTGGGTTTTACCGGTTCCGGGAGGTGCCAAACACAAAACAGATAACGTTTTCGGTAATTTTAGCGGCTTTTTCTTGAAATACCCCAAAACCATCATAAAACCATCAAACAATCCCATTTCTTTGATATCTTTTTCGTTCGCTTCACGACCGGATTTTTTATCGTATTCGTCTTTGCCGTTCGGATTAAATTCCTTTTTCAAAGTGTCATCGGTCAACAAGAAATACGCAATAAACGGAATAATCGGCACTATACAGGCATAATCGGGATGCATAACACAACGCAAAAGCCAATTCGGAATTTCTGCGATAACGGACATACCCGCACTGGACACCATATTGGCAAGGTATATTTTTATCCAATCACCCGTCGCCACAGACCAACCATAACGCCAAATATGTTCGATGATAAAAGATGCGCAAAATGCCAACGCGCATATCAACCAAACACCAACAGACCACCGCAGCGCCCAGAAAGTTTGAGCCATAGGGGTTTGTTCGTGTTCTTTATATGCGCTGGATTTGAATATGTTCAAACCCTTGCTGTCTTTGCCCGCAGATAAAATCTTGAACTTTTCAACCATCGTGCTATGATTATACCAGAAAAAAACAAATTTATAAATATGGAAATTTAATTTTTATGAAAAATATTCCAAGAATCTTTGTCGGCGATAATACGCAAAGCGGTATGATAATACCGGCCGACAAATCTGTGGCGCATTATTTGACCCGCGTTATGCGGACGCACGATTTTTTGGCATTTGGTGGCGGAAATGAATTTTCCGCGCGCATTTCTGACGATGGCAAAACAATTACAATCGGCGATAAAACCGCGCACAAAGACCCATCTAGTGATATAACACTGTACTTTTCGCCAATTAAGCATACCGATGATTTAATAAATATGGCGACACAAATGGGCGTTGCAAATATAGTTCCGGTAATAATGGAGCGCACAGTTGCGCACCATATCAATTGGGAACGTATGCAAAAAATTGCGACCGAGGCCGCAGAACAGTCAAACCGCAACAGTGTTCCAAAAATATCAGAGCCTGTTTCGTTTGCAAAACTGGATTTGAAAAATTTATGTTTTGCCGACGAACGTTTTGCATATGATGATAAAAAAGTCGTGCAAATTCCGGCAAACATTAAATCTGTTTTAATTGGTCCCGAAGGCGGTTTTTCTGATTCTGAATTCGCGGCATTGGATACGGCGGGCGCAACGCCTGTATCTTTGGGCAAAACAATTTTGCGTGCGGAATTGGCCGCCGCCATTGCGATTGGGAAATTATTAAAATGAAAATACGTATTGCAAAATTCATTGCTGATTCTGGAATAACCTCACGACGCGGGGCGGAACAAATGATTGCCGATGGTCGCGTTATGGTAAATGGCGAAACGGTAAAAACACCCGTACTTTTTGTAGATGATACCGATGAAATTATCATAGACGGCAAACGGGTCGAACCGCGCGTTGATACAAAACTGTATGCGTTTCATAAACCAATCGGAACCGTGACAACAACACGCGACCCGCGCGGGCGAAATACTATTTATGATATTTTGCCGCCGGAATACCGAAACCTTAAATACGTTGGGCGTTTGGATTTTAATACAACCGGGTTATTGTTGATGACAAATGATGGATTATTGGCACGAAAATTAACATTGCCAAATTCAAATATTCCGCGTGTATATTTGGCCGATGTTGCGGGCAATAATATGT
>Ga0310690_10011943_pt1 | contig 10693 bp, 16 predicted proteins | sample AusTroGonzalo_MG_2_FD_207661 | JGI IMG/M metagenome (GOLD analysis project Ga0310690, IMG submission 207661) | Bovine rumen microbial communities from tropical cattle in Woodstock, Queensland, Australia - Gonzalo_04 (v2) (version 2) | ecosystem: Host-associated > Mammals > Digestive system >...
CCTCTTTGCCCTTGCGCCGTGTGGCGTGTTCTGCTTTTGCTGGCCTGTAATCTCCTGCCCGCAGCCGCCGCAAGTTCTTGTTTCTTTCTTCTTCGTCAATGCCAATATAACGCCGCGTTGTGGCCTCGTCCGCGTGGTTGAAATGGAGGCGCAGCACCTCCAGACTATCCCCGTAATACTTATAACGCATATAACCGTGAGTCTTGCGGAGGCTATGACAAGCAAAAGGGAAGTTTATCCCGAACCTTTTCTTTATGATCTTCATATCATAGCCCGCGTCCCGCGTTGTTATGTGCCTGTCCGTGCCGTCTGGCCTGTGCTTCCGTGACGGAAAAAGATAATCATTGTCCTGTAAGTTCTTCAAGCGCTCGTCATAGATCGTCCGCAAGTCCCCCGCTATCTCGATCCGCTGCCGCTTCTGCGTCTTTTGCTCCACCGTTGTAATGTATTCCCCCATTACGTGCCGTTTCTGGAGCTTTACCGCATCGCAAACCCGCAGCCCGGTATAATACAGCGTAGCAAACAAGAGGAACATACGCCGCCCGTGTGGCGTGGTGTCCCGCTCCAGCCCCTCCAATATCTCCGTAAGCTTCCGCCTGTCTCTGATAGGCTCCACAGTATTCAAGCCCGCATCCGCCCCCGTTTCCTGTTATTGCCTGTATTATTGTCGGAAATTCGCGGCCTACTTTCCGGCCCCTCCGCCCGCGGCCTCTTTCTTGCTGGCGGAGGCTTTGCCCGTCAAGCCCTCCGCCCCTCCGCGGCCTACTGTGAAAGGCGGGAAAAGCCCCCAATTTCCTACGCTTAATTTCCTACGTGGCGAATTATGTATAATTCGCGTGGAAATCTCCCGCGGCCTCTCCGCCTGTTCACTGTATGTTTTCACTGTCTACGCCCGCCCGCGGCCTTCTCCTGTCCCTCCGCCAGCTTCCGCGCCTGTTCCTGTTCTTCCTTCTCTTTGCGGAGAATATAATCACCCGCATTGTCTACCGCGTTCTGGATCCAATCAAGCGTTATTTCCAGCGTGTGAAAGTTTGCCGTTGCCCGCTTGAAAAACTCGTGCGGATCTTCTTCTTTGCTTTCTGGTAGCCCGCAAGTGAAAAACTCCGCGTCTATTGTGTCCGCCAGCTCCCGCGCCTCTCCGATCCAACTTGAAATATATTCGATAATATCAGACACCGCAGCCCCTTCCGCTATGCTTTCAATTACTGTTTGTGACTTCAACATTGTTATTTACCTCCTGTTTTTTCTGTCTGTTCTGGCGGAGATCCTCCGCCCCGCTCATAATCCGTTACGATACCGCAATCATACTATTACCCCTCTCCGTGCTTCTTCCAATAGCCTACCTCTTGCCCTCATCCGTTGCGCCCAGGCGTGTATTTTTATCTTTATGCTTGTATATTCCAGCTCCCGCCAGTCTTTTACCGCCATCCCTCCGCCGTCCTTTTCGGCCTGTTTCTCAATCAGCGCCAGCCCCCGCAGAATTGCAGCGTATCCGCCGCCCTTGTCTATGTCCTCCAGCCGCATCAAGCCCGCCTCTTTGCAATGCTTTATGTATGTCCCCATCTCCGCGGCTCTCTGGCGCAACTGCTCCACGCTCTCCGCGCTTATCGCATCATTCTCCTTGAAAAATTCCCGCTCCATACAATCCAATAGCACCTCAATGCCTAACCAATCTGTATACAGCTCCATATTTTCGCTGTTTTCCGTGTCCATTTTCTCCGCCTCCTGTCTCAAATGCGAATACATATTCGCTTTTGCTTTCTTCTGGCGGAGGATATACGCCCCTCCGCCCGGATCCGTGCCGCCTGTGTTTCCCTCTCTGCCTCCTGCCGTTGCCGCTGCTGGAGGCGGAGATACAAAAAACGCATAACGCCGCCAATATAAAGCCGCGTTATGCGCTCCCGTTCGTTTTTCTCTCCTGTTGACCGCTTTCGCCCGCGTGGTTATAATCCTCGTGGGGAAAGCATTGCCGACCGTGAGCCTGTATCTTGCGGCCTGTAGTGTGGCGCATTTGGTAGTGGTGTACCTTGTGCGCCCCCCTTTTTTGTGTGCTGCCGTGTGGTGTCCAGCTTCACACAAGCACCTCCGCCCGTGCGTGTGGTGTTCCGTATGGTGAGGAAGTGCAAAGAAATTATAATTTAATTCATTCACTTTTACAAGCAACTTTTCATTCACCTGTCTCCGCATCCTGTAGCGTTCCTAACCTCCATCTGCTCTCGTTCTCTTTCAGTGTTTTTGTCCATTCTTCCGTTATAAGCCTCAGATTGTCCATAAAACTATGCAACTCATCCTCCGCCGCCTTCTTTTCTTCGCCTTCTGAATTATTTATTTTCTCTAATATCTTCCCCGCGACCTGTGGCGCTTCCTCATTGATCATCATTGTGAGTTGTTCCGCCTTGCTTTCAAGCTTCCTTTGTATCTGCCTCGCGGCCTCTAATCGCTTATCACTCGCCGCTATTTTCTCTTTTGTCTCCTCTATCTTCCTCTCTGTTTCCTCTGTATCCATCCAATAGCGATATACAGCGTATTTTGTTATACCTGTCTCTTTGATACAGTTTGCCCGCGTCCCGTTTGGGTGTGCCTCTCTCCAACTTTTTATGCGTGGTATTACTTCCTCCGCCTTTATGCTCTGCCTGCTGCCGTTTATCCTGCTTTTTGCTTCCTGCCGTGATACATAAGCCTCTACACCCCGCGGGCTTGTTACTATGAAATTTACTCTTTCAACTCTCCGCCCGATCTTATAAGCATCATATGACACCCGCATAACATCACTATACTTGTTTATTTCCTCAACCGCTTTTCTGATAACATTCCTTTCAAACTCTCCCCATTGCGGATATGTTTCTATCTTCATCATCTCCCGCAATTCTGCCACAGAGAATGATTTTTCTCTTTCCTGCCCGCTCTCTATCTCCTCCCGTGTTATGTAGCTCCGCAGTATCTCATAAAACCGAATAGCATACTTGTTATGGAATGATAAAACCTCATACAGTTTATATTGCGTATAGCAACTTTGTAGCCAAAATAAATGCTCCTCAAGTGCTTCGTGAAATTTTATATATACTTTCCCGCTCAATGGTATTATTCTTGCGTCTGAAATCCACGCTATTGTTGCCTCGCTTTTATCTGGTAATGTGATCCACAGCCGCGCAGTTAGCTCTTTTAAGTCTCTTTTGATCGTCCTGTAATAAAAGCCGCCCGCGTCAATGTCCAGCCCGCAAGCCGCGCAAAGCTCATCTATCGAAATTTCGTACCATTGCCCCGGCCTATCGTTGGCTTTTATCTTTGATATAGCAAATATAATTATTTTCTGCTGTTGTGTTGTCAGATTATATCTTGAGCGGATTAAGTCATTGGATTTTACAACATACATTTCCCGATCTTTATTTGTCGTTAGTCCGTCTGTCATATCCTCCGCCCTCCGCCATCTTTCTTCTGTTCAAGAAAATATCATAGTTTTTTATCAATGTAAAGAAAAATTCTTTCTTACATAGATAAATAAGAAAAATACGGTAAAATCCGCCCATCGTTTCCTACTTCCATAGTGATAGTATACTTCTTATATACTTCTTATATATACTTCTATACTTTAGGGAAGCGGAAAGCCTTATAATTCAAGCCTTCCAGCCCCGAACTATGTAGAAAATCTCCGGTATCTATGTAGAAAATCTCCGGTAAAATGCTCCGAACTATGTAGAAAATCTCCGGTAAACTATGTAGAAAATCTCCGGTATTATGTAGAAAATCTCCGGTCAAAAAAAGTATAAAATCTTGATTTATGTAGGAAATCTCCGCCGCCCGAACTATGTAGAAAACCTCCGCCTTGTCCGATCTTCCCCGGCCTCTGCAAGAGGCGCAGCGCCTCCGGATCTGTCCGTTATATTATCAATATGATTTTTGCCTATTCTGCCGCAGTTCCGCGGCCTCCGGATCTGTCCGTTATATTATCAATGAATTTTGAGAAACAGATACCGCAGCGCCTCCGCCCGTGTCCGTTATATTATCAATATGTTTTTGGGACACAATCCCGCAGCGCTTCCGGATCCGCCCGTTATATTATCAATATGATTTTTTTACCCTCTGCCGGTTCCGTGCCGTGACCTCTGGCGGATGATCTGCCCGCAGCGCCTCCGGATCTGTTCCGGCCTCCGCCCTGTCCGTTATATTATCAATGAATTTTCTTTACCTGCTGCCGCCAGCTCCGCGGGAGGCGCAGCGCCTCCGGATCCGCCCAGGCATCCGCCGCCGTCCCTCCGTCTACATCGGAAGGAAATCGAACTTTTCCCCGCTATAACTAATCCAACCGCGCGTCGCTGCCCTCCTCTCTGCGCCCCCTCCGAGGTTACAGTACCTTTTCCCCGGATTTTCGGGAGGGAAAGCGGGAGGCGGAGGCGCTGCCGCTGCCCTCCGTGTCCTATGCTGTTGCTCTGTGTGGCGGAGGAAAAGCGCCCACCGTGACGCACAATCCCCCGCTTGCTCCAGCTGTAGCCACAGAGAGCAAGAGGAAAGCATAGCCCGCCGCGGATCCTCCGCCGCCTCCTGTGCCGCGTCTGGCCTCCGCATTGATAAAGATACCTCCGCCCGCTTCCGTGCGTTCCTGTAGTTTCCTGTTCCTTCTGGCGGAGGCGCAGCGCTTCCGGATCCGCCCCGGCCTCCGTTTCAATCCTCCGCCGCGTTCCGCGTTTACAAGCGGCCTCCGCCTGTGCTATGATTGCCACAGATGCCCCGGAATTGAATAAAGAAAGGTTGTGTTTATCGTGTCAAAATCCACGCCGTCCCCTTTTGAAATCGACCTCAAAAACAAAACTTTCGTATTCTCTCACAAGAACTATCAAGCTCTCTTTGTCGAAGGTAGCCCGGTAAATGTGGCTTTTCACGCCGCTATGAATTTGGGTTGTTATTCCGGTTTCGTTCCAGTCGAGGCACCGCAAGAGAGGATAGAGAAGAACACCGTCACTCAGCAATGGACAGAGAAAGGTGTGCTGTCTTTCATCGAAACAACTTGCCCTGAGTATCTGCCCCGCTGGGAACTGATGAAGAAAGCCCGCAATGCGTCAAATAAACCTTTTATGTTTATGGTGAGAAAAAACCTGTTTCTGTATGAAAATGCGGAGGCTCGTAAGTTTTGCCGCGTGATAGATACCGCGGATAAACCGTATAAATTATTGCCGAATGGTGAAACATTGCGCTCTATCGTGGATAAAATGGAGGCGCAAGGCGGAGAAAAGCCCGCCGCGACCTCTAAAAAGTAAGCCCCTCCGCCCGTGTAGCGTGGTGACGGCCTCCGCCGCTGCCGCGCTTTCTTTATGTCCCTCCGCCCGGATCCGTGCCGCCTGTGTGCGCCCTGACAATAAAAAAAGAGGGAAGCGCAGCCCCTCCGCCGCGCTCCCCGTGTCCTGTGTCAATCCTCCAACCTGTAGCCCGCTGCCGCGCCTCCGATCAAAAGCGCCATCTTGTCCGCCTGTTCCGCCTCCAGCTCCGCCGCAATCTCTTTCTTGTACTTGTACAGCGTGGGTTTGCTGACCTGTGCCAGCCTCATAATCTGCTCATCGTTCATATCTCCGCCGAAAGTCTTGCTGTATTCTCTGATAACCCGCTTCGCTTCCCCGGCCTTCTTCACGTTGAGCTTGCGGCCTGCCTGCTGTCCGATCTGCTTACCGTTTAGCCGCGCCGTCTCGATGCCCTCTCTTGTCCTCTGGTGTAAGTCCGTGACCTCTTTCTCCGCCTGTTCAAATGCTATCTTTATCTGTTCCTCCGCCAGCCCCATCAAGATAACTTTCAAGCCCTCGTCAAGATAACTCTTGCCCGTGCTAATGTCCGCTTGCTGTAGCTTGCTGGCGTAAATCTCTGTGTCAATGTACCGTTCTTTGAGGAAAACAAGCTTGATGCCGTTATCAAAGCAATCTTTATAAAGCCCGATACCCTCCGCCGCGTTCCTGCTCATACGAGAAATGCTATCGAATACCACTGTATCCCCGGCCTTTACCGCCTTCATAAGCTTGATAAACTCTGTGCGGCCCTCCACTTTCGTACCTGTGAAAGCTTCCTTGACTATCACGGCCTCCGGAAAAGCGCTCTTTATGTTCCTAATCTGGCGCTCAATGTTCTGCTGCTTCGTGGAGATCCTCGCGTATCCGTAAACCTTACACATTTTCTTGTACCTTCCTTTCTTTCTTCTGTGGTCTCTTACTTAAAACGTATCAATAAACGAGCAACAGAGATAAACTTTTAACTCGTTGTCTTTGCGGTCTCCGCGCTCATCCTCCGCCGTCCAGCCTGTCCCCGGATGGCTGTACACTCTCCGCTCATAATTGCGGTTCCCTCTTATCCCGCGGACAATCTTGATGATAATTGAACCGATAAAGCAAGCAATGAATGTCCCAACTCCGAGAACCCCGCACATAACTCCGATCACGATACCCATTTTTTGCTCCTCCTTCTGTATCTCTGGTAAAAATTTAACCATCGTTAAATCTTACACTCATAATATAACCGATATTCCGCTGTTTGTCAACTACTTTTTTAACTTTTTTTCGAAACATTAAATTTTTACTTTTTTACCGCTGTTTTTCCTGCCGCTGCCGCCAGCTCTGGCGGATGATATACACACCTCCGCCCGGATCCGCGCAGCATCTTCCGGAAAGCAATAGAGAGATAAGAGAGAGAATGATATACTACCTGTCTTTGTCAATCATCAGTAATACTTGTACTTCTTACTTTGTATACGAAGTATTATCCATACATAATAATCAAGATAATTTCTTTTTTTCCGCGCTAATTTTTTTCTGCTGTGGCGCAGCGCCTCCCCCGGCCTTGTCTTGTGTGCCTTGCTCCTGCTTATCCCGCAACATAGCCCCCGCGGCCTGTGGCGTGTGGAAGATCTGCCCCGCCTCCAGCCTGTACACCTTCCCATTATGGAGGCGCACAAGCCCGCCACCTATGTCTGTGACCGGATCCAAGAGGCTATCAAAGATGTAAGCGGGAATAATGCCGCAGACCTCCAGCCCCTCCGGATCCGTGCCGCCCTCCGGATCTGCCGCGGCCTCCGGATCCGCCCAGGCGTCTGCCCCTGTGGCTCTCTGTGTGGCCTTCTATGTGTTTATATATGTGTTATCTGTTATATTTCTCTCCTGCTTTTGCTCCTGCTCTCTCGCAATATCGGAAAGATTTTCCGCTTTTGCTACCTCCGCGGAGGAAACTGTAGCCCCTCCGCCTGTCCCTGTGGCGCTCCGTGTGGCCTCCGCCGCTTCCCGCGGTAAATCCTCCGCCCGGATCTGTGCCGCGTCTCTGTGGCCTCCTGTGGCTTCCTGTGCCGTGCTTATCTCGTGGAAGATAAAGCGGCCTCCGCTTGTCTCCTGTAAAAATCCCTTGTCCTGTAGCTCTTTGACCGCCCTGTAATAGCTATCTCTCTTGATGCCCCACGCCTCGCAAGCTTTCTATGATAGCTCCAGCCTGTAGCCGTCCGCGTTTTTGTCCAGATACAGCCACAATAAAAGCCCGCTGTTTCCGTTTAGCCGCTCCATTGCCGCCCGCAGCGCCTCCATATTGACCGTTGCGAAAAGGTTTTCTTTATCCCTCCGCGGCCTCTGGCCTATTGTTATTATCTTTTGGTGTGGATATGACATAATAAAACCTCACTTTCCTATGTTCTCAAGCATCGAAACAAGGCGCAGTATCTCCGCCTCCGCCGCGTTGTCTATTATGATCTGTTGCGCCGCCAGCTCCGCCGCGTGTTCCCGCTTCTGCTGCTGGATCTCGTACAGCCGCCGCGCCGCTCCCGTGTCTGTGTCCGCGGGAATAAGCGCCCGCCGCATATTATCAATGTGCTATTGTGTGTAATAATCCATATAAAAGGATCCTCCTTTGTTAATTTTCTCGTTATATTCTGATAATCAGATGTGATAATTTATCCTGTTCTGTCCGAAAGTCGGAAGATCTGCCCCGCCCGCTGCCGTCTCTCAAAATAAAAATGGCTCTCCGCCCGGATGAGAGCCACACATAACCGGATATTCAATTCTCTTTTTTATTCATCCTGTAAGGGACGCCCCCGCCCCCGTCTCTCTGGCGGAGGCGGAGGAAAGCCCGCGGCCTATATGAAAGCCGGCATATTCTTCATTGCTTCGTCAAGCTCTGCTTGTTCTTCCGCGTCCGTCTTTTCCCGGTAATATAATACCTTGTGTTCCTCTGGTATGTATTCAATATCAGAAAACCACTTGAGTATATCCCCCTCCCAAGTCCAGCTGTTGAGATAATGCAACCGTGCCGCCGTTCTCCGCAGCCGCAGCGCACCAACCTCCGCAGATATTCCAGCGCGGGAAAGCACCTCCGCCGCCGCTTCCTCCGCCTCTTTCTGTGTGCAAGTGATAAGCTTCTCCGTTAGTGGGATCGTCTCAAGCTCACCCATAGCCCCGTAAATTATGCGCCTGTATGCGTTTGGGATATGGAGGAAAGCCGCGCCGCCTTTTCTCTCTATCGCGTCCCCGTTTGCCGTACAATAGCGAATAGCCGCGGCCTCTTTCTCCGTCAATCCTAAATACAACATACCCGCAATAATAACCGTGTCCCGCCGTGCGTTCTCTCCAGCCTCCGCGGCCTTTATGATCCGCTCTTGTTCCGCATCAGATAACCACATAGGCCAATACATAGGATCTTTTTTGTATGTCTCTCTCGCTGTCATTCTTCTTTACCTCCCTTTATCCTGTTCCGCAGCCGTCCAAACAAGCCGCCTTTTTCTCTCTCTGGCGGAGGCGCTGGAAGCCTGGCGAGTTGTGCCGCCTGTACAGCTTCCGCCGCTCGTATCGCGTCCGTGAGCTTGTCCACCTGCTGTAAAAGCACCTCCGCCCGTGCCTCCGCCCGCTCCGCTCTTGCTGCCTCTGCCGCCGCTTTTTCCTCCGCCGCATCCGCCCGCGCTTCTGCCTTAACTTTCAACTCATAAAGCGCTTTTCTTTCAACCTCTAAACTTGCCTCAAGTCCTTGATTTTCCTGTGTTTCTGCCTCTCCAAAATTTACCTTATTTTCAACCGAACTTTCAACTTTTGGCTCTGGTTGAAACATAAGTTGAATTAAGCGAAACACATTATCATCATAAACCTTTGTGCGGCCTTGCTTTTCGGCCTTAATTTGGTTGAAAGATAGCCCGTAACTCTGGAAACGTTTATAGATTGCCGCCTTTGTTACTCCTACTTCTTCCGCGATCTGTTCCAGCGTTCTCAACTTCCGCGCCTCCCGTCCGTTTTGTCTGCCGTTCCCGGCCTCTGTAAGAGTGTGAGGCGGAGGCGCTGCCGCCCCGTCTCTCCCGTTCTGTGTCGCTCTCCGTGTCCTGTGCTGTTGCTCCGTGTGGCGGAGGAAAATAATGCTTTCCGGTATTTTTTCCGCCCGTTGCTCTTGCTCCAGCAATAGAGAACAAGAGGGAAGGATAGCCGCCCCGCCGCGCCTGTGGCTCTCTTTGCCGCCTCTGGCGGAGGATATGGGGAAAGATAACCCCGCGGCCTCTGTGCGTCTCCTGTGTCCGTCTGTGCCGTCTGGTGGAGGCTTTACCCCTCCGCCCGGATCCGTGCCGCGGCCTCTCCAGGAGGCGGAGGCGCTGCCGCTGCCCGCTGTTTCCGTGCTAAATACCGCTTTCTATCATATTCTTTCTTGTTAATTCGTTCAATCTCCGCGGCCTCTGGTGTCTGCGCCGCTTTCCTCCGCCTGTATCTCTCTCTGTCATAGGCTCTCTTGCGTTCCCGCCGCAGCCGCTCCGCCTCCGGATCCTCCGCCGCGGCCTCTGGTGTCTCTGGTGCCGTCCCTTGTTCTATGTCCTGTAGCTCATCAATAGAAATCTGGTATTTCTCCCACGGTTCCCGCTCCATACTTTGCCCTCCGTTCTGTATGTTCCTCCGCCTCCTGCCGTTGCCGCTGCTGGAGGCTATGCAAGGCGTTATTGTGTGTTGCCTCCACTCTCCGCCGTGCTTCCGTCCCTTTTTCTGCCCGCTCTTTCGCCTTCAGAATGGCTAATCTTTCCCCCGTTCGTCCTCTGCTCTATGCTGAATACCATACACAAGGCGGAGGAAATGCCCGCTTTCTGCTATTTCCGCTCCAGTTCCAGCCCCTCCGCCTGTTCCACGGCCTCCGCCGCGTCCGTGTAAAGCCTTGAGCCTCCTGCCCGCAGCCTCTCCAGCGCTCCACCGTTGCGCCCGGATCCTTGACCGGAAGGAAATCCGATATAATTTCCGCGCATTTAGCACAATCGCGTGGATAAATCCCCCTCAAGGCTCCCGCTTTTGTGCTTCCCGCTCCGCTTTCTTCTGTAAATACCTCCGCCTGTCATACTCGCTCTTTTCGCGCTTCCTTATGGCCTCTTTCTTTTTCTTCTCCGCGGCTCTCCGTGCGGCCTCTTTCTTGCTCTCGCCCCACTTGCGCCCGTTCTCCTCCCTGTCGAGCCTGTCTATCTCCAGCTCCGCGGCCTCTTTGCCCTTGCGCCGTGTGGCGTGTTCTGCTTTTGCTGGCCTGTAATCTCCTGCCCGCAGCCGCCGCAAGTTCTTGTTTCTTTCTTCTTCGTCAATGCCAATATAACGCCGCGTTGTGGCCTCATCCGCGTGGTTGAAATGGAGGCGCAGCACCTCCAGACTATCCCCGTAATACTTATAACGCATATAACCGTGAGTCTTGCGGAGGCTATGACAAGCAAAAGGGAAGTTTATCCCGAACCTTT
>Ga0310690_10011945_pt1 | contig 10693 bp, 9 predicted proteins | sample AusTroGonzalo_MG_2_FD_207661 | JGI IMG/M metagenome (GOLD analysis project Ga0310690, IMG submission 207661) | Bovine rumen microbial communities from tropical cattle in Woodstock, Queensland, Australia - Gonzalo_04 (v2) (version 2) | ecosystem: Host-associated > Mammals > Digestive system >...
ATATGGCGACCCGGAAGGGGCTCGAACCCTCGACCTCCAGCGTGACAGGCTGGCGCTCTAACCAACTGAGCTACCGGGCCGGATGATTTGGTGGGAACAACAGGGCTCGAACCTGTGACCCTTTGCTTGTAAGGCAAATGCTCTCCCAGCTGAGCTATGCTCCCCCACTGATGACCGATGCGACCGAACCCGGTTTTCCGCAAGCGGCTTTGTTATATTATCTTATTCGAAAATGTTTGTCAAGCAGTTTTTTCTGTTATAAAAATGTCACAAAAAAGAAATTGTTTCAATTCTTCTGATATGGTATAGTTCCAGCGGCGGGTCTTTAAGACGGCACGGGATGCCGACAAGATGCGACCGTAGGCAGATATGTCATGTTCATGATGCCGATCGTAGCTTGCCGGGTTCTGCCGGCAGGCTTTTTCTGTACTGTAGCAAAGACCTTCCGAACAAAAAAAAGGAGGATGTCTCATGAATCTTGTTTACAAGGTCAACGACAAGCCCAAATTTCCCCAGATGATTGTCTTCGCTCTGCAGCAGCTGCTCGCAATCCTGGCCGCCACCATCGCCGTGCCCAGCATCGTCGGCAACGGCATGAGCCAGAGCGCCGCCCTCTTCGGCGCCGGCGTAGGTACAATCGTTTACCTGCTCTTCACAAAGTTCCGGAGTCCCGTTTTCCTCGGCTCCAGTTTTGCTTTCCTCGGTTCCATGTTTGCGGCCTTCGGCGGCGCCGCCTCGGTTTCAGTCGGCTACGCCGGCCTGATCATCGGCGCCGCGTTTGCCGGCCTGGTTTATGTGATCATCGCTGTAATCGTAAAGGTCGCGGGGGTCAGATGGATCAGCAAACTGATGCCTCCCGTCGTCATCGGCCCGACCGTAGCCATCATCGGACTGTCCCTGGCCGGAAACGCGATCGGCAATTCCTTCGGTTTTGGAAGTCCTCAGGCTTCCTATACCATGAACGGTGCGATGTGGGTTAATTTTGCCTGCGCGATGGTCACCCTGCTGACCGTTATCTTTGTCTCCGTAAAAGGCAAAAAGATGATGAAATTGATCCCCTTTATCATCGGAATTGTTGCCGGCTATCTCGTTGCCCTTGTTTTCACGCTGATCGGCAAATCCATCGGCGATGACAGTCTGAAGATTCTTGACTTCAGCGCCTTCAGCGCCATGAAATGGGTGCCTGATTTCACCTTTATCGAAGCGTTTAAAGGTTTCAATGCCCTTGACTCCAAATATATTGCCACCATTGCCGTGGCCTATGTCCCGGTTGCTTTCGTCGTCTTTGCGGAGCATATTGCCGATCACAAGAATCTGTCCAGCATTATTGATCATGACCTGCTCGAGGATCCTGGCCTTCATTGCACGCTGCTTGGCGACGGTATCGGTTCCATCGTCGGCGCCTTCTTCGGCGGCTGCCCCAACACAACCTATGGTGAGTCTGTCGGGTGCGTGGCCATCACCGGCAACGCCTCCGTCGTAACCATCCTGGCCACTGCGATCCTGGCCATCGCCGCCAGTTTCTGCGGCCCGTTCGTCACCTTCCTGAGCACAATCCCCACCTGTGTCATGGGCGGCGTCTGTATCACTCTTTACGGTTTCATTGCCGTATCCGGTCTGAAAATGCTTCAGCCCGTCGACCTGAACGATCATCGGAATCTTTTCACCGCTTCAGTGATTCTGATCGCGGGAATCGGCGGCATGACGATGAATATCGGTTCCGTAACCCTGACAGAGGTTGCCTGTGCTCTGATCCTCGGTGTGATCGTGAACCTCCTGTTCAACCGTCCGGCCAAGCAATAAAGTAATGCAGCTTAAATCAATCATTATGGATGAAGCCGCGGTGCGCCGCAGCATGACCCGGATCACACACGAGATCATCGAAAAGAACAGCGGAGTTCTTAACCTTGTTCTGCTTGGGATCCATCGGCGCGGCATGCCGCTGGCTGCCATGCTCCGGGATAATATCGTCCGTTTCGAGGGGAAAGAAATCCCGCTGGGTTGTATTGATATCTCCCTCTACCGGGATGATCTGACAGAGCTGAGTCCTCTGCCCGAGACCGGCACGACTGAAATCCCCTGTGACCTGACCGGGAAAACCGTTATCCTGGTAGATGATGTCATCTATACCGGGCGTACGGTTCGCGCCGCAATCGAAGCCGTGTTTCACTCCGGCCGTCCGAAGTCCATCCAGCTCGCTGTCCTGATCGACAGGGGGCATCGCGAGCTTCCGCTGCGCCCGGATTATGTCGGGAAAAACATTCCGACCAGTCACAGCGAAATGGTTTCCGTAATGGTCGACGAGTATGACGGAAAAACAGGCGTGGCGCTTTACCAGCTGTAATTGAGTTTCTGTATTTTCCCTGTTTACAAACGGACTTTTATTTGCTAAAATAATCGGCGGTTCGCAAATGAACCGTTTGCTCAGATAACCGACTCTCCGACGGTTTTCCGGGTTAACGGCGATTGGCGGCCTGAATTCACCGGAATAACCGGTTATCAAAGCAGGAGGTAATCCCATGAACAAGTCCGAGATCATTGCCGAGTATGCGCAGCATGAAGGCGACACCGGTTCCCCCGAGGTGCAGATTGCTCTGCTCACCGCGCGGATCAACCATCTGAACGAGCACCTGAAGCTCAATAAGAACGATCACCATTCCAACCGTGGTCTTTTGCTGATGGTCGGCCGCCGCCGCAACATGCTGGAGTACCTGAAGAAGACCGATATCGAACGTTATCGTTCCCTGATCGCCCGGCTGAATCTGCGTAAGTAAGCCGTCTTCTTCCCGGTACCGCCAAGTCGCTTTTTCAAAGCCGCCGGATGAGTTTTTTGTCCGGCGGTTTTTTAAAAAGTTTTCCTGATGAAAAAGGAGTTTCGTATGTTATCCCTTGAAAATCCCCGGCGGGGTTTTCATATGATAGCATACGGCGCTCCGGACAGTACAATGAAAAAGGAGTGAAACGTATGGAATCCAAGTTCTACACAATGGAATTTGCCGGCCGTCCGCTGACGCTGGAATTCGGCAGATATTGTGAACAAGCCAACGGCTCTGTCTGGGTTCATCTGGGCGATACCGTCGTGATGGTAAACGCCACAATGGCGCCCTCTCCCAGGGACGGGGTTGATTTCTTCCCGCTCGCGGTGGACGTGGAAGAAAAGCAGTATTCCGTCGGGAAAATCCCCGGAGGTTTCATTAAGCGTGAGGGGCGCCCTTCGGAGAAGGCTACCCTGACCTGCCGGCTGATTGACCGCCCCCTCCGACCTCTCTTTGAAAAGGGTATGCGCAATGACGTTCAGGTCGTCGTTACGATCCTGAGCGTTGAACAGGATGTTCCCCCGGAAATCCCGGCCATGATCGGTTCCTCCATCGCCCTGGCGGTCAGTGATATCCCGTGGAACGGCCCCACAGGTGCCGTGCTCGTCGGCCGGGTGGACGGAAAGTTCATCATCTGCCCCAATGAAGAGCAGCGTGAAAAGAGCGACCTGAGCCTCTATGTTGCCGGAACGGAACAAGCCATCATGATGGTTGAAGCCGGCGCAAAGGAACTGTCTGAAGAAACCATGCTCGACGCGATCCTCTTCGGCCATGAAGAGATCAAGAGACTCGTCGCTTTCCAGAAGCAGATCGTCGCCGATATCGGCAAGGAGAAAAAAGTTGTCCCGCTGATCACCACCGGGGAAGACATCAAAGCCGCGGTCCGTGAGTTTGCGTACGACAAGTGTGTCTGGACTTTTGAAACGTTCGATCGGAAAGAACGGCAGGATCGCGAAGCGCAGACCAGGGAAGAAACCCTGGCGGCCCTGGCTGAGCGGTTCCCCGATCGGGAAAGCGAGATTGCCGACGCGCTGTACTACCTGAACAAGGAAGTCATGCGCGCCAAGATTCTGAACGAAGGCATTCGTCCCGATGGCCGGAAGGTCACCGAAATCCGCCCCATCTGGTGTGAAGTCGGCGTTTTGCCCCGTACCCACGGAAGCGCCATCTTCACCCGCGGGCAGACCCAGGCCCTGACCGTGACCACGCTCGGCACCGTCAGCGAAGGACAGACGCTGGACGGTCTCAGCAACGAGGATTTCAAACGCTATATCCATCACTACAACATGCCGCCGTACGCCACCGGTGAAGCCGGCCGCCTCAAGAGCCCCGGCCGCCGCGAGATCGGCCACGGCGCCCTGGCTGAGCGTGCGCTGCTTCCCGTCATCCCTGATGAGGAAGAATTCCCCTACGCGCTTCGTCTTGTCAGCGAGATTCTTTCTTCCAACGGCTCCTCTTCCATGGCTTCCGTCTGCGGCTCCACGCTGAGCCTGATGGATGCCGGTGTTCCGATTCACGCCCCCGTCGCCGGTGTCGCCATGGGCCTGATTACGGACAAGGAAAGCGGTAAGCTTGCTGTGCTGACCGATATCCAGGGCCTTGAAGATTTCCTCGGCGACATGGACTTCAAGGTTGCCGGTTCCATGAACGGTATCACCGCCCTGCAGATGGATATCAAGATTGCCGGCATCAACCGTGCCATCCTGCAGCAGGCGCTGCGCCAGGCGCTGGAAGGGCGGCTCTACATCCTGAAAATCATGTTGGATACATTAGGCCAGCCCCGTGAGGAGCTGAGTCCCTACGCTCCCAAGATCATCCGGTTCACGATCAATCCGGAAAAGATCCGCGAAGTGATTGGGCCTGGCGGCAAGATGATCAACAAGATCATTGCCGAGACCGGTGTCAAAATTGATATCGAGGATGACGGCAGCGTCTTTATCTCCACGCCCGATCAGGAAGCCGCGGAGAAAGCCCGTCACATTATTGAGGGCATCGCTAAAGACATCGAAGTCGGCGACGTATTTACCGGCAAGGTCGTCCGGATCATGAACTTCGGCGCCTTCGTCGAGCTCGCTCCCGGCAAGGACGGAATGATCCATATTTCCAAGCTGGACAGCAAGCGTGTTGAGAAGGTTGAAGATGTTGTCAGTATCGGCGACGAGCTGGAAGTGAAAGTGAATGAGATCGATGCCCAGGGGCGGATCAATCTGATCCGCAACGACATCGTTTATTCGACTCCTGAGTTTGCCCGCCGTGAAGGCGGCAACCGCCGTCCTCCCCGCCGCAGCGGTAACAATGACTGATGATTGATTCCTTTGCCTCCGGAGCCCCTGTTCATTCCCGGAGGCATTTCTTTTGATGAGGTTTTCATGAATGAACGGATTGTCTGCCTGGATATCGGGGATGTTCGGATCGGTGTAGCCGTTTCCGATCCGACAGGCACCATTGCCTCTCCCGTGGAAGTTATCAGGAGAATCGGCTGGGGGCCGGACGTAAAAAAAATCCGGGAGATCTGTGATCGCTTCGATACGAACCGGATTCTGTCGGGTCTTCCGCTGAACATGGACGGTTCGGAAGGATTCCAGGCGACAAAAGTCCGTGACTTCTGCCGTCAGCTGGAAACTGCCGGCCTGCAGGTTGTTTTTCAGGACGAACGTCTTTCTACCGTATCCGCCGAAGACGTGCTGATCGAAGGAGGCCTCTCCAGGCAGGACAGGAAACAACATATTGACAAAATTGCTGCCTCTGTCATTCTGCAGCAATGGCTTGAAGAAAACAAAAAAGGAAGGGTGAAACTCATGACTGATGAATTTAACAGAGAGAATGAAGCGGTTGATCCGGAAGAAGAACTGAGTGCGCTGGAAGAAGGAGATATCATCGAATTGATCGATGACGACGGGAAGACCGTTCCGTTTATTTTCGTCGACGCGCTTGAATATGAAAGCAACAACTATCTGGCCCTCGCGGAACCTGAAGAGGAAGACGCCGTCTTTTTCCTGAAAATTGATCAGGACGAAGACGGAAGCGATGTCTATACAGCACCTGATGAAGCGCTGGAAGATGCCCTCTTCGAACAGTTTACCAAACAGCGTGAACAGGATGAAAGCAACGAATAATCCTGCCTATTGGATCTGATCTCTTTCAAAATCTTCTTTTCTTCTGCCGTACTTGAACTTGTTTTTATCGGCATACATCGCCCTGTCAGCCTGGGTCATGAAGCTGTCGATATTGTCATCGTCTTTCGGAATGCCCGCATAGACCCCGAGACTGGCGCTGATGTCACACAGCCATGGATCTTCCCGGTTGATCCGGTTAAGTTCCTCATTCACAAGCGGGATAATGCTCTCCGCCTGGCTGTATGAATCTGCCATCCCGTAAGCGAGAAATTCATCTCCGCTGATATGAACAGGGATCAGTCCTTTTTGGGTAACAATCTGAAGAGCCCGGCCCATCCGGCAGATCGCCTCATCGCCGGCTAGATGGCCGAAGCGGTCGTTGATATCCTTCATATGGTTCATATCGCCGCTGAGAAGGACGAAAACCTTTCCCTTTTCCCTGGCCTGCTGTAACAGAAGCGGCGCCAGCTGCATATACCCTCTCCGGTTTAACATGCCTGTCATGATATCATGATTGGCCATTCGCTCAATGGTCGCTGCCGATCTCTTGAGATTGGTTTGCAGATAAAGGCTCATCAGGGTTCCGTTCAGGAGCATCAATACCGGATAGAGCGCGGACCCTGTGCCGTTGCCGAGATCCATGGCTACATAGCCGAAGCTTCTGTCCCGATAATACAGCGGGCAGAACACAAGGCATGTGGAATTCTTGCGGATATCCTGCAGTGATGGCGTCAGTTCGAAGATCGGGAAAGCCTTCGGTTCATATTCTCTTCCGTTGCGGAGACCGTATAGCAGGAGCATCTCTTCCGGGTATGAAAGATGTTCCTGTTCCCGTTGGGTATCTCCCTCCCGGCAGATCGCCGGATCAACGCAGAGATACAGTTCCCTGATATCCCAGCTTCTGACAAAATCATGGATCATCTCCCGCGCTTCTTTTTCGTCGCCTACGCCGGCCATGGTTCCGGAAAACATGCTGACCCGCGTCAGGATCGTTTCCATGTTCCATCGTTCTGTCCCCAGGGCGCGAAGCTTTTCGTTGATATGTTCTATGCTCTGAACACAGCCGCATGTATCTCCGAAGATGGGAATCGTGGAGAGCGTCACGGTTTTTTCCGTCGGAACTTCCCCGTCAATCCAGTTGTTCAGGATCTCAATCGCTTTTCTGGCCGACCGGTCAATCGGCCTGCAGATTGTCGTCAGGCCGCGCATAACGGACTCTCGTAAAGCGTCAAAGCCCGTCACCGCAACATCTTGCGGGACCCTTATGCCGACTTCATTAAAACACTCGATCACGCTGAGCGCCATATCGTCATTGCCGCACATAACGGCATCCGGCAGTTCGCCGCCCATCGCAATAATTTTCTCGGCGGCCCGGCGGCCTCCGACCCGTGTCCATTCACCGTCAAAGATCATGTTGTCTTCAAGTTTCAGGCCGTGTTTTTTCAGGACGTCTTTGCATGCTTCCACACGTTCCATCGCCACATTGGAACCGAACGGCCCGCTGACGAAGGCAATTTTTCGGGCGCCGTGTTCCGCGATCAGATGTTCGGTCATTTCCTCCATACTGATTCGGTCGTCAAACAGAATCGTTACGGCGCCGTCCTGAATGACATCGATGGAAACATGAGGCTTCCCTTTCATGGGTTTCAGAACGTCAAACACCTTATTCAGGGCAAAGTCGTTTCCCATGGTCGCGGGCATGGAAATAATCCCGTCAAAATCTGAAAGGTTCGCAAGATCATAAATCTGGCTCTCACCGGCTTCACTGGTGGAAATGGCCACATTCATATGCCCCTGGCTGTTAAAGATACAGATATCGATATCGTTCTTTGCTCCGGCCGATGCAAGTCCGGAAGCAAAATCCTGTTGATATTCCCGATCGATACTGGCCATCAGGACAGCGATTCTTTTCCGGCTCACAAGCAGCACCTCTTTCCCGCAGAGAAAAATATTTTTCGTTACTTTTTACTATTCTATCATGCCTTTGGAAGCAAAGCAAGCGCTAAAAACCGGCCTTTCGGCCGGTTTTGCGGGTTAAGCATTCAGGATTCGTTTCAGGAAATCCCTTGTTCGCTGACTCCGTGGATCGGTAAAGATGACAGAAGGAGGCCCTTCTTCCTCGATCACTCCGTCCGCCATATAAACCACGTGCCCGCTGACATCCCGGGCAAAAGACATTTCATGGGTTACAACCAGCATGGTCATATTATCCTTCGCCAGGGACTTCATTACATCCAGGACTTCGCCGACCATTTCGGGATCGAGCGCGGACGTCGGTTCGTCAAACAGCAGCACCTCCGGCTCCATGGACAGCGCCCGCGCGATGGCTACGCGTTGCTTCTGACCGCCTGAAATCTGATCCGGCCGGGCGTTGATATAAGGAGCCATACCCACCTTGTTGAGATAGTATAAGGCCCTGTCTTTTGCTTCATCTTTCGGAACTTTGGAGACTTTCTGCTGTCCGATCATGCAGTTGGCGAGCACGGTCATATTGTTGAACAGATTGAAATTCTGAAAGACCATGCCCACCTTGGCGCGGTAAGCCGACTGATTGATCTTCCCTTTTGTCACGTCCTGCCCGTGAAACAGGATTTCACCCGTTGTCAGTGTTTCCAGCAGATTGATGCAGCGAAGCAGTGTGGATTTACCGCTTCCGCTGGCTCCGATGATGGAAGTTACGTCGCCTTTGTTTACCGTAAAGTCGATATCTTTGAGTACTGCGTGGGACCCGAACGCTTTGGAGAGATGACGGATTTCAAGAATATGCTCGCTCATTTTTTCTCTCCTTTATATTCCTTGCTGGTTTCCTCAAACGGAGAGGCGGCATCGTTCGGGATGTTGTAGGTTCCCGCGGTCATGACAAGCTGGTCCGTATTGACCAGTTCATAATTTGATTTTCCTGCCAGCTTCTTTTCAAACTTGCGCAGCAGGAAGGAAGCAAGCAGTGTCAGGCACAGGTATCCGATCATCTCCATAAAGGCTGAAGGGAAATATTTAAACACGGCGCCTGACACCATTTTGTGAACGGCAAAGAAATCGGAAAAACCGATGATGAACATCACGGAAGTATCCTTGACGTTGATGATGTAGTTGTTGCCGATCTGCGGCATGATATTGCGCAGCGTCTGGGGAAGAATGACGTACAGCATTGTCTGCCAGTGATTCATGCCGATGGCCTTGGCGCCTTCAAACTGTCCCGGATCAATGCTGATGATGCCGCCCCGGACAGACTCGGCCATATATGCGCCTGTATTGACGGAAACGACGATGATGCTGACAGTCCAGATGTCTTTGAAGGAAACGCCGAAGAAATAAGGCAAACCGTAATAGATGAACACAGCCTGCAAAATCATCGGCGTTCCGCGGAAAATCTCCACGTATGCTCGGATGATGATCCGAACCAGCTTCAGAAGCACCCGTTTAATGACGTTTTCATTTGCTCCGCAGGGAATTGTCTGCAGAATACCGCAGAAAAAACCGATTACGCAGCCGATCAGGGTGGCTGAGGTCGCGAGGATCAGCGTATTGGCGATACCGTTCAGATAAACCGATCCGTATTTCGCCCACAGACTGCCGATATCGGAAAGAAGCTGTGTAAACATAGGCAGATTTCTTCCTTAAAAAGATGCTGATTATTATGATTCGGGCTTATTCGCTCAGCGGCTGAACCTTGATGGCTTCCTGCATCAGCGCGTTGAAGTCTTCCGCTGTTTTGTCGCTCAGGTAGCTGTTAATGGCATCCTTCAGCGCTGTATTTCCTTTCATCACGGAAATACCGATGTTGATTTCTTCCTCGGAAACCTGGAAATCATCTCCGCTTCCGGAGAAGTCAAGCAGAACCAGATCCGGATATGCGATGAGCGCTCCCTGGGCCGTGGGCATGTCGGTGCAGACAAAGTCCACCGTACCGGATTCAACAGCCATCAGCATGGCGGGAGCGGATTCGGCGGGCATGCCGATCTGCGCACCGTTAATCTGGGGCAGGCAGGAATCATACCAGATTGTTCCGCTCTGACTGGTGCAGCTGCCGCCGGCCAGGTCGGAGATTCCCTTCGCTTCGGCAAACTTGCTGTCCTTCTTGGCCAGGCAGACGATGGAAGCATAGAGGTACGGCCCCGCGAAATCCACCGCTTCCATGCGTTCGGAGGTCATGCTCTGTCCGGCAATAACCGCATCGCAGATACCGGATTGAACTGCGGGAATCAGGGAATCCCAGTCCAGCTGAAGAATCTCGAGCTGCCAGCCGTTGGCTTCGCAGATGGCTTTGGCTGTCATGACGTCATAACCATTGGCGAAAAGCTGGGAATCCTTGATCGGAACGGCACCGTTGGAATCATCCGGCTGCGCCCAGTTATAAGGGGCATATGCGCATTCCATGGCAACGGTCAGCACGCCGTCTTCCAGGCCCGGAATCGCGTCGGCACAGGCCGAGGAGGCAACCGCCATCAGCAGAACCAGCAGGAGTGCAATGATCTTTTTCATTTTATGATCCCTCCAAAAATAATAATGATGGGAAAATTTTACAATTTTTGGAACGAATGTCAATACATCTCAGGCGAATTGTACAATAAGAAAACTCCGGTTTCAGTCTCCGGAGCGTTCTTCTGCGGCCTGCTTCTTTTTTGCTTCCCGTTGGAGGATCATTTTTTCCAGCAGAATCGTAAAGACCCCGACAATCAGGAACAGATAGAAAGTGAAAAAACGCCAGATCAGCAAAGCCAGCCCGATCGTTCCTTCCTTGAAAATGCCTTGAAAATAAAG
>Ga0310690_10011946_pt1 | contig 10693 bp, 10 predicted proteins | sample AusTroGonzalo_MG_2_FD_207661 | JGI IMG/M metagenome (GOLD analysis project Ga0310690, IMG submission 207661) | Bovine rumen microbial communities from tropical cattle in Woodstock, Queensland, Australia - Gonzalo_04 (v2) (version 2) | ecosystem: Host-associated > Mammals > Digestive system >...
TTAAGCAGCGGAAGCATTAGGCTGGGTTGCTTCTTATGTTCTTCACGGAGCATTTGAGGCAACCCTTTTTTCTTTGGAAAAATAACTATTCGTATTTTGCAGAAGTGATCCTGTTTTTTCTGCTTCCAATATCGTATTGTATACACGTACCAAATAACTGGTACACGCAAAACGATGAAATGGAGGAACATCACAATGCTGCGTCTGCTTGGTATCCTGACCTTGGGGAACATGATCTTCGGTGGACATCACTGCCATCATCATCATTGTCACCGCCATGGCAGCTTCCTGGGCAGAAGCCTTCTGCTCGGAACGCTGCTCGGACTGTTTGTGAGCCACGCGAATCAGAATCGCACCGAAGAGGAGGTATAACCGTGTTTGACATGAATAAGAGCAGCGATCGCCGCCAGGTATTGACGGTGTTGGGAATTATCTTCGCTTTGTCCTGTGTTCCGACCTTGCTGGTTGTTTTTTCTCAGCTTACCGGAAGAATGCTCCCCAGCATTCTGATTGGCATCACTCTGTACTTCGTTTTTCTGCGGAAGAAATAATCCGTGCCCGTAATAACAGAAACGTGGACAGGCTTTCATATATGGGGCGAGACCCGTTTCTCGCCCCCCTTTTGGTTTTCTGGGTTTTTGAGTATTATGGGATCAAAATAGATGTTATTTCTGTCTGGAAGTGGCTACTGAAAAAAGAGTAGCGAAACTGATCCTGATTAAACACTGTAATGAAGTTTCCGGAAAATGATTTCCGGGAACTTTTTTATGCAGCAAATTATAACCGTTTCAATTATCATCCTCATCAATCGTTTCGAAATCAATCGGGGTGTTTTACTGCAGGGATAAACAGTTATTACAGACTTGGTGAGAAGGTTGGGAAAGCGTGGAGCGCAGGAAAGGTATTCTTGGAATGAAGTTATCTGGCCATTAACATTTCTGTAATATATGTCATTTTCTTCAGTAAACGAGATTATCCGATCATAATCCTCTCTTCCGGATATTTTGATACAGTTCTTATTCCGCCTTGTCTTTTTGCTACAGCAACAGCAAGTGTCAGCGGGCCTATGCGCCCCAAAAACATCATCGACAGCAAAATCGCTTTACTTGCGGGAGAAAGATTCGGAGTGCCTATGGCGGATACACCAACGGTACCCATAGCACTTGAAGCTTCAAAAAGGATATCCTCCAGCGGAAAGCGGCCGTTTTCAATAAGTGAGATAATCAACGTTCCTGTTAACAGCGCAGTCAGAAACAGTATAGCAACAGCCAGCGCCCGCCGCGCAATATCGTCTGATAGTCTGCGCCGTGCAACATTGACTTCACTTTCGCCCCGAACAACGCTAAGCATCAGCAACGCCAGTGTTGCAATGGTTGTGGTCTTGATACCGCCACCGGTGGATGCTGGAGAAGCACCGATAATCATTAAAAGACTGCTGAACAGTTTTGAGCCGTCCCGTAAGGCAGACAGATCGAACGAATTAAAACCTGCCGTCCTCATGGTTACAGACTGAAAGAACGCATTCAGGACTTTTTCTCCTTCATTGCATCCAGCAAGCGTTTCTGCGTTGGTCCGTTCAATCATCCAGTAAAAAAAGGTGCCTGCAAGCAATAATGCCAATGTGGTCATCAGCACGATCCGGGTGTGCAGGGATAGACTGCGGAAACCATGACGGTTCCGGATGGTTTCCAGGATTACAGAAAAGCCCAAACCGCCAAGGATGATCAGCGATGCGACAGTCAGGAGCACCAGAGGATCTCTGGAAAAAACCGTCAGGCTTGCATAGCTGCCAAACAGATCAAAGCCGGCATTACAGAAGGCACTGACTGAATGGAACAAAGCCATCCACATTCCGTGTTTCCATCCATACAACGGAATAAAACGGACGCACAGCAAAGCTGTACCAATCAGCTCAATGGCTAAGGAAAGCAGTAGATACAGTTTGGTCAGGTTTCCCAGGTCTGACAGCGACGATACATTCATAGACTCGCGGATCAGCATCCGACCCTTGATGGAAATCCTGCGTCCCAACATAACCATAATCATTGTGGCAAACACCATAAAGCCCAGTCCGCCAACCTGGATCAGCACAATCAGGACAATCTGTCCGAACATTGAAAAGGTCGTCCCCGTATCCACGGCGACAAGACCGGTCACGCAGACCGCCGATGTGGATGTAAACAGGCTGTTAAACAATCCGATGCTCTGCCCGTTCTTAGCGGCGATTGGTAAAGCCAGAAAAACAGTGCCTAAAAAGATCACTGCCAGAAAGCCGAGCGCGAGGATGCTTTCGGCATGCTGGAAACTGGTTTTCCCTTTCTGCTTTGCTGGCAGGATCATGACTTTTCCTCCGGATTTTTATCCTGCCTGAGCATACGATAACCGATACCGATATGCGTCTGGATATATGGCTGGGTATCTTCGCCGGATTGCAGTTTTTTACGAAGCATGGCCATGAACACCCGCAACGAACCCACTTCCGAAGCAGAATAACTTCCCCAGACCTCATTCAGAATATAGTTGTGAGTCAACACTTTTCCGGTATTTTTTGCCAGTAAACACAAAAGCTTATATTCAATAGGCGTAAGATGTATTTCACGTTCTCCTATATATGCACAACCTGCTGCATAGTCAATATGCAGGTTGCCATTATCATACACAGCATTCTCCTGGGACGCGGTTTGCTGCTCTGCACTAATTCTGCGCAAAGCCACACGAAGGCGAGCCAGCATCTCATCCACAGAAAAAGGTTTTGTTAAGTAGTCATCTGCCCCGGCATCCAATGCTTCTACTTTATCAGCATCTTCTGTGCGAGCGGAGATTACGATGATGGGCATACCGGACCAGCTTCGCACCTTACGGATGATCTCAACACCTTCCATATCAGGAAGCCCTAAATCCAGCAGCATTACATCCGGCTGATGGGTTGTTGCTTCGATCAGTGCCTCCGTACCGTTCTGCGCCAGGTGATAACGGTACCCCCGGGTTTCCAGCGTCACAGCCATCAGGTTACGGACCGCCGCATCATCTTCCACTACCAGAATCAATGGTTTATTACTCATATTCTTCTACCTCCGCAATCGGTAAAGTAAAGAGGAATCTTGCACCGTGTGGCTGAATGTTGTTTGCTTTGATTTCCCCGCCATGAGCCTGGACAATGGAGCGGCAAAGCGCCAAGCCCAGGCCGATTCCTCTCCGGCTGTCCGGAGAACGTTTAACACCGGTATAGAACAATTCGAATACTTTGTCTTCATCACCTTCTGGGATACCCTGTCCTTCATCTTCCACCCACAGAACAGCCATATTGCCTTCAGGTTTCGCGCCGATCGTGATACTGGCATTTTCCGGAGTATACTGAACAGCATTATTGATCAGATTGATCAGCACCTGAACAATCAGCGCTGAATCCATTTTGGCCATCAGCAAATCATCCTGAAGGGCCACAACAATCTTTCGCTTGGCGGCGTTTCTGTCCAGATGCCGCAATGCTTCTTCAATCGCGTCTGAAACCATTTCAGATTGAAGGTTCAGTTTAACAGTTCCGTTTTCTGTCCTGGTAATCGTCAGCAGGTTTTCCACAAGTCCGTTCAGCCAGATGGCATCGTCATAGATAGAAGCATACAGGGCCTTCTTGTGTGAATCGTCCAGATCTCCAAGGTCCTCCAGAAGAATTGCTGCATTCCCGGAAATGCTTGTCAATGGAGTCCGAAGATCATGAGAAATCGCACGCAGCAGATTGGCCCGCAGCGCTTCCTGCCGGGCGTTTTCCTCAATTCGCTGCTTTTCCCGTGTCATATGATCTTTTTCAAGCGCCAATGCACATTCATCAAGGATTGAGATCATCAGGTTTTTTCGGTATTCATCAATGGATGGTGAGTTATCGGCACGGATCCCGGCAACCGCCCAGACCTTGTTTTCTCCGCGAATAGCCATATAAAGGCACTTGTCCTGAGGCCATTTTCGTGTAGAACACCCTGCATGCTTGCCGTTCCGGCTCACCCATTCCACTGCTTCCCGCTCCGCCAGGAAATCAATCTGGCTGAAACCGTGATCACCTTCTACTTCATGAAGAACTGGCTGTTCAGAGAGAATTCCATCTGTCCGATCATAATACAAAACACTGTGTTCCAGCAACCGGCACAGCTGCTGAAGCATAACATTCAGAATAGCTTCCTTATCTTCGGCCTTCTGAAGCAGCTGACTGGTGGAAAGCAGTACCTCTGTCTGATAGGCTTTATTAGCTGTCTGTACTGACTGAGTTTTGATCCGGCTGGTCAAAGAACTGGATAGAATCGCGGCAGCAAACATCACGGCAAATGTTGCGAAATAGTCAGGACTTGACTGGAGTGAAAAATAAGGCTCCGTGAAAAAGAAATTAAAGATGAACACAGAAAGCAGAGAGGACAGAAGACTGTAGATATACCCGGTTGTGAACAGTGCGACGGCCATCACACCTAGAATATAGATCAATACCACATTGGTAATAGCAAGGCCGATTGCGGAAAACAGAAAACCAACACCGGTACACAGCACAAGAATCAGAACAGTCTTCGCCAGATCTCCCATGATAAACTGCTCTCTCTGCAGTTTTCTTCGTAAGCTGAAGTGTCGAATATCTTCCTGCAGATGATTCGGCACAATAATAATCTCCACATCCGGAGCAAGTTCGTTCAGGCGGGACATCAGGGTTTCTTTTGAGGAGAAAAGACTGTGTTTGCCGGGGCTTTTCCCCAAAACGATCCTGGTAATTCCGCTGACCCGTGCATACTGCGCAATAGCTGTCGCTGGATCGTTTCCATAGACGGTTGTAATGACAGCACCCAAGTGTTCTGCCATGTCCAGGTGCTCATGAACCGTTTTTTCCTGCACATCGTCCTGCGCTTCTGAATCCTCCACATACAGCGCAATCAGTTCTGCTCCAGTAGATTTTGAAAGCTTGGCTGCCCGGCGTATCACGTCAGAACTGGTCGGTGACGCGGAAACACATACCAGGATTCGTTCCCGGTCAAAATTTTTGTCAGGCATAGTTTCCGCCTCCTTCCTGAAGAATCTGACAGTATGTATTATAACGCATCCCGTATAAAGAGAAAAACAAAGGTTCGCTGATAACATTAAAAATGCATAAAAAAAGCGCTGCTTTATTAACAGAGCTTTAATGCGGCAGGAAAATGCTTAACACCATGTTGACAAAAGGCATGATACAGTAAAGATGCTCCATGATACTCATATGATAGGAGGCTGCCATGAAAAACGTTCTTTTAATCGGCCTTGGACGTTTTGGACGCCATATGGCCCAGAAGCTGACCGATCTTCACCATCAGGTGCTGGTCATTGATAAAGATGAACACAAGGTTCAGGAAGCCATGTCCTATGTGACAAACGCAGAAATCGGAGACGCAACCGATCCGGCGCTGATTGATGCACTGGGAGTGAAAGACTTTGATTTATGTGTCGTGACGATGAGCCATGACCTGCAGGCCTCCCTGGAAATCACAGCCTTGCTGAAAAAGAAAGGGGCGCCGTTTGTCCTGGTACGTGTATCCCGGGATAATCATGCTCAGTTTCTGCTTTCCTGCGGTGCGGATGAGATTATCTATCCGGAAAAACAAATGGCTGACTGGGCTGCCGTACGGTACAGTGGCGACCATGTGTATGATTATACCCGCCTGTCTCCCGATCATGCCATTTATGAAACAGAGATCCCCGAAACCTGGGTTGGCCATACAATGGTTGATCTTGGGGTGCGCCAAAGGTATCGCCTGAATATCCTGGCCGTTCGTCGGAACGGCGATGTGGATCCCATGCCAAGCCCCGCCTATCAATTCAGATCCAATGACCATGTTGTCCTGCTGGGAAGTGATAAGGACGTGCAAAAGTTTCTGCGGTTTTAAGATATAATTCTTATACAGATGCACTGTAGAGGCAGCCGTACAGAAAAACGAGGCCTTGCTGACAGAGATCAGGACGGCTGAAGCACGTCTCAAAGAGATATCTGCCATGATAAATTCCATCCATGATTATCTGAAAACCAAAGATATCTATGCCGAATGGAAGGAAACCAGCTACGACAAGCACTTCTACGCTCAGCAGGAGCAGGAGATCATCATCCACAAGGCGGCCAAGAAGGCGTTTGACGCAGTTCCTGGCAAGATTCCCACGATCAAAGAGCTTTCAGCCGAGTACAGCGAGATTCTGGCAAAAAAGCAAGCTGCATACGCCCAGTATCGTGAAACCCGCGACAGTATGCGTGAACTGCTGACGGTCAAGGCAAATATCGACATGGTAACGGATCGACATAACAGTGGCAGATGTACACCAATTAAGGTGATCATTGAATGAACTAATGATTTCGCAGTTTTCAAGCCGATGTACTCTTTGCGTATTTTCTAATATTCTTCATGGCTTGTTTATGCATCGATACGCATTTTTTTAATCTTTTTTCAAGGTTTCTGTGTACAATTGAACTGTCAGTTGAACCTGACGATCATCTTTTCAGGAGGGATTCCCATGAAAAAAGCGCTTGCACTCCTTCTTGCAATCTGTTTGCTGATCATATCCGCTGTCAGCCTGGCAGACGAAAGCACTGTCTCCGATAAGGAAGCTATCGAACATGCGCTGAACCTTCAGAATATGAACCAGGAATGGACCTACAATTCCGGTTCGGATGCCTGGACGTTGTCCATTGTTACCGCGGTCACGAAACCCGTGATCGAAAACGAGGAAGGTGTTTCCGTCTGCGTTCCCGGAGCTTATGTGACCGGCATTGATACAGACGGGGACGGAACAGCGGACGTAACAGCTGAAAGCGCAACGGACGCCATCAAGGGTTCGCTGGTCATTGATTATGAAGCGACTGTCACCAGTACCAACGGTCAGGTGTATACCGCAGCAACCGCTCCGGTCATCCTGAATACCGGCGCGGCTGGTTATGGCAACAGCAGCAATACCACGGCTTCATCCACCTATGCCACGGAAGGTTATATCAATGTTTCCTGCGGCAACCGCGGCAAGCAGGACAGCTACACCAATGATGCCGGTGAAACCATCTATACCGGTGACGCTCCCTCCTGCCTGGTGGATCAGAAAGCAGCTGCCCGTTTTGTGAAGTATAACATCCTTCTGGGCAACCTGCCCGGCAGCGTGGATTACTGGGTCTCCACGGGCGGTTCCGGCGGCGGTGCTCACGCGGCCATGTTCGCGGCTACATCCAACAATCCTGACTTTTATGATTACCAGATCGAAGTCGGTGCTGTTGGCGTTTACAGGAATGCGGACGGCAGCTACTGCACAACCGTGAACATCAACGGAGAAGAAGTAGAGCTTTCAGACGGTGCCTGGGGCTGTGTGGCTTATTCCGCCATTACTTCCCTGTACGAAGCTGACATGGCCATGGCCTTTGAATATACCCTGAATCCCGATTATTCCTTCAACACCGATTTCCAGAAGGCGCTGGCAGGATTCCTCTCCCGGGAGTATATGGAATATATTAACGGACAGAACCTGACTGTGGAGGAAGCAAAGGTTGGTTTTGACCTGGACGGAGACGGGGAACTGAACAGCACAGTCGCGCTTACCATTGAATACGATACAGAAAAGTATGCAGATACCAACGGCTATGGCGGAACCTATCTGGATCTGTATTTGGCCGAATTTATTGAGAATCTGCAATGGTACGTGGACAACCTGGATTACGCGGATGGCTGGACATGGTTTGATGCTGACGGCAACCCATTGTCGGATGAAGCCGTTGCGGCCATGACCGTGCAGGAAAAAGCCACGGCCTTCATTGAGGGACGCTATGCCAAGTCCGGCAGCAGCAGTATGGGCGGGCACGGCGGTATGGGCGGTCCCGGAGGAGACAGAGGCGGCTTCTCCGGCGGGGATTTCTCCGGCGAAGGCCCTGGAGGAACGCCTCCGGACGGTGGCATGGGTGAATTCCGGGGAGGCAGCGCGCCTTCAGAAATGACCGGGAATGCCGGTACCGAAGGCACCGGTGATGAAATGACCGTAGGAACCCCGGATGCGGGAACAACGCAGGCGACCGGCAGCACAACGGATTCCGGCAACTACAGCAGCTATGCGGAAATGGTTGCCGCGTATGAGGCGGATATCGCTGAGATCGAAGCAGGAGATGCATACGGAAAAAACATTGTAAACCTGTATAATCCGCTGAATTATATCGGAGCGGAAGATACAGAGAATCCTACCTGGATGCGGATTGTCTGCGGCGCTTCCGAGGGTGATATCTCCATGATGAACTCCCTGAACATCCAGATCAAGGCCCTGAATGCCGGGGTTGACGCCGTGATTGAATGGCAGTGGGACGGCGGTCATGTTCCCAGCGAGATCCTGGGAGACTCTTTGGCCCTGTATGTAGATGAAATGTACGGGAAATATGTGGAGGGCACCGTGACGGTGAACAAGCTTGCCGCTGAAAAGCAGACTGCTAACGGTAGCAGTGAATCCGCTTCCGGAACCGATCTGACCTCCTGGGTCATACTGGATGAAAATGGCAAGGTATCCTTCTCCCTGGCGGACGTGGCAGCTTATCGGACCAAAGGCGCGAGCAAAGCAACTCCCGGTTTTGATGTCATTGACTACGGCCAGGAAGACTACGTGTTCGGTGACCGCGATACGAATGCACGTCATTGGAGCGTCTGGGTGCTTAAAGCCCTGCAGGAAAATGCTGATGTGCTGGAGCCATTGTTTAATCAATAAATATATGGAAATCATTCACTGCGGAGTCTGATCAGGCTCCGCACTTTTCATGAAGCTATAGCTGAATCATCTGGAACTCATATCTTTCTACTTTATCCTGATGCTAACGAGATAAATAATAAAGAATCGCCCTGTGCTTCTAAAAAAAGCCATTCAGTTTTTATGGTCATTTGATTCTGAAGCGCAATTATTAGGCTCCAATGCAAACAAAAGCGGTAGATGGGACTCAAAGTCCTACCGCCTTTGTTGGATTTTCCAACATTTTGCAAACAGGAACCCGTTTTTCAGACGATTTCAGGCAAAAAAATATGATCTCCGAAAAGCAGTAAATCGCCCGCCTTCCTTGATCCACAAGGCTTTGACGATCTCAGACGATCTCTGAGAAGCACGCCTGACAAAAACTCCTAAGCGGCAGGCCGGAGGTTCGAATCCTCTCATGGGTGCCAATGGTTTGACCAGATTGTACATCTGATTCGCAAAAATCGGATGACTGTCTGGTCCTTTTTCATTTATCGTCCGATCCGGTCATCCGCATAGTCCTCCAGCCAGCGGAAGCGGCCGGTCCGGATCACGTTCTCTCCATAGATCGTCTTCCAGTCATCCCGCATAGATATAACAGTATAGCCCATACTTTCCCATTTTTTCCGCAGCTCCATCCCTTTGGCGGAATTGCCGTAGTCGCGGACGTCATCGTCAGCAATTAGCTGGAAGGCAGCGCTCCTGTAGCGGCTGTTGCCGAGCGTATAGTTATGCATGCCGGTATCGCCGGAGCTGTTGCCAAAGGAGATCACAGGCGGGCGGCCGATATCCTGGGCAATCTGAATGACCTTGTTGGCCTTGATCGCCTTGATCAGCAGCTCATCCGTGCGCACCACGGTATCGCCGACAGCAAAATCACTGTCATAGCCGTCTGCGGCGCCGTGGCCTCCGGCTTCCAGCGCAACGTCGGAACCGATAATGTTTTCAGAAGGGATGTCCAGGATCCCTTCGACGAAGGTCCGGACGAGAAAGCGGTCGCTGCCGGAAACGATGTAGCAGATGAAGCCATTGCCCTGCAGGTATTCAACGACTTCCGCCATCGGCAAGTAGTACGCGTTCGTGTAGGTCAGGTTTTCAAATCCGTCCACCTCGTGGAGGATAAACCGCGTTACGTAGTCGACGTATTCATTCAGCGTCATTCCGGCAAAAGCGACGGCTTCGTGGCAGGAAAAATCAACCTCGAAACCTTCCGGGAAAGACTTGTCCAGAGCGTGGTCGCGCATTAATTTACCGAACGCAACCATGTCCGCGTCCGGCGTATAGGTGGGGTCATCAAAAATGCGGTGCATCAGGAGGATGATGCACAGATAGGTCGGCATCAGTTCACCCATCAGCGTGCCGTCCATGTCGAAAGTGGCGATGCGTTCCTCCGGCGGGATATAATTCAGGGAAGTTTCATCCGTCACGTCATCGACATATTCAATCAGTGTCTTCAGGGACGGGGCATCTGCGTTCCAGGAGGGGAATGCCGACTCCGTTTCGCTTTCGGCCGGCATGACCGTGGTCGAAACAACGCTTTCGGTTTCCGGCTTTTCGGCAACAGCCGCTGAACTCATCACCATGATTAACGCTATGAAGATACAAAGAATCTTTTTCATTACTGTGCTCCTTACTCATCGTAGTGATATATCGCGTCGTTTGCCAACTGTTATATGATGTATTCATCGCTGTGTCCGGTAAAACTGCCCTGGCACATGAGCGCTTCATCCAGTGCGAAAACCACGTTTTCGCCAAGGCAATCCCGAACAGCCTTCAGCCAGGGAACTGCGCCGACAAAATCACTTCTCTTCGGCAGATCCGGCTTTTTCGGATCATACTTCGGCAGTACGCGCGACCGCCTGTTGATTTTCTTTCAGATTGTGCACCCATGATGCACGGAATCTGAAAGTCATTACCGCAATCCTCATTCCTCTTCCTTCCTGTCCAGGTCTTCCCG
>Ga0310690_10011947_pt1 | contig 10693 bp, 7 predicted proteins | sample AusTroGonzalo_MG_2_FD_207661 | JGI IMG/M metagenome (GOLD analysis project Ga0310690, IMG submission 207661) | Bovine rumen microbial communities from tropical cattle in Woodstock, Queensland, Australia - Gonzalo_04 (v2) (version 2) | ecosystem: Host-associated > Mammals > Digestive system >...
AACCTGGGCTTGCCATCGCCCCTTTCCCCCCCCTTGCCCCGCCCTCTCCCCCCCCTTTGCCCCCCCCCCCCCCGGGGGGGGGAAACGGGGGGGGAGAAGATGGGTAAAAATGGCGATAAGGGTTAAAAAATGTTAAAAATACACCCCTCGTGAGCCTTTTTGTCGATTTTTTGGGTTTATATATAATGTGAAAAGTAACGTGCCACATAGCGATGCCGCGGAGCAGTTCCAGCAACTGATGGAGCGCCACAAGCGTATGATACGCAGAATGTGCGTGTTGTACTCTAATGGCGACGAGCAGTTGTGCCGTGACCTGATACAGGAAGCGGTGTCCGGCATGTGGCTGCACTTCAGCGAGAGGCAGACCCGCATGTGGAGTGGTGCGCAGGGGGCGTGGGTCTACTGGCAGACGCGCCATTATGTCTCGCATGCAGTGCGCGACTGGCACCTACGCGATAGGAGAGTCGGTTGTGGCGTAGAGGAGGCAAAGGAAGAGGGACATGAGGCTGAGGAAAATCTCGTCGACGAGCTTGCCGCCGACCTGCAGGGGCGTGAGAGGCAGCTGCTGGAACTGCTGCGGCAGGGCTACCGATACGAAGAGATTGCCGAGCGGATGGATGTGAGCCTTGCCACGGTGAAGCGCATGCGCGTCAGCATGGTGGAGGCTATGAGGAGGAGGGCAGAGGAACTGGGGATGATGTAGGGTAAAGGTTACGGGTTACAGGTTACGGGTTACAGGTTAGTGGTTACGGATTAGTGGTTACGGGTTACGGATGAAGGATAAAACATATAAATGAAAGATATGCAGAAAAACAAAGTAAGAACTGTTGATGTGCTGCGCGAGGTGGAGGCGATGCACCGTCGCGCTGCTGCCGTGGATGCCTCGCCCGTGATGGGCGACATGCACTGGTACGGCGCCGCTCGTCGGAGGGTGCGTCTGGTGCGCAGAGGGCTGTCCGCGGTCGCATGTGTGGCGGTTTTCGTGGCGACAATGGTGTTGCTGCCGGAAGAGGGGTACTACTACATGGAAGGCGCCGATGCCGACCATCCGCAGGCGGTGTGTGCCGACATACGCACGATATTGAACATGTAATGAAACGCTGGTTGCTGATAACGGGATTGGTTGCCCTGATGTGCGCAGGGGTTGCGGTGACGGTAAAATACTGTCACAGCATATTCCACGGCGACGAGGTGAGTGAAACCTACCTCAAGTACAAGGATGTGCCTGGTGTCGAGGCCACCTTTGTCAAGGGCTTTCTGGTCACGGACAGCATGAGGGTGGACATAACGCTGCTAAGGGCAACGGACACCGCCAGTTGGATTAAACTGTATGGGGAGTATTGTCCACAGGTGAGGCATATTGAGGAAGTGCCGGAGCAATACAGGGAGAGTCTGCTTTTCGGCGACGGGGTCGCTTTCGATGAGTATCCTGCAGGTCATCCCGAGATGAGAGCCGACTCCAGCATGACAGATGTTGAGTTGGCGGTGATATACGTGAGGTTCCGCACCGTGATGATATGCCACACAAACACCCATGCGCAGACTAGAGAGATATACAAATATCAAATAAATGATTATTTTAAAGATATTAAATAACATCATTAATGAAAAACACTATTACCTTAATGCTGCTTGTTTCTGCGGCAGTCATCGCATGGGCGCAGTCGCCGCCGGTGACGCCAACCCAGCAGTGTGACATTGTCATAACTGGGGCTAAGCAGATATGCATCTCCAATGCCTGCAGCCTGCAGGTCATGCCTGTTGTCAGCGCCACATGGACGGCCTATGATCTTGCCAACAGTAATGCGGTGGTGGCCACCGGCAGTGGCAGCGCCTTCTCGCACACCTTCAGTCATAAGGGGCGTTACCTCATCACGGCGGCACATCCTGACTATTGCACTGAGGCCACCTTTGTGCTAGAGGTGAAGGACACGCCTCCGGCACCCACGGTGACAGACCTTGACCCACACAACCGCCACACTGCATGTTTTGGCGGCGGCATTGCCCTCGACGGCACGCCGTCGGACCCCAACTATAACCTTGTATGGCACCCTGCCTGCACGACGGCTACGCCGCAGTATTACAGCGGCGACAGTGTCACCATAATGTACCGGAACGAAGTGTGCGATGTGTATGTGTACAACTACGACCGAGTGTTGCAATGCCAGTCGACCGATTACTACGTACATACCATGGAGATGCTAAAGCCTGAGAAATTGAAGATAACACACGACACTACCGTCGTCCCCGGCACACTACTGGTGTTCGGCAACGACGAGGTGCCCGACCAAAGCCGCGAAGGGATGCTTTACGAATGGAGCATACAGGAGAACCGGCAGCGGTTCGCCTCGTTACAAGGGTCTCACATCGCCAGCAGTATAACCTTGGCGGTGAACGAGGCACAATGGCCGGATAGATTCTATGTGAAACTGGAGCGCCGCTTTTGCGGCTTTAAAACCAAAGACTATATCGTGATAACGGTAGACAGCATGGCGCATGATAGCCCAGAGGCGACACCGTGGCGGAAGACTGGAGGCAAGCACAGTAGGCGTCGCGCCAACTGCGAGGCAACGGCCGACAGCCGTGACGTGACCATCACGTCAGGAAACAAAAACCAGCACAGATGCTGTGACAACACCCCTGTAAAGCTTATCGCCACGCTCAACGATGCGGAAAAGATAGAGTCCGCCTACTGGGATTTCGGCGACGGTAGTTTCATTCACGCCTACGGGGACAGCGTCTACCATACCTTCGCGACGTCGATGATATACGACGTCAGAGTTACCGTCATAGATGACAGGGGCTGCAAGACAACGAACAAGGCTCCGTTCCACATCGTGGCGTTCAGCAATCCATACGAGTATGCATCAATGGCCATGATGGAGCCTGAGGTCAGGCCTGGTGATTTTAAAGAAATAGTATTCAGCCCGGCATTAGGGGGAGCGCATTATACATGGTGGCGACAGAAGGACAGTGCTCGTGTCAGCGCAACCGCTACCTTTAGAATCAACCAGCCTGACAACTATTTTGTACATGTCGTTGACTACAACGGCTGCCATAAACAGGTGTCCTCATTTGTGCCGTTTCTCAACATAATTAAATCAGATTTGTTTGACGCGACCGAAAAAGAGAGCGATAACAATGTCAATAGCATTAAATAATTAAGAAGTAATCAATAAATAATTTGAACAAAATGAAAAGACTATACATTATATTGTTACTCGCATTTGTGACAATCACATCCCAGGCCCAGCGCTTTGAATGGGCTAAAGGGTATGAGGTTGCAGACGAATACCGAAAAATTACCGGCGGAATCACTGACAGTTTGGGAAACCTATATATTCTTAGTCCTTGCGATGCATTGTCATCATGGGGCGATGTGGATTTTATACCGTCAATACACGATTTGACCAAGGATCTGCCCATAGATATTGTAATAGCAAAGATTTCAACAGAGGGCGAAATTGTATGGAAGAAGGTTGTATTCTCAGGACCATACACTGCCGGACATTTGCCTTTAGACATCAAAAAGGTTGGGGATTCTGCTTTTGCATGTCTTATACAACTTCAATCATCCAGAGGATATGGTTATACGTACTACCTGGACACAATGGTTTATGCTGCATCGAATTCCTCCAATTACCCAATAGATAGTAAGTATTATTCCGGGCCAGGAATGACAGTGTATCTGCTTTTCGATTTTGACGGCAATGTTATTGAACAGCATTTTCTGAACATAACATACACTGATGCAGACAGTAATGATTTTGTCAAATACTTTAATCGCCATGTGGACTCAACCCCATGGCTTGTCGGCACGTGGTACGAGTTTGCATCTTTCGACATTGACGATGAGGGGAATATTTACATCAGCCGTAGAAGTTATGACCAGTATAGAGAACATTCTGATTCAGCTGCACATTCCGCGGAAAATGGAGATATAAAAGGGCTTAAGTTCTGGGTTGACAGAAGACTGGTAGGAGAATACCGAATAGAAGGCAACCCTAAAAATTGGTATCCGCAATTGATAAAGTTCTCACCGCATTTTGACACTTTATTGGGTTGCAGATATGTGGTACAAAAAAATACTGGAGAAACAGCAGATTACGCTTATATACAATGGGAAACAAAGTTAAAATTAGACCATGATGGTAATGTTTATTATATGGTCCCAATGATTCCTATTAATGAACAAGAAGATACTGTGGTTATTGATTCGGTAGCAGATATATCAGTTTCTTATATTTATATAAATAAACGAGTATCCTTTCTTGTAAAATACGACACGGAATTAAATGCAAAATGGGTTATTGCATTTGAAGATGACAGTGTTTCTCCCACGGCTTTTTCATCAATGATAACTTTTTCCGATTTTGATTTTGATTATGATAGCAATATGTTGTTTTTGTATGCGGTGACAGGCCGTAGCTCAAATAGAGACACTGTAAACATTTGGTCTGTTTTGACGTACCACGGCATTCCTCTTAATCTAAAAAGCAACACCTTCTTTTGTGCGTTCGACAATAACGATACGAATCCGACACTACATTCATACGGCAGAATGCCGGAAATGTATTTGTCTAGTACGAATGTCTACGGTAAATGCGGGAACAACAGGGTGATAATGCAGAATCCATACGGTGGCGGCATTACATTCCCGACGCAAACCATCAACTTGAACAGCATATATGATGATGGCTATGCGATGACTATGTTCGATTACTCCGGCAGGGTTATCGGAGGAGTTGACTACGGCGTAGAAGCGCGAGTGAACAACTACGCAGGTCCCATAATACAGCACGACAGCATCCTCTATCTGTGCAATCTCTTCCAGTCAAACGCCATGTTTGGTGATATCGACTTCACGGTGTTGTATCCCACCAACTGCATTGCAAAGTATGTGGATACTGCGCTAATGCAACCGTATGTGTGGAACCCGGTAGCGACAGGCTATCGGTCGTTCTTCGGCTCGGAGAGCACGGAGTGGTATTGGATAAAGCCTTTTGTCGATGGAGGGTCACAGGCTTGGAGGTTTGTGATGGACGAAGATTCGGTTGTTGATGGGGTTAATTACAGGCTTATACGGGGATATCTGTTAAGTCCGGTGGATACTACCGACATGACAGGTATGCCATTTGATGATTATGACGGAGCTCTTGTCAGGGAAGACACTGTGGCAGGTAGGCTCTGGTACAGGGATGACAACGAAGAGGTGTTGTTGGTAGATATGTCGTTGCAAGAAGGAGATATATTTAATGGGTATACGGTGCAATCAGTGGAGTATGATACAGCAGGTCGCAAAAAGATATTGTTTGATGAGTATGGCCAAGTTTTTTGGTTGGAAAGTGTAGGTCCGAAATTCCTGTTGGGCTATCCTAATCTCACGGTATGTGTATTTCATGATGGAGAAAAGGTATATAGGACAGATATTGATTATTTCTCCCATTGTCCGATTAGTAATGAGTATTGCAGGTCGACATGCGACCCCATGGGTGTTAGTGTGGCTGATGGCAATAGCTTTAAAGTATCGCCCAATCCATGTGCTTCATACGTAAGTATGGAATTACTGGGAGATGCACAGGTGACGGTGTATGATGCATTGGGACATGTGGTGCGGTCTATGCGAAGCGGTGCCGGCAGAGTAGACATAGACATGTCGGCGTTGTCGTCAGGTGTATACTATATCTGCACGGCATACTCTGATAGGATGCAGTGGAATAAGATAATAAAACAATGATGAATATGAAAAGGTTTCTCGGTTTCCTTGTAGTGCTCTTTGTGGCTGTTGATGCATGGCCGCAGGGAGAAGGAATTGTGTACACTGAGTATGACACAGGTTTTGCGGTTGTTGCATGGGTGAGAGATCCTAATAACCCTTGGACAGAAATAGATGAGGGGTATATCAGTTTTGATATTGACAGGGATGGTAAGGATGACTTTTCTGTATATATGCAAAGGAACAAATATGGTAGATTTGTGGCTCACTTGTGTGCGCTGGGTGACGAACCACCGCACTGGACTGCCAACTATGTTGTAAGCACCGGTAATTGCAGTAACAGATTTACTGACAAGGCAAGTTATGGAGAAGTAATGTCGGATAAGGCATGGCGTTTTCATACAGAAATAGGGTCTATCTGGGAAAATGAAGGCAGCGTTTATTGTGTTTATATGGGAATGAAAGTTGTTCATGGGGATTCTGCCCTCTATGGATGGTGTGAATTATGTTACCGTCTTGGAGAAAAAAATTATGGCTATGTGCGGTTAGTGCGAAGTGCAATATGCACTATCCCCAATTATCCGTTGCGTTATGGTCAAAGGAGCACGGTGGAGAACTTCGAGAGTATGGACGGTGTGCGGGTATGCAAGATGGAAAACGGCAAGCTGCTGCTCAAGAGCGAGGGGCTAGCTTTGATAAAGGAGGTGATAGTGTATAACACTATGGGACGGCAGGTGCTGGAGACCTCGTTCGGGGCCAGAAGCAACCAGATGAATGTGGATGTTGGTGGCCTTATGGACGGCGTCTATATGGTGTGTTGTGTGCTCGACGACGGGCGTCGCGTGACCAACAAGGTTCTGGTATGGAACAGGTGAGCGTATGGCACAAAATTTGCTGGGCTTTATACAATAATATAGTATAAAAGGCGTTATTATATATCGTGAGGAGAAGAACGACCATATTGATGCTGTTGCTTGTAGGCATGGCGGCGGCCTGGGGACAGGAGCCGTCGGTGCTCGCCGGTGGCGACTGGTGGCGCGTGACGGTGCAGAGCACCGGCGTCTACCGTCTGACGGTGGCCGACGTGCCGGGTCTCGAAGGGGCCAACGTAGAGACCATAGGACTCTACGGCGGCAGCGGCGAGATGCTGAGTCTCGACAACAACAAGACATCCATAGGCGACTTGCAGCCCGTGGCCATCGACGTGCATGACGGCGACGGCGACGGCCGTTTCGGCAGCGGCGATTGGCTACTCTTCTTCGGCGAGGGCACCGACGTGTGGCGCTACAGCGCTGGTGACCGCCGCTGGGAGATGCGACGCCACGCCTACGCCACCACGAACAGCTACTACCTCACCACCACGGCTCTCGAGCCCCTGCGCATAGAGACGGCCGCAGCGCCGACGGCGGACACCGTGATGAGCGACTACACGGCGGTGGCGGCGGTGAACAACGACAGGACAAACGTGTTCCGCACCGGCCAGGTGTGGGTGGGGGAGAAGTTCACCGTGAGCAGCACCACGCGCAGCTTCACGCTGAGCCTGCCAGGCACGGCCACGGGCATCACGCTGCGCTATGCTCTGGCCAATGTGAGCTCCGCCACGGGCCAGTTCAACGTCAGCACCGCCGGCTTCAACCGCACTGTCAGCATCACGCGCGGTGACGTGTACAAGACTATCCTCGAGGCTGTGTCGGGCAGCGCCCAGAGCCTCACCTTCAGCGTCAAATACACCCCCGGCGAGAATGCCGCCGAGGGATATCTGGACTATATAGAGATTACCGGCACGGTGCCGCTGGCCCTCGGCGGCGGCCAGACCCTGGTGCGCAACAGCCGTCACCTGGGCTCCACGGCGGCCTTCCGCTACAGCGGTGGCAACGGGCTGCGCGTGTGGGAGGTGACGAAGGCCGGCGGCGAGCGCGAGATGGCGCTGGCTGGCGGCCAGTGGGTGGACTACACCACCGAGGCACGCCAGTATGTGGCCTTCGACGGCAGCAGCTACCTGACGCCGGTGTCTATAGACAAGATTGCCAACCAGAACCTGCATGGAGCGCCGGCTGCCGACCTGGTGGTGGTGAGCCATCCGCGCTTCATGGCACAGGCCCATCGACTGGCGCTGCTGCACGAGCTGCTGGACGGGCTGGAGACCCTCGTGGTCACCGACCAGCAGGTGTACAACGAGTTCTCGAGCGGCAAGCAGGACCCCATGGCCATGCGGTCGCTGCTGCGCCACATGCGCCAGCGTCATCCAGAGCATGCGCCGCGCTACCTGCTGCTCTTCGGCAAGGCTACCTATGACCCCCGCAACCTGACTGGGCACAGCTTGCCGTGTGTGGTGACCTACGAGACAGAGTTCTCGTTTGACGACGATGGCGGCTCCTACTGCAGCGACGACATGATGGGCTACCTAGACGACGGCGAGAGCGGCAGCTCGACGCAAGGCCTCGATGTCAGCGTTGGCCGTCTGCCCGCCAAGAACGAGGCGGAGGCTACCCATATAGTGGACAAGATAGAGGCTTACATGATGCGGCGCGACCTCGGCGACGGTGCCGCACAGGGCAGCTGGCGCAACTTCGTGGCCTTGCTGGCCGACGACGCCGACCCCTCGCGCGTGGGCGACACCATCTTCACCCACTCGTCGGAGGTGACGGCAAAGAGGATCAATGCCAGTTACACCAACATAAATGTTGAGCGCCTCTATGCCGACGCCTACCACCAGCAGAACAACGCCATCGGCTCCTTCTATCCCGAACTGAAGCACGCGCTGACGCGGCGTATTGACAAGGGCTGCCTGCTGCTTAACTACATAGGCCACGGATCTGTGCACTACATAGGTACCGAGCGCTATGTGGAGCCCACCGATATTGCGGCATACGCCAATGTGGGGCGGTTGCCGCTGCTGGTCACAAGCACCTGCTCGTATGGCTACTACGACCTCGTAGACGAAGTGAGCGGTGCCGAAGCTTTCCTACTTGCCGACGGCGGTGCGATAAGCGTTATCAGTGCCGCGCGCCCGATAAGCCATATTGAACGCTTCAATACCGACGTCATACTCTTTGTCCTCGACACCGCCAACACCATAGGCGACGCGTTGCGCAAGGCCAAGAACAGCACCTATGTGTCGCCCTGTATTAGCCTGATTGGCGATCCGGCGCTGCACCTCAGTGTGCCGCGCAATGTGGTGGAGGTGACCAATATCGACGGCCACGACGTGGAGGCTGCCGTTGACGACACCGCCACGGTGCTGTCGCAGGTGACGGTGCGTGGCGAGATACGCAATACGGCGGGTGAGCTTGTGGCCGACTTCGACGGTATGGTGTATCCCACCGTCTACGACCGCGAGACGCAGTGCCACACGCAGGCCAACGACAACTCCGGCGCGGAGGTGGCTTTCAGCCAGCAGAAGAATGTGCTGTACCGCGGTGCCGCCCCTGTCACCGGCGGGCGCTTCGAGTACAGCTTCCTGGTGCCGCGCGACGTGGCCTACCAGTATGCCCCCGGCAAGTTGAGCCACTATGCCGTGAGCGGCTACGAGCATGCCGCCGGCAGTTACCAGCGCCTCTATTTCGGCGGCCTCAACGAAGATGTTATCATCAAAGAGACGCGGCCACAGATAGAGCTGTACCTCGGCGACGAGAGCTTCCGCAATGGCGGCATTACCGATCAGTCGCCGCTGCTGGTGGCGCATCTGTACGACTCGGTGGGCATCAATGCCTTCGGCTCTGGCCTGGGGCATGACATCACGGCGGTGATAGACGGCAAGCCGGGCAGTCAGACCGTGCTCAACGACTTCTATGAGTCGGACATCAGTGACTCGCGGCGCGGCGTCGTGCGCTACCCGCTGGAGGGCATAGCCCCCGGCAACCATACGTTAACGCTCAAGGCTTGGAACATCTGGGGCTTCTCGAATACCGCCACGATAAGCTTCCGCGTACGCGGTGCCGACACGCTGGAGTTCTGCAAGATGACGGTGGCCCCCAACCCCGCCAAGGACTATGCCGTGTTCCGCTACGAGACCAACAACAGCGCCAGCATCACCTCGGCGGAGCTGCAGATATTCTCACCCATGGGAGGCCTGATGTACAGTGTGCAGCCCACGGTGGCGCAAGGCAGCTATGTGGTGGGGCCAGTGCGCTGGGACCTTTCGCAGGTAAGCCCCGGTATGTATCTGGCGCGTATGCTTGTGACCACCGACGACGGTGAGACGCACCAGTCGACAGTAAAAGTTATAGTGAAGTGACACAATAAAAGAAACAGAATAGCGTTATAGACACACGTATTTGATAAAGAGAATGAAAAGAGTTGCCTTAATAACAACCATCGCGCTTCTCGCCTTTGGCGTTGCCACGCAGGCGCAGGAGACTGGCCAGAACAAGAACTACATCTCCACGGGTATGCCCATATTGCTCATAGCCCCTGACGCTACGAGCAGCGGTATGGGCGACGTGGGTGTGGCATCCACCCCCGACCTCTATTCGGCGCACTGGAACAACGCCAAGTTCGCCTTTGTAGAGGGCACCATGGGTGTCGGCCTCACCTATACGCCGTGGCTCCGCAACCTCAAGGTGGGTGACATGAACCTGTTCTACCTCAGCGGCTACTACCGTATCAACAGCCGTAGCACCGTTGCCGCAGGCCTTACCTATTTTACTCTTGGTGATATCGACAACACCAACGAGTTCGGCGATGTGCTGCAGGTGATACACCCCAACGAGTTTGCCATTGATGCCACCTATGCGCTGAAGATTACCGATAACCTGTCGCTTGGCGCCAGTGGCCGCTTCATACGCAGCGACCTCACCAACGGTGCGCAGGTGGGTACCGACGGTGATCACATGTCAACCCATGCCGCCAATTCGTTGGCCGCAGACATAGGCTTGTATTATCAGGGTGAGGTTGATGTGAACCAGGATCTTGCTCTTGGTGTGCATATCTCCAACCTCGGTGCCAAGCTCTCGTACGAAGACGACGACAACAACA
>Ga0310690_10011948_pt1 | contig 10693 bp, 9 predicted proteins | sample AusTroGonzalo_MG_2_FD_207661 | JGI IMG/M metagenome (GOLD analysis project Ga0310690, IMG submission 207661) | Bovine rumen microbial communities from tropical cattle in Woodstock, Queensland, Australia - Gonzalo_04 (v2) (version 2) | ecosystem: Host-associated > Mammals > Digestive system >...
GAACAGAAGCCGAACTATGAGGCGGCCTTTGTCTTTATAAGAAACGAGTACGATGATCCCAAGGTGCCTTCATGGGCGATAAAACTCGTATTAAACGATGAGGAAATATAGATTCATAAAAGGAAGCAAAGCATGAATATCAAACAGGCAAAAGATCAGATCAAATATGCTGCAAAATCATATCTGACAAAAGATGAAAACGGGGAATACATCATTCCCATAGAAAAACAAAGACCTCTGTTTCTGATGGGCCCTCCGGGTGTCGGAAAAACAGCGATAATGGAACAGGTCGCAAGCGAACTGGGCATAGGGCTTGTCACATATTCAATGACTCATCATACCCGCCAGAGCGCCCTGGGTCTTCCTTTTATCGTGCAAAAGACCTACGGCGGCAAAGAGTACAGCGTTTCCGAATACACCATGAGCGAGATCATTGCTTCCGTTTATGACAGGATAGAAAACGACGGCGTAAAAGAAGGCTTGCTCTTTCTCGATGAGATAAACTGCGTTTCCGAAACTCTGGCTCCGTCCATGCTGCAGTTTCTGCAGTATAAGATATTCGGCACTCACAGAGTCCCCGAAGGCTGGATAGTCGTTACCGCCGGAAATCCGCCCGAATACAACAATTCCGTCCGCGAATTCGATATAGTTACCTGGGACAGATTAAAGAGGATAGATGTCGAGCCTGATCTTGATGTATGGAAGGAATATGCTTTTTCAAGAGCTGTTCATCCGGCAATAATCACTTACCTCGATATCAGAAAAAACGATTTCTATTCGATAGAGACGACTGTTGACGGAAAGAGATTCGTTACCGCCCGCGGATGGGAAGACCTGAGCGATATGATAAAGCTCTTTGAACAGAACGGATTCAGGGTCGACGAAACTCTTATCATCCAGTATCTTCAGAAACCGTCGATCGCAAAAGACTTTGCGGTCTACTATGATCTGTTCAGGAAGTACAGATCGGATTACAAGATCAATACCATACTCGACGGAACTGTTTCGGATGAGATCATTGCAAGAGCGGGGGACGCAAAATTCGATGAACGTCTGTCGCTGCTCGGTCTGATATTTGATGCTCTCTGCGGTGAAACAAGAAAAGTGGCTGCATGTGAAGATGAACTGACCGTACTGATGAACATGATCAAAGAGCACAAAGAGGGTATTATAGACGGCTCTTCAGATGATGCCACTGCTCTGCTCAGGACCAATGCCGAAGATCTGAAGAGCGAAGCTGCGAAAGGAAAGAATTCCGGGGCCCTGAGTTCAGATGCGATAAAAGCAAAGATCAGCGCGTCCAAAACATTAAGCGATATGGCTGACCGTATCGAACTTGCCGCCTCCTCAAAGGGACAGGATGCCTTCGATGTGATCAAGCGTGTATTTGACGGAAAGAAAGACATACTGCAGAAGAATTCCGAAAAGGCAAAGGACCATATGAACAACGCGCTCGGATTCTGTGAGAAGGCATTCGGACTGGGGCAGGAGATAGTTCTCCTCGTCACCGAGATGACTGCCGAAAACAGCTGCGCAAGATTTATCAGCAGATACGGATGCGAGCAGTATTACAGATTCAATAAAGACCTGCTCTTTAACGAAAGACAGACAGAGCTGCTGCGTGAGATAGACGAGATACTGATATGACCAAGTTTTCTTAAAACCAGATGGAAATACAGAAAGAGACCGCTTATTCCGGTCTCTTTTTCGTTTGTGTCGCAAGGACACATTTAATGGCCTGTCTTTGTTTTTTCTTACATTTATATGTGATAGCATAAGAACGATACGTAACAGTGTTTTTTTCTTTGGGACAGGCTCGGAAAATGACGGATGAACAAATAGTAGATCTTTATCTCGCAAGAAATGAAGACGCTGTCAGAGAAACTTCATATAAATACGGCAAAAGATTAAGAGATTTTGCAAAAGGGATAACTGAGGATGCCGGTTCTGCCGAGGAGTGCGAGAACGACACCTACATGCAGGCCTGGAACAGCATCCCTCCGCAGGAACCGAGGGACTATTTATTCAATTATCTGGTCTGTATAACAAGGCATCTGGCCCTGAACATCTGCCGCAGCAGGCATACGCTAAAACGCAGCGCCTATATCACGGAGCTCAGCAGTGAGCTTCAGGAGTGTCTTCCGTCGGAACATTCCGATAATTGGGTAAACGACATGGCTTTAAAGGAGGCTCTTAATTCCTTTCTCGCTGATCTGGATGCGAAAAAAAGAAATATGTTTGTCAGAAGATATTTCTTTGCCGATACGGTCACGGATATATCAAAGACTTTCGGGATAAGCGAAAGCAATGCGAAGGTAACGCTTATGAGACTCAGGGAAAAGTTTAAAGAAGTCCTTAAAGAAAGCGATATCATGTAACCTTTTGCCTCATACCGTGCTTAATATAGTGAAGGCATATTTTTCGGTATGGAGAATAGTATTATGGAAAACAACGAACTTCTGGATAAGATGGAACTGATCGATCCGGAATATATAGCAGAGGCTGAACGCTACAGTGCGCAAAGGCTGTCTGCCGGAAAAAAGAATACGGTAAAAAGGCTTTACCTTGAATGTGCCGCTCTTGCAGCCTGCCTCATCATCGGGATATGCTCCGGTTACGGAGCGCTGACAGGAAAGGGCCCGATGATCCCTATGCTTGGCATAGTCAAATATGGGGCCTCGGATACTGCAAGCAGCTTTTCCGGATCCGCAGCTCCGCTCTTTGTGATCAGTTTCGTTTTTCTGCTCATTGCGGCAGGCCTGGTTTTTCTGATCAGAAGAGACAGCCGGAACCGATAGAACTGAAAAGAATATTGAATTATATTTAGATAGAGGATAATGAAATGAAGAGTTTAAGAAAAATCACAGTTATGGCAATTTGTCTGGCGCTCGTGCTCGGATCGCTGAGCTTCAGCTATGCCGACAGCTTTGGCGGCGGAAAAGAGATGACCGAATACCTTGCCTCCCAGTGGGGCAGCGATATCGGGATCTCAACTGATTTTGATGACTACTGGGACGGTTCGGTCGATAAATCCTGGTATGATGATGACAGCGACTATTTTGAGATCTATACGGCAGCCCAGCTTGCCGGTCTTGCAGATCTGGTAAACGGAGGGAAAGACTTCAAGGGCAAAAGAATCTCGCTTGAAGCCGATATCTACTTTGCAAAAGACGGCAAGAATACTCCCAGGATAGGCGAATATAAGTGGAAATGCTGGCCCCTGAAAGATGAATATGATGAATTTGCAGGCAGTTTCTTCGGCAACGGGCATACGATCTACTATGACAGAGGCGGCAGCGAGTCTGACGGTTCGGGACTGTTCGGATATACGAAAAAAGCGGAGATCTGTGATCTTGCGGTATCGGGTATCTGTGAAGGCGATAACATGACCGGCGGCATCGTAGGCTGGATGCAGGGCGGCCGCATTTACAACTGCGTATGTGATGTTTTCGTCAGAGACGCAACAGACAACGATGAGGGCGGCATAGTCGGTAAGGCAGAAAATGCCGTGATCGAAAGCTGCACCTTCATGGGCACAGTAAAGTCCGGCGATGTTGAGAGCAATCGCGGCGGTATTGTAGGTTATTCCAAGAACTCCGAAGTAAGATACTGTGTAAACACCGGAGATATAAAGGCTTCAGGCTATGACGCAGGCGGAATAGTCGGTGAAAACAACTACGGCATAGTAGAATACTGCTACAATACGGGCAATATCGGCGACAGAAACGGCTTCTGGGACCTTGACTACGTGGGAGGGATCGTCGGCAACAATTCAGGCACTGTACGTTACTGCGTAAATTCGGGCGACCTCAACAGCAACGGTGACGGCACCGGAGGTATCGTCGGTCTTAACGGAGATGATGTTTATTACTGCTTCAACAACGGAACTGTCAACGGTGATGAGGCTGCAGGTATAACCTGTACCGACAACAGCGGCAGGACCCGTGATTGCTATAATGCAGGTAAGGTCGATGCCGATAATCTGATCGCCATCGATTCAAACTGCCGTGATGCTACGGCCATGCAGCACAATTACCGCGGTTATGTCAACTATTCGCTGAAGGGCGCATGCAAGGAAAACAGCAGAGGCAAATGGTTCAGCGAAGAAGACTTTGAATACTTCGATCTTGATGCACTGCTCAATGGTGAAGATCCGCTTGAAACAGCAAAAGAGATAAAAGCTGAAGCGGAAGCACAGCTTAAGCTCAAAGAAGAGGAAAGGCTGAAACTCGAAGAAGAAAGACTCAGACTTGAAGAAGAGGAAAGACTGAGACTTGAGGAAGAAAAGAAACTCAAAGAAGCAGGCAAGCTCAAGGCTGATGCGCCTCTTATAGGCGGAATGCCCAAAGAGGGTGAAGAGCCCAAAGAGGGTGAAACTCCCCAGGTGGGTGAAGAACCTAAAGAGGGAGAGACTCCTCAGATAGGTGAAGAGCCCAAAGAAGGTGAAGCTCCCCAGGATGGCGAAGAGCCCAAAGAAGGTGAAGCTCCCCAGGATGGCGAAGAGCCCCAAGAAGGCGAAACTCCTCAGGCAGCTGAAGAGCCCAAAGAAGGCGAAACTCCTCAGGATGGCGAAGAGCCTGAAGATGGCGAAGAGCCCCAAGCAGGCGAAACTCCTCAGGCTGGCGAAGAGCCTGAAGATGGCGAAGAGCCCCAAGCAGGCGAAACTCCGGAAGACGGCGAAACACCCGAAGGCGGTGAAACTCCCGAAGACGGCGGCGAACCGCAGGGCGTTGTAGATGATGAAGAATACGATTATGACGAAGGTCAGGCGGGAAGCACATTCGAAGAATACGGCCCGGCTATCATCGTAGTGGCATTGATCCTTGTGATCGCAGCAGCATTCTTTGCAATAAGACGTAAGAAATCAGTTTAAGTCGACCCAAACATAGTGAAGGTGACCAAAATGACAAAGAGATTTAAAAATCTGTTAGCGATAAGCGCGCTTGCGCTCGGCATGTTTTTAGCAGGCGTTACGGCAGCAAGCGCTTACAGCTACGACTCACAGAATCAGAAAGAGCTTCCCCAGAGCGGCTATCTGGAAAGCGGCGTTTACTATATGGACCATGACTATGTCAACTGCGGTCCTTACTATCTCGGCAATTATATCAAGGTCGCAGTCAATATGAACGGCCATACTCTCACGCAGGTGGGGGACAACAAGGAAGGTCTTACATATAATGATGACCGAGTATGCTTTACTCTCGGTGAAGGAGCAGAGCTTTCAATCTACGGCGGCGGTGAAGACGAACACACTCTCTGGCTGATAAGCGATGATGAAGACGATGAGCCGATCCCTTTGACAACAATAAAGGGTGCAAGCATCCTGAACTACGACAAAGGCATCGAGATCGAGGGCGACAGAGCGATCCTCCGTATGTGGGGCGTAGCCGTCTGCGGAAGCAGCAGCTCAAATATTTATGCCGATTCCGACAACTGGGATATAGGACTTGAAAACTGCGAGATCGCATTTGCCCGGGAAGACAGCGGTATCAGATTGTATGACGGCAAAGTCAAGGATTCCGAGCATGCCGTTCTGACTCTTAATAACTGCGATATTCACAGAAACCTCAGTGACGGCGACGGCGGCGGAATATTTGCCAAGGGCAAATTCATACGGGTTTTGCTGAGGGATGGCACAAATATTCATGACAACCGGGCAGACGGTGACGGCGGCGGTGTATATCTTAACGGCGAAAGCGCGGTATTCAGCGCTATCGAAACAACGCTCAGCGGCAATATTGCAGATGATGACGGCGGCGGTGTATACGTTGATGCCGGCACGGTTTACTACGACCATATCCATCTGAACAGTGCTGTTTTTGAAGGCAACTATACCTGCAGCGGACACGGCGGCGGCCTTTACTACAGCGCGCATCACGCAACGCATTTCTCAAGCAGCACGTATTACGGGCCTGATCACTGGAACGCAGCATTTAAGGATAACAGTGCGGCGGGCAAGGGCGGAGCTGTCTATCTCGACTGCAATACCTCCAAGTTCCGTGAATGCACTTTCACGGGAAATGAAGCCGAAGGTGACGGCGGAGCCGTATATTACGACGGTGAGAAGAATATAAGCGAGGATGATTTCCTGGAATTCTGGGATTCAAGCTTCAGTGGCAACAAGGGTAAAAACGGAGGCGCGATCTTCTCCGATGCCGATGAACTGAGGCTTGTCAGGACTGAAGTTTCCAACAATACCGCAAGTCTGTACGGCGGCGGTATCTATTACAACAAAACAGATTACAACAAGCTGGAGGACTCGTCCGTCACAGGCAACTATGCCGGGGCAAATTATCCCTGCGGAAACGGGATCTACTCCGACAATTCAGAACTGCTGCTGAAAGGGGTCAATGTAATAGCATATAACTCGAATACATATGATCAGTATGAGGATTTTTTCTACTGGTCCAACCTTTGTATGTACGGCGGTGCTTCACTTGACTTTGAAAACGGATATGCGGAAGACGGTTCGGAGATCTGGCTTGCAAGCGAAGAGGCTGCATCAGATGCGATTGACGGCGACAGTCTCTACGGACTTGAGATAAATTCGGAAAATGATATCGAATCGACAGCGTTCGTTTACTCCGATATCTACGGATACACAATAGGCTGTCGGGATGGTAAAATGATTTATCTTGAAGGCGTTGAACCCGTTCTTTCAAAAGAATCAGAATCAGATTTCGGAAGCGTAACGAGTGAGGAGGTTACGCCGATGTACGGAAATACGGGGAATCAGATTCCGGAATTTGTAAAACCCTTTGAAAGCGAAGGGCTTGCTGTTGAGGGAGAAGGGCCCGTATCTGAGGGCCCTGACGGCGAAGAGCTTCCCGAAGGCGAAAACCCTGACGGCGAAGAGCTTCCCGAAGGCGAAAACCCTGACGGCGAAGAGCTTCCCGAAGGCGAAAACCCTGACGGCGAAGTACTTCCCGAGGGCGAAGACGGCGAAGGAGAAGGGCTCCCCGAAGGCGAAGGCTCTGACGGCGAAGGACTTCCCGAAGGTGAAGGCTCTGACGGTGCGGAAAATCCCGAAGGCGAAGGAACTGACGGCGAAGAAGACCCGGGTGATACCGCAAGTATGTTCGCGAAATCATCTATAGCAGTATTCGTTGCTGCCGGAATCGCTGTTGCAGGGATCCTGTTTGCGGTAAACAAAAAGAATAAAGCATAAAACAAATGAATAACCTGGCTATTACCAATTGCATTAGTTTCATATGCGCCGGAGCTGCTTTTGCTTACGGCGCATATAAGTATCTCAGGCCTAAATGCCCGCTTTACATCCAGATGATCGTAATGGGCGTCGGCTGTATTATGCTGGGCAGGCTCTATCAGTTCCTGAGGATACTGACAGGGTCCTCGATCAGCGACAGGGCGCAGCTCGGGATGCTTGGCGCTGCGGGCGCGTTCGCATTTTTCTTTTCCGCAAATTTCGGGCAGGTCGACTCGCTCGTAGATGACGGATCCTCTGTTTTTAAAAAATACAGAATGGCGGCGATCATCGCTCCGGTCTGTATAGCTTTGCTCTATCTGGGCTTTGTCCTTACAGACGTATCTTTGGGATTCAAGATCTCCATGGGCCTGGTCTGCCTGTTTATAATGGCTGCGTCTTATTACCATTTAAAACATCTGATGATACCCGATGTTGATTACGGTGTGGTCAGATGTCAGAGAAAGTATAACGCGCTGGCACTGGCCTACGCGTTATTATACATACCGTCACAGATAGCACTGGTAACAGAACACGAGCCCGTTACCATGGCCCTTGATATCGTCATGGGGATCATTTCCGTTCTTATAGTAATTGCGGCTGACAGGGGAGTGAAACAATGGAACAGATAAGTATAATATTATTTCTTTGTATAGCCGTGCCCATGGTCCCGGTGCTCTTTGTATTGCCGGATAAGAGATCAAAACTCTTTCTCGGTTATATGCTGATCGGTGTGTGCATCTGTCTGATCGCAGGACAGGTCAACACCATTCTTCTCAGTTTATTTGACGGCGACCGTCTTTATGTTACGACCAATATCACACCCATATCGGAAGAGATACTAAAGGCTCTGCCCGTTTTGTATTTTGCCATACTGTTTTCGGATGACAGAAATACTCTGGTCTCCATTGCCTTTGCTCTTGGCATAGGATTTGCCATACTTGAAAGCTCCGTGATCCTCATAAACAGCCTGAAAACAGTTACGGTGAGCTGGGCATTTGCCAGAGGTATGGGCGCAGCCCTTATGCACGGTATCAGTACGAGCTTTGTAGGCATGGGTATGTCCTACGTGAGAAAGCGCAGAAAGTTTTTCTTCTGCGGGACCTTTGCCCTGCTGATCACGGCTATCATCTATCACGGCATTTTCAACACCCTGGTCCAGTCGGATTATAAGTTTCTCGCATTCATCATGCCTTCTCTGGTCTGCTGCGTTGTTCTTGTCGCTCAGTTCAAACAAAGCCGGGTCCCGCATTCTTCGTAAATGGTACAAGCAAAAGATCCGATCATATAAACAGCATGACGAACAACGTTGTGCTGTTTTTTGATATAATCAATATACATGATGATGCCGGCAAATACGAGGATGACGACGAATGAGAATACTTATCACAACTGACTGGTACAAACCTGTTGTAAACGGGGTAGTCATATCCGTTCTGAATTTAAAAAGAGGGCTCGAGGCGGAAGGTCATGAGGTCAGGGTCCTGACGCTGTCGGACAATGTGCATTCGCACAGGGACGGTGATGTATGGTACATAAGATCGCTGACTGCGGAAAAGATATATCCGCAGGCCCGAATCAGCATATACATGAAAGACCACTGCATCAGGGAGGCCCTTGAATGGAAGCCCGACATCGTTCACAGCCAGTGCGAGCTTTCGACTTTTCTGATGGCAAAAAGGATAGCGAAAAAGTGCAATGCACCTCTCATCCATACCTATCACACTGTATACGAGGATTATACGAGTTATTTCATACACAGCAAAAGAGTCGGCAAAAAGATCACCAAGGTCTTTTCCAAAAGAGTGCTCGACCATACGGATGCAGTCATAGTGCCCTCGGGCAAGGTAAAGGATCTGCTCGGACGCTATAATGTCGAAAGACCCATTTATGTCATCCCCTCGGGCATAAGGCTCGATAAATACTTTGAAGACAATTCGGTCCACGGAGAAAGGATAAGGGAAGAACTCGGGATAGGACCCGATGAGATCATACTCCTTTACGTCGGAAGGCTCGCAAAGGAAAAGAACATAGAGCAGATATTTAAGATGCTGGCGGACTGCGATCCCGGCCAGAGGCTCATGGTGGTGGGCGGAGGCCCCTATCTTGAAAAACTGATCAGAACAGCCGATAAAGACGGAGTGGCCGACAAGATCATATTCACAGGCATGGTCCCGCCGGCAAATATAGTTGACTATTATTCCGCGGGAGACATTTTCGTCAGTGCATCATCAAGCGAGACCCAGGGCCTGACCTATATGGAGGCGATGGCATCGGGTCTGCCAATACTCTGCAAAAATGATGACTGTTTAAATGACGTTGTCGATAATGAAAAGAACGGTTACGTATGGGATACGGAAGAAGAATTCAAAAGCTATCTTGACAGCCTGAGAAAGGACAAGGATCTCAGAAAAAACATAGGCGATGCCGCAAGGGAAAGCATGAAAAGGAAGTTCTCTATCAGGACCTTTGCGCAGTCGTGTCTTGAAGTATACAGCAAGGCCCTGGAGCACAGGGCATGACCGGCGGTGTGACAGACGGTAAAAAAACCAAGACAAAAAACAGCCCGAAAAGGCTGTTTTTTTGTTCGTTTTTTTGAAATAATATAATGTTAGGAAAGAAGAGAAAGGATAATTGCTATGCCGCCGCAGGGACTGGGGCCGAGAGGTCACTTGACCGAAGAAGAAATGGCAAACAAGCCAAAGGTAACAAAGGAGCTGCTTTTACGTATACTGAGCTATCTCAAACCGTACAGGCTGCAGTTTTTCCTTGTCTTTGTCATCATCCTGCTCTCTGCTGCGATAGGCCTGCTTCCTTCTATAATCACGGGCCGCATTGTTGATGAGGCTTTGGTCAACCGCGATATGGCAAAGCTGATACAGCTCTGCCTTGCCGCCTTTGCAGCCGTTGCGGTGAGCCAGGTGATCAGCGTCATGGAAAGCTATATCAATTCATGGATCTCACAGAAGATCATATTTGATATGAAAAACCAGATGTACGATCATCTGCAGCAGATGGATCATGCCTTTTTCACTTCGGAAAAACAGGGCGATATAATCACGAGGATGACCACCGATATCAGCGGAGTCAGCTCTGTCATCAGCGGTACGCTTACAAGCATAGTAAAGAACGTTGCGACCGTAGTCACGACTCTTGTCGCTCTCTTTTCAATGAGCTGGCAGCTTGCTATAGTGGGCATGCTGATCATCCCTCTTCTGATATTCCCTTCACGCGTCGTCGGAAACAGGCGCTTCAAACTGCTTTCCGAAAGCCAGGCCAAAAATGATGAGATGAACCAGATCATAAACGAGACCCTGTCCGTCAGCGGTTCTATGCTGGTAAAACTCTTTACAAGGGAAAAGGCTGAATATGAGCGTTTTGTAAAAACCAACGAGGAAGTAACAAAACTGAATCTCAAGGAGGCAAGAAGCGGCAGATGGTTCTTTGTCGTAATGGGCATGTTCACACAGGTGGGGCCGCTTCTCATCT
>Ga0310690_10011950_pt1 | contig 10692 bp, 13 predicted proteins | sample AusTroGonzalo_MG_2_FD_207661 | JGI IMG/M metagenome (GOLD analysis project Ga0310690, IMG submission 207661) | Bovine rumen microbial communities from tropical cattle in Woodstock, Queensland, Australia - Gonzalo_04 (v2) (version 2) | ecosystem: Host-associated > Mammals > Digestive system >...
TCCGATCGGGAAAGACGATCGATAACTGCATCATCGCTTCTATGCATTTAGAGACATGTCCTGATAAGATTCATCTAGCCTCCGGATCTACCATCGCCAATGCGAAGATGAACATAGCAGACTGTAATGGCTTCGGTCTAGAGCATCTGTTCAGAGGACGATGCAGATGGGGCAAGTATGAACACAATGAGGCTCTGTTCATAAAGACGAAGACAGGCACGAAGATCGTGGTCTTCGCAGGAGGAGGAAAGGCAGACTCATATAAGAAGATCCTTGGTAACTCATATGGACTGTGGATCGCCACAGAGATCAACCTCCACTACGATAGCAAGAACTCCGAGACATCATTCATTAAAGTCGCTCTCGGCAGACAAGTGGCATCCAAGAAGCCTATGGTCTTATGGGATCTCAACCCTTGTAATCCGAATCATGATATTTATGTGAACTACATCGACAAATATCAGGAGGAAGGACTCGAAGGCGGTTATTATTACGAGCATTTCACGCTCAACGACAATAGATCCATCACTCCAGAGAGACGTAAGCAGATCGAGTCCACATACACAGTAGGATCTGTATGGCACAGACGAGACATCCTCGGCGAGAGATGCAAGCCTTCAGGACTCTGCTTTCCGATGTGGGAGCAGGCGATCGAGGACGAGCCGGAGAAGATCATCAGAGGTGGTCTGTGGCAGAACCCTCCTGAAGATTACTGCCTGTCGATCGACTACGGAACTTATAATGCTTTCGCCTGTTTGCTATGGGCAAAATATGGGAATGTGTGGTATGCTATTCGTGAGTATTACTGGTCGGGCAGAGAAGAAGAGATTCAGAAGACCGATGAGGAATATGCATTGGAATTAGAAGGATGGCTGAAGGATCTCGATGTCTTCGAAGGAGGCAAGAGGCTAAAGACCATCATCGATCCGTCTGCATCTTCGTTCATCACTGTCCTGAATCAGAAGAAGAAATACAGAGTGATCCCTGCTGATAATGAAGTCGTTCAAGGCATCAGCGAAACAGCCAATGCACTACAGAACGGATTCATTAAGGTAGCGAGCCGATGTACAAACTGGAGAGCAGAAGCAAGCGGTTATTCATGGGATGAGAAAGACGAGAAAGATCGTCCGGTCAAGGTAAAAGATCATCTCATGGATGCTATGAGGTATTTTGTGAAGACGATGAACATCGTTGAAATTAACATGAGGAGGATAAGAAGATCGGCATGAAGACGTATCAGGATTTTCTCAAAGTGGATGACACGGATCGGGCAAGGATGGATTTCGTCCGTTCCTGCATCAACGAACACAAGGCATCGAAGGAGTATAGGATCGCTCTCGAAGCAGACCAGTACGACAAACAGCAGAATGTGACCATCATGAAATATCAGAAACTGCTCTACACGATGGCAGGCAAAGCAGTGCCGGACACATACTCTGCGGACTATAAACTGTGTTCGAACTTCTTCAACAGGCTGACAACCCAAAGGAATCAGTATCTGCTCGGCAACGGAGTGACCTTTAATGATCCTGCTACGAAGGAGAAACTCGGAAAGAAGTTCGATCAGGTCATGATCGATCTCGGACACAAAGCGCAGAAGGGAGCAGTCTCCTTCGGATTTTGGAACAATGATCATCTCGAAGCATTCGGGATGACAGAGTTCAAACCTCTCTATGACGAGGAGAATGGTGCGCTGATGGTCGGTATCCGTTTTTGGCAGATCGACAACAGCAAGCCTCTGCGAGCCACACTCTATGAGATGGATGGAGTGACGGACTATGTGTACGATAAGGAAACTCCGACAGGCAGAGTCCTCGAAGCAAAGAGAGGCTATCAGACGATAGTGAAATCAACGGAAGCGGATGGGATCACGGAAATCTATGACGGAAACTCGCTCCAAGGCTTCCCGATCATTCCGCTGTTCAACGTCAACAGGCAGTCTGATCTTGTAGGAATGAAACAGCAGATCGATGCCTATGACCTCATCTTCTCAACATACGCAGGGCAAGTGGATGAGTCCTTCCTATTTTGGGTCGTTTCTAACTGCGGAGCGATGGATGAGCAGGATGCAGTCAGATTCAGGGATCAGATGGCGAGAATCAGAGTCGGTCTCGTAGAGGATAACAAGGCACAGATCGAGACGCATACTGCGGAAGCACCATACGCAAGCAGAGAGGCTATCCTCGAACGTCTGAGATCAGAGATGTATGAGGATTACATGGCTCTTGATACGAAGAACATCGCCTCCGGCGCAACGACAGCGACACAGATTCAGGCATCTTACGAGCCTCTTAACTCAAAGACGGATGAGTATGAGACACAGGTCACGACCTTTATTCTCAACCTTCTCGACCTGATCGGCATCGATGACAAGCCGACCTACAACAGATCAAAGATCGTAAATCAGAACGAGGAGATTCAGATCGTTCTTCAGTCGGCACAGTATCTGCCGGAAGAGTACGTCACGAAGAAGATCCTCACGATCCTCGGCGATGGTGACGCTATTGATTCGGTCATGGAAGCCAAGGAGCGAGAGGAGATGGACATCAACGAAGGAGGCGAGGACGATGACAATTCAGGGGAACTGACAGAGGAAGAGTGATGAGCGATGGCAAAGAAGAAGAAGAGAGACGAAGGTCATCTGTTCGCTGACAAGGAACTGAAGAGATATGAGCGTGAACTGAAGAAACAATACGAGAAGGCTTATGTCTCCATGCGGAAAGAGGCTGACAAGTTCTTCTCTAAATTCGATGCCCAACAGCAGAGGATGCTGATGAAACTCGACAAGGGCGAGATCACGAACAAGGAGTTCATCCAGTGGTATAACGACACTGTGACGAAGAACAAGAAGTATGATGACCTCGTCCACACTCTCGCCAAGGAGATGGATCAGACGAATCGCATGGCTCGGGATATGATGACCGGACACATGGCTTCGATCTATGCCGAGAACTATAACCGAGCAGGCTTTGATCTATGCAAGGACATGGGCATGAATCTTCAGTTTGATCTCGTGGACAGAAGGACAGTCGAGAAATTGATCAAGGACGGAGACAAGAAACTTCTCCCGAAGCCGAAGTATCCTGATCGTCAGAAGGACACGAGATGGAATGAGAAGAAGATCAGGTCTGCTGTCACGCAGGGAATCCTGAAGGGAGACTCGGTCGACAAGATCGCCACAAGGCTTCAGCATGTCACCAAGCAGAATCGTGAAGCCTCGATCCGAACAGCAAGGACTCTGACCACACAGGCAGAATGTGCCGGACGTCAGGACAGATGGGAAGAGGCAGAAGAGACATACGGCATCGAGATGCAGAAGACATGGCTCGCCACCTTGGACGATCGGACAAGAGACTGGCATGCAGAACTGGACGGAGAATCCGTGGACATCGATCAGCCGTTCGAGAACTCGGTCGGTAAGATCATGTTCCCATGTGATCCTGATGCTGATCCCGAGAACATCTATAACTGCCGATGCACGATGGTCACTTCCATCAAGAAATATCCGAAGGATCTCTCACGCAGACAGATGGGAAAAGGCATCAGTGGGATGTCATATGACCAGTGGAAAAATGAAGCAACAGAGCGAGCAAACGAGAAAAAGAAGAGCAAACACAGCGATGATGACGACGAATAAACATCACAATGTCCTGTATAAACATACAGTAAAATGTCTATCTGTCCCAATAATGGGACATAGCCTAGAAGCCATCAGAATGCCCTTTAAACCGCTTGCAGGAGATAGATGGGAAAGTATATTGCCATGAAGCGAGACAGGGCATAGACGGATTTGCCTTAGAGCGAGTAGGATTTGCGGTCTTGTGATTTTGTTTAATTGTAATCATTCTGTAACAATTTGGGGAACTAGTATGCAAGTAGAAAACGGCAGAGGATGCATGATTTTATGCATAACGTGAAGGGAGTTAGGCATGGCTAACGATGTTCAGATAACATACAACACGGATGAACTGATGGAGTCACTTTCGTTCCTAAAAGAGAAGGCACTGACTATGGTCGGGATGGAGGCAGAAGGTGATGCGAAGATCGAGATCGAGTCTGATCCTCGAAGAGTGGACACAGGTCGATTACGAAACTCGATCACATGGGCGACCACGAAAGAGCGTTCGGAAGTCGAACCGACTCAGGACAGTGAGGAGGCATCCTCGTCTGATGGACTCGATACGTCACAGGCAGAGGAAGATGCTGTGGTCATCGGGACGAATGTCGAGTATGCATATGAGATTCACGAAGGCAGGAAGGGAGTCGATCCGAACCGATTTCTCCGGAATGCTGTGGAGAGGAACATGGAGAAATACAGAAGCATTATTGACGAAACCCTGAAAGGGAGTTAGAATGTAGATGCACATATATACCATAACCATTTTATCCTACGCACAAGATGCACTTCCTACCTAGAGACCGCCTAGAAACCCCAAGGCGGTCTCTATTTGCATTTTGAAAATCATGTGATATTATGAAGGTAAGTGGCGAAAGAATGTTCACTTTTTACATACTGAATCACGAGAGAATGTGACCGAGAGAAAGGAAGTATTTACCATGGCACTACCAAAAGCACGACTGAAAGAAATCCTATCCGAAGCAGGCTGTGATGCCGAACACATCGGCGATGCCGTTGACAAGATCCTCGCCGGACATGTGGCGACTGTGGACGCTCTCAAGGAGCAGATCACTTCGCTAGAAGAACAGGTCAAGACCTATGAAGGCGAGCATGAGGAACTGGAGACGCTTCGCAAGAATGGTGGAGACATCTCTGCACTACAGAAGGAATACGATGATTTTAAGAAGCAAGTAGAGTCAGACAAGATCAAGACGAAGAAGGAATCTGCATTCCGTGAGATTCTGAAGAAGGCAGGAGTATCCGAGAAGAGAATTGAAGCCATCATGAAATGTTCCGGCGATGACATCAATGGGATCGAGTTCGATGAGGAAGATAAGATCAAGGATGAAGATGCCAAGGTTCAGAAGATCAGGACAGACTGGGGCGATTTCATCGAATCAAGTCACACCGAAGGAATCAAGACTCCGACTCCTCCGTCAAATGGTGGGGCGAAGACCACTATGACCAAGGAACAGATCCGAGCGATCGCTGATCCTGTCGCAAGACAGAAGGCGATGATGGATAATCCGAGTCTGTTTGGTCTTCCCGAAAGTGAATGACTAAATTGAAAAGGAGATTTGAAAGATGGCTACTAATGTAACAAATGAAGCGGAAGCCAATGTAATCAAGAAGGCACAGATCGCCAAGGTTCGTGAGTTAGACTTCGCAACCCTGTTCGGCGAGAACATTCAGAACCTCGTTCGTATGCTCAACGTAACGAGAAAGATCCCAGTAACGGCAGGCACAGTCCTGAAGAAACTGACAGTATCCGGCACACTTCAGAGCGGATCTGTCGCAGAAGGCGAGATCATTCCGCTTTCCCAGTACGCTACTGCATGGACAGCAGTCGGCGAGGCTACTCTCAACAAGTGGAGAAAGGCTACGACCGCCGAGGCTATCCTGAAGGGTGGTTATGATCAGGCGGTTAATGACACCGACAAGAAACTCATTCTCGACATTCAGAAGAGCATCCGTACTGCTCTCGTTACCGAACTCGGCAGAGATGATCAGGTTACTCCGGTCAAGCCGACAGTCACAGGCACAAACATTCAGGAAGCGTTTGCACAGGCATGGGGCAAACTGTCCATCCTGTTCGAAGATGATTCCGTAACAACAGTATTCTTCGTTAATCCGCTCGATGTTGCTGACTATCTTGCCAAGGCACAGATCACTGTTCAGACTGCGTTCGGTCTCTCTTATGTAGAGAACTTCCTCGGTCTCGGTACAGTCATCATGACAGGTGCTATCGAACAGGGTACATTCTATGCAACAGCATCCGAGAATATCGTCTGCTACTACATCAATGTGGCAGAGGCGAATGGTCTCGGAGATGCATTCTCCTTCACAACGGATTCCGAAACTGGTTTTGTCGGCATTCACGAAGAGCCGGACTACGAGCGTATGCAGGAAGAGACTGTCGCTATCGCAGGTGTCACATTCTTCGCAGAGCGTGATGATGGTGTTGTCATCGGTACTATCGATGCAAACCCTTCGTGAGCCTCACAGTAGAGTCCGAAACTGATGAGGCTTCGTTCCCTTGGACGGACAAGAAAGCATCGGATATGCAGTCCGATGTGGCTGTCACAGGTAATAAGATCACAGGCTCTCTGAACTTTATCGAGGGCGGCCTCTCGCCTAGTGGCACACTGTCGGGCGATGGATGGTTTGTCGCTCTGAAATGGAGCGATCCTGAAGATGGTGTCACATCTCTGAAGGTCGGTCTGCATCCGAGCGCATCGGGTATGCCGGATCAGGAATGCATTGATGATCCTGATCGTAATGGTGTATTCAAGATCGATCCTGAACTTAATCAGAAACTTGTGATTACACAGGCGAACGATGACGGAAAGAAGACAGTGCAGGAGTTCAAACTTGCATTTACATTCCTTCCGGCAGAGGATGACAGCGAAGGAGTATGACGATGTATAAGGCTATCGTGAGATTTAAGGATCTGAAGGATGACAAGTACGTCTATGAAGCAGGGGACACGTTCCCGAGAAAAGGCAAGCGAGTCAGCAAGGCTCGCCTCGCCGAACTGCTCGGAAGCGAGAACCGCAGAGGCATGCCTGTCATCGAAGAGGTAGAAGAGGAGTAATATCATGAAACTGTCCGAACTTTGCGGAGAAGTGAATAACTGGTTTGATCGTGATCAGCCAAAGTATCACGGCTCATTTACTATTGCTGATGGTCTGCTCACAGACGCAGAGTCCCTTGGCATTCAGGTCGGTCAGTATTTCAGGATCATTGGCTCGGTCTTTAACGGTGGAGCATGGAAGTACACAGGACAGCCGGATGAAGGACTCACAGACGAGACCTTCTCCGGCTCTGTCTGCTTAATGGCAGTCCCGAAAGACTTCCTCGATCTCGCTGATGAGATCGGAGCATGGCAGGAGAAGTATAAGGATGTTGCCATGAGTCCGCTCGCATCGGAGAGCCTCGCTCCAACATCCTATTCCTACTCCCTGAACACCGGAGCAGGATCGGGAGCAGGAGCGACATGGCAGAACATCTTCTCATCTAGGCTGACCAAGTGGAGGAGGATCAGACCATTATGATCGACATCTTCAATTCACAGTTACTGGATGAGTACAGACAGCATTTTGTGATATGGCATAAGATCTCCGTAGATGATGACTATGGTGGATACACTTCGACATGGACGAAGGGAGCATCGTTTGATGGTATCATCACCGAGGATGCCTCTCTGACAGCCACAGTCGCAGGAATAGACACCAAGAAGAACTACTACGGAATCAAGGTCAAGAGAGATGCTCCTCTCGATTTTAAGACTATTTTCCGATCCGATAAGGATGGGAAGTGGTATCGGATCACATCGGGAGACGTTCTCGAATCACCGAAGATGTCTGCTCTTGATATGAAGATCCTGTCCTGCGAGGCTTATGATCCGATCGACTGGGTAGAGCCGAAGCCGACACCGACACAGGAGGTGAGCGAGAATGCCGACTCTTGATAAGTGGAGCGCACAGAAGGTCTATTGGTCTTCGTTCGGTCTTCCGGCATATCATGAACTGACAGTCCCTGACGATATGGAAGGGAAATATCCATACATCGCTTATCAGGCTGTGAATGGTCAATTACAAGGAGTCATGAACGTTTCCGCATCGGTGTACTATAAAGGAACATCGTGGGCAACGATCATGCAGGAGATCGGGCAGATGGAGAAAGCCATCGACCGACAGATATTTATTGATGGTGGAATCATGAAAGTGAGGAAACCGCTTTCCCACTTCGCACAACCCATGAGTGACGGAGGGGATACCAAAATAAGAAGAATGTTGCTGACAGTCGAGATCGAGTTCCTGTCAGCATAGAAAGAGAGGTAATGAAAATGGGAACAGGCTCTTGGAAAGCATCAAGAATCGCAGAGAATGCGATCAATAATATTCAGGTGGATGCCGGAGTTATCCTGAAGGGAACTGGCTTCGATCCGTCTGATCCGAAACTGTTCAATGATTCGGACATCCTTCTCACAACGACAGGATCTCCGACTATTAACTGCACACCGACAACAGAGGATTTCTTCGCCGATGTCAATGGCGCACCGAACGACTCGAAAGAGGGGAAGAGGGCGACAGGTTGGACATGTAATGTGGGCGGTACGGCGATCGATTTCGATGCTAATCGTCTCGCTTACTACATCGGCTCTACGAAGGCGACAACCAATGGTCTTGGCATTCAGCCGAAGTTCCAGTATGATTCGAGCGATTTCAAGGACATTTGGGCATTGTTCGACATGGCTGATCCGACTAAACTCTTTGCGGTCAAGATCAAGAACGCTCTGAACACAGGCGGTCTCGCATTCTCTGCCACAAAGAACGGCAAGGGACAGACATCCTTCACCTTCACAGGACATGCTTCCGCTTCGAATCCGGAAGAAGTCCCAATGGAGTTCTACTTCCTTACGAAGAGTGATGATGATCCGACTGAATACACATACACAGCAGTATCTCCTGTCGGCACAGAGAATCCGAAGACAGAGGGATGGTACATCCTGTCCGGTGATAACTACGTTCTGACGAACGATACCGAAGTAGATTCCAATAAGACCTACTACGAGAGAACAACAAATACATAATGATTCAGTAAAGGAGAGCAAACCATGAAGAATCTAGCAAACTGCAAACCGAGTGAATTTCTGAAACAGACACTGCGTATCAAGAGGAATGTCGAGAAGTGGCTCACGAGCGATGACATCAAAGAGATCCGCTCTCACCTTCCTGATAAGGAGGAGATCCTCGACAGCATGACGAACGAAGAGAAGGGCGAGATCCTGATCAGGAATAATAAGAAGATCCGTGAACAGGGCATGAAGAACTTCCTAGAGATCCTTGATGTCATGCTCGATAAGAACTTCGATGACACTCTCGCTGTCTTGGCTCTGTGCTGTTTTGTAGAGCCGGAGCATGTAGATGATCATCCGCTCGAAGAGTATCTCGGCTCGATGGCTGATCTCATGGAGAATCCGAATGTTATCCGTTTTTTCGTTTCATTGGCACGGTTGGGTCAGACCAATATCTCGATAGTGTCCAAGGAATAAGATTAGACTTGCTAGAATTGTTGGGGAGCGGATATGTGATCGATTATTGCGTATCCGCTCTTCGCAAAGAAAGAAAGCATGAGACGATCATGAACTACATCGCAGATGGTCTGTATGCGATGATAAACGGAGGCTTAACATATACTTCCCGACTGGCTGACATCCTGCATCCGAAGACCGAAGAGGAACTGAAGAAGCAGGAAGAGGACAACAAGAAGGAAGCGAAACGGATTCAGAATAGACTCAAAGATAAATTACGAGGAGGGAAAAGCACATGAATGTAATGGATCTTGTGGCAAAAATCTCTCTCGATTCACAGGATTATGAAAAGGGAGTCGGCGATGCGAAGTCATCGTTTGCCGGACTCGGATCATCTATTGCCTCCGGAGCGAAGTCCATAGCCAAGGTCGGTGTAGCCACCTTCACAGCGATCGGAACAGCGATCGGAGGTGCGACTACTGCCCTGATCTCCAATGCCAAAGAAACGGCGGCTTATGCCGATAACATCGACAAGATGAGTCAGAAGGTTGGCATGTCCGCAGAGAAGTTCCAAGAGTGGGATTTTATCATGCAACACAACGGATCATCCATTGATGCCGTTAAGGGAGCGATGGTCAAACTGGAGAAGGCTGTGGACGCAGACTCTGAAGCCTTCAAAAGACTTGGCCTGAATCAGGCAACCTTGCAGGATATGTCCAAGGAAGAGCAGTGGGAATCTGTCGTAAAACATCTCCAAGAGATCGAGGACGAAACCGAGAAGGCAGAATTAGCGAACGAGATTTTCGGGAAGAGTTACCAAGAATTGATGCCTCTCCTAAACAGTTCGAAGGAAGACACCGAAGCCTTGAAATCACAGGTTCATGAACTCGGCGGAGTAATGTCGGATGAGGCGGTCAAGGCAGGAGCGCAGTTTCAAGACAGCCTGATGAATCTGAAGACCGCTCTGACCGGAGCGAAGAATAACTTGATGGGCGAGTTCCTTCCGAGCCTCTCGACTGTCATGGACGGACTCTCTGCCCTGTTTTCGGGTGACGAGTCCGGCATAGGTAAGGTCAAAGAGGGAATCGAGTCTTTCGCAGAGAAACTGAATGAGAAACTCCCACAGGTCATTCAGACTGTAGGAGGCATCGCAAACAGCCTGATTTCAGCACTTCCTGCCCTTTTCGAAACTGTCGCCGATCAGTTACCTTCCATCCTAGAACAAGCGATCCCGACATTGATAAATGCCGTAGTCGCTTTATCAGATTCGATCGTGAAGGCACTTCCAAAATTGCTTTCGGCGATCCAGTCCAATATCGGGACGATCACTTCGGGCATCTCCAAGATCGTCTCTGCCATCGGAAAAATTATCCTACAATTAGCACCGACCATCCTTCCTATGATGCTTAAAGTGGCGGTTCAGTTAATTCAAGAATTGGCTCGTGGATTTTCCGAAAATGCGAGTGAGGTAATCGGTGCGATCATCGAGATCGTTAATATGCTCGTGCAGGAATTGACCAACCCCGAGACACTGATG
>Ga0310690_10011951_pt1 | contig 10692 bp, 9 predicted proteins | sample AusTroGonzalo_MG_2_FD_207661 | JGI IMG/M metagenome (GOLD analysis project Ga0310690, IMG submission 207661) | Bovine rumen microbial communities from tropical cattle in Woodstock, Queensland, Australia - Gonzalo_04 (v2) (version 2) | ecosystem: Host-associated > Mammals > Digestive system >...
TTTCATTCTCGGCGTTGGAAGATTATATAATTCCACTCCACCATGTACAATCATTACCACATAATCAGCTTTTTCCTTTGCTTCCTGGATGGTCTTAAAATTAGCAAGGATATCTAATGGTGCCGACCCGCCTCTATGTTCTGTAGCTATCGACCATTCGTTCTCACATATATTGATTATTGCCAGGCGTTCTCCATTAACTGTTTTAAATAATATTTTAATGGCCTCTTGGATATCTTTACCACCACCACAATAATCTATTCCCCTATTTAGACAGGCATTTATGGTTTTTTCAACTCCTTCCTGTCCATAGTCACGGAAATGGTTGTTTGCTAATGTAACACAATCAAATCCTGCTTGGCTTATGCTGTCAATTGCTTTTTCAGTACAACCCAGGTTGGGGCCTGTTTTCTCTATGGGTTTAAAGCCATCACTTATTATCGGGCACTCCCAGTTGACTATACTATAATCATCGCTTTCCAAAAGAGCCTTTACTTCATCTAGGAAGTCAAAACTACCCGCCTCTATTTTTTGACTTATACGCCATCGAGGACAAAAATCCCCAGCTATCGTTATTCTCATATTATTAATTCCAAGTTCTTTTTATAAAGTATTCTTTCGTCTGCGTAATAATTTATTATCATTTTGCATTAATACTCTTAATAAAATCCGAGAGTGGCTGGCTCCAAACCTTATAATCAAAGTGTTGATGGCAGACCTCTTGACCGTACTGACCAATTTTTCTTGCTTTATCTAAGTTTTCAAATACATCCAAAATTGAGTCTGCCAAAGCCTCAATGTTTTCCGGTTCAATCATATACGCACTTTTACCATCCTCCAGCCAGTTAATTGCCTCTCCTACCTTGGTGATTATTACGGGTTTGGCGGCTGCCATATATTCACCAAGTTTAGTTGAGAAACAATAATTATTCTGCTGTGTTCGATATTTGTTAATTATTACTAGCGATGCTTTGCTGAGATACTCCTTCAGTTCATCGTCGCTCAAATAACCCGTAAATACTACTTTATCCTCCAATTCATATGTCTTGATTAACCGCATTACCTCTCTCTTCTCATAGTCATTAGCATTATCAATCTTACCAGTGGAAATAAATTTGACGTTTTTATTTAACCTCTTATATGCAAGAGCAAAGGCCTCTATCATTCCAATAATCCCATCCTTTTGCTGCGACAAGGTTCCTGAATGAAATATATATGGAACTTCGACATCTTCAGATTTATTCTGCATGTAGTATTTGTCATAATCTACCATTATTGGCACCTTTATGTGCTTACATGCCGGATTCGTATATTTTATGGCCAAATTCAGTAGTGCATCTGAAATGCTAATAATACCATCAAGTTTAGGGAATTGCTGCTCCATTGTTATCTTGCGAAGGCGGATAGCCGTCGCCGTTTCCTCGCCTGTTCCATAAGGTAGTTCGCAAAGGTCACTTACACAAAATGCCCCTTTTCGATGTGCTATTTTCATAAATTGCAGTTTTCTGTTCACATTACCGTGCATAAAAAGGAAAAGCACATCACCTTTCCGTATATTACGGTATAGGTAGAATTCCGACATTTTTATTTTTACCCATTGGGATAACAACCTTATTCTTTTCCAACGAGTATCCGTCGTAGAACCGCCAATATATTTAAATGGTACTCCCTCATAATAGCCTTTAGCTTCCGTGTTTCGTACTTTACCTTTTATTAATTCTGTACTTCCACATATTACCACTTCACAGTCAAGACCACCTTCCCTAAATGCTCTTGCATAACATTTAATTCGGTTAGTTGGCGCCATTCCATTGGGGAATGAATTCTTTGTATAAATAAATATTTTCATGTTATGGCAATTATATTATTTTTTGTTGGGCAGTGTTTCCTTACCCTGATATTTTCCCACATACTGGGCAATCAAAGGTAATAGTAAGAACATAAAGAGCCACATTTCCCAATCTCCAGTATTTTTCACAAGCAACATCATAACACCTACTAGGCATCCTTCAATATAGAAATAGCGACTATTCTGAGGAATTGTTTTGTATGAATCCTTAAGTTGAAGATAAATAAATAAAGCAAAAGGGAAAAAACCAATTATTCCAAGACTAGCCCAGTGATCAAGTAAAACCGAATGATGTCCCATAACATCTTCATTTGTACCAAAAAAAGGATTTGTAATAATAGCATCAAGAGACATTCCATATAAGCGACTTCTACCCTCAACAGCACTGCCACTGACATCATTATTCATGATTGAATACTCAAAATCTATTACTTTTTTATGGAAATACCCCTCTCCTCCTATCAAATTATCGAACCATTCAAGTATGGCCAATACTATATCATCATTACTCATGATTACTACCATAATGATAGCAAAAAACACAAACATTGCAACCTGCCGACCTCCTTGTTTGGGGCTGGTAAATAATGATATTGTGAAAGCGAACACACCAATTAGTAACGCAGTTGTGGAGCCTCCAAAATAACATAACGCCAGGCATGCTGCTAACACGATAATGAAAAACAACCTAAGACTTTTCTCTGTAACTACCTTTATGCCATAAACCAAGATGGGTATTATTACAGGAATTGCATGTGGCAAACTATAACTTGCAAGTCCATATTTATAGAATGAATAAGCCAATTTTTGATTACCTGTATTATGATAATCTGTTACCACAGCTCGAATACTTCCAGGAAAAGACACATCAATTATTGCTGAACCCACCGCATTGACTATTAACATTATCATTAACATATACAGAGTGATTTTAGCAATGCTATATTCTCTTGTGCGCAACATGTAAAAACCCATCATGGAAGTCATGGCTACACCCATCATTTGATATAGATAGCCTGTCGTTTCAGCATAAAGAGGGTCTCCCATTAACAAATTCAAACACAGAATAGCCTCGTACCATATTAGAAAGACAAATTGTTTTTTCTCATAATAGCTCTTACACTCCAACAATGCCACTACCATACCAATAAGCATCACATATATCGTATGGGTCACCGGATACCATCCCCATAGTACGCTAAATGTATAGCACATGATTATTATGGGGAACAAGTAAGCCAGCCCAAATGGCTTCGATATAGATTTTTCCATTGTGGTTGTTATTTTGAGATATATTTCAAATACTCATCCCAATTACCAATATCAGTCCACGAGCCTTCATTGATAGGATATACCCCTACACGCCGACCTTCCTTTATCAACTTTTCAATTAGGTATGTAATATGATATATCCTGTCCGAAGGAATCTCTTTTAACAAGTGTGGTTCCAGCACATACATGCCGGTATTAATCTGAAAAGTAAACTCAGGTTTCTCCTGCAAAGATTCCAGCAATCCGTTTTCTCCCGTTACCAACGTACCGTATGGAATATAAACACTCTTCATCACTGATACCACTGTTATCTCATTCCTATTCTCGCGATGGTATTTCAGTATTTCGCCGTAATCCGCATCAAGCACGCTATCACAGTTACTTACAAAAAAAGTGTCATTGATTTTCCCTTTCAGCAGATGCAAACTTCCCGCCGTTCCAAGAGGCTTATCCTCCTGAAAATACTCTATATGGTAGTCGTGCTTGCTAAAGTTGTCAAAGTAATGCCGGAGAAAATCTGCCATATAGTTTACCGAAACATAGAAGTTCTTGCATCCACACTCAACAAACCGGTCCATGATGTCCTCCATCATGGTCTGCTCGCCTATAGGAATCAAGGGTTTGGGCAGAACATTTGTTAGAGGACGCAGTCGTGTTCCCTTGCCGCCTGCCATAATCACAACGGGCAGATTGAAATCTGCCGTATGACGCCCAAGGCGAGTGTGAAACAGGTCGTCCCAAAACACCACATCCACCAACTGCCGATTATCATCAATAATGGGCATAAATTCCGTTTTATGTTCACGAACATATTGTTCCACTTCTGCACGGCTCTGATGTACAGAGGCTACGTTCGTTTCCGTACGCAAGATTCCCCCCACAGGACTATTCAAATCAACACCTTTGAGTATTGCTCTTTGGATATCGCCAATACTCAACAGGTTATGATACTGTCCATCCTTGGTCACAATGAGCAACTTTCGATGCGTAGCATCCATCTGCTTCAACGCAGCAAGTATGGCGGCATCGCTTCCTATACAAATATCATCATACTGTTTCATCTCTTCTCAAGTTTTCTAGCAGGGTTTCCTACCCATGTTTCACCCTCAGGGATATCCTTTACAACCACAGCACCCATTCCAACTGTAGCACCTTTCTCAATATGCACCCAACCGCGTATACTACTGTTCGGCGCTATCCACACGTCATCATCAATAACATTGGAACCGGATACATTAACGCAGCCAGTTATTGTAACATTACGGCCAATTTTATTGTTGTGGGCAATATGGCAAAGGTTATTAATCTTCGTATAATCCCCAATCACTGTATCTGCTAATGCCCCACGATCAATACAGGTATTTGCTCCGACTTCCACATAGTCACCCATGATAAGCTGCCCTATCTGCGGGAAACGGAACTTGTTTCCATCTGCATCCCGCTCATAACCGAATCCCGCACCTCCAAGTACTGCACCCGCTTTAATGACACACCCCTTTCCCATCACAGTATCATCATATACACGGACATTGCTATCCAGAACACAGCCATCACCAATTACAGCTTTGCCAATAACACAGTAGGATCCAATGGTCACGTCCTTACCAATTTTTGCAGCATGATCGATGACTGCCGTGGGATGAATACCAGACTCTGGCTGCTCTACAAAGAAATGATTACCCACCTCTGCCAATGCAACTTTTGGATTCTTCACATGAATAAGAGCCTTGCCTTCAATAGGTCGTACGCTCTCATCCACTAACAGCACACGGGCTTTGCTGCCCTCCGCAATAGCCTGTTTGTTCGGTTTTGATGGGTTTATCCAATCGAGTGTTGTTTCATTGACTCGTTCAACTTCAGCCAAATTGTCAATTCTCAAATCGTTGTAATCACCATCAACATTTATCACTTTGTCACCAAGAAACAATATAATTTCTTTGACAGCTATTTTATTATACTTCATTCCTTGCGATAATCAGTATTAATATCTATGTTGTACAATAATTCTTGTGGTACGGGCTTACCGTATCGGTAGTGCGCAATTACAGCTTTGAATTGATTCACCATTTCTTCAATGTTATGTGCGTTTTCTTCCTCTTTCTCTTGCAGATATATACTACTGTTATTCGTTAGCTTTTCTTGCAATGAAACGTCCTCATATAGCATCCTCATATTTTGAAATAGTCCATCAATATCTCCTATATCAGAAATCAATACAGTTTCCCGCTTTTCATTTAGTGAAGGCGTTCCGCTTGTTCTGCTAGTTACAACAGGCATCCCCATATGCATAGCTTCAAGAATAGTACCTGACAAAACATCCATTTTAATAGGAAGTAAAGCGAACCGCGCCTGCTTTACGTATTGCAGCATATCTGTGTATTTCTCGAACGAACCATGTATCTCAAGATTCTTCTCCAAACCCAATTCACTTATCCTTGTTTCAAAAAGAGGCCAATCTCCATCTCGTTTGCCTATTGCAAGAAAACGCGCTTTGGGATAAAATTCCGCAAAACGAGCAATGGCTTCGATAGCATTGTCAAATCCTTTGTTTTTACACAATTCTCGGGCAAAAAAAACAAAATCATATTTCTTCTTAACTTCTGGTATTTCTGGGAACTTTGAGGCAGGCCATCTGCGAGGAAATATGATTGAATGGGGCTCATACCCCTTTACCAAATCATAGTACATTCTACCCGTACAGGCCTTGTATGGCGTTTTATGAAAAATCATTAATTCCCTATTCCAACGCTCTTTATCGACAGAACCGGTATTCTTCTTTCTGTCCGGGTTTGCATAGACAGTTTGTAGTTGTATCAATATTGGGACATTCATCATATCCAAAACTGACATTGCATAATAGGGATTCTCTGCACCTATCAGATTGACTATGTCAGGCTGAATTTTGTTAATGAAGCCATTTATTATCTTTCTATTTCTGGGATATCCCCTACGTTTCTGTGAAAAGAAAGAATGGTCAAAATATGCCCATGGATACTGAAAATCCGGATTGTAGAAATAATAATTAACGTCCCCAATAGTAAACACCTGAGTCTTGCGCTTCATCCCGATATGGGGTGTTACCACATGAAGCTCTATATCATCACGGTTTTTCAGTCCATTGATGATATTTACATTCCAAAGGCCATAGTCTCGATAAGCATGCTTTCCCGCACTGTGCAAATCTAAATGTGACCGCACTTCAGCAGTAGAGAAATGATTTACTAACGCTACCTTTATCTTACTCATTTATTCTTTCTTATTCTTTTTGTTATTATCTCTGTCATTCTTCCTCTCTCACTCATACTTAAACTAAAGAACCAGAACAGCAATGTATTAGCTGATAAATATAAGCCGAAAACCAAAGCAAAACGAAGGAATCCATCTTCCATAAGCCAAAGTATTGGCATAATAAATGCCAATGAGGCCAGTATAGGAAGAATAACGGGTAAAAGCGCCTTACGTATATATTCGATTGGATTAATACCAACGACCTTCTTGCCAAAATAAAGGTTTATTACCGTACCAACAAAACACAAAAGTAGTTCAATCATGTAAATAGACACCGGACCAGCACCTGCCTTAAACACAAAATACCCAACGACTACACCGGATATCGATAATACACTCGCTATTATCTGCATCTCCTTGATACGACCTACAGCACGAATTGCGTTTGTTATCTGCCATGTAAATTTACTAGTCATTCTGATGAGAATACACATTTGGCAGAACAAAGCCGTATATGCAGGTACATCCTTCAACCAGATATCAAGTACATACTGCATCTCACACATTAAAGGAATAGCAAAAAGGCAATACATGAAAGTGGTGAATTTCACACCCATGAAAGTCAGATGGATTAGGCGTTTATTATCGCCGCTTCCAGCACTTTTGTTCATTTGAGGCGTAATGGCGCGTGTGATGCTTGTAGACAATTGATTTAGTTTACTATTTACTTTCTTGCCGATACCTTCAGCAGCATTCAATTTAACACCAAAAAACATGTTAATAAGAATACCTCTAATTTGGGTAGAACATAGAGCGGCAAGAACATTGAGGAAATCCCATCCCGTAAAACTCAGAATTGACTTCATTAGTTCCTTGTCGTAATATCTACGGAAATTCACCTTGCTCTCTGGGTATTTACGACGCGTATAGAGCTGCTTCACTATTCTCACTATGACCATTAATAGCATCATCAAAAAGCCGTAGAGTATTAAGCGATCGCCGTCATATAAGAACAAAAGAAGGGCAATTCCTATTATGCACAAACTCTGAGCAATATTAACAACCGCTAAAAATAACAGGTTCTCATGAGAATTTATAACAGCATCAAAGGGTACTGACACAACCGTTACAAGAGCCGTTACTATCATAAACTGATATACAACCTGTGCAGCAAACATCCTCCCTTCTGGGATATTCAAAAACCATTCAAACATTATCCATCCCCCTACCTCAAGTATCACGGCAAGCAATATCGCCAAACAATAATGTATTAGGAGCGTGGTATTGAATGTGCGAAGCGAAATTTCCAAGTCATTTTTACCCAAACTATGGGCCATATAACGCATTGACGTGTTGGACATACTCATTGATAGAATATCAAGCAATGCTACCACACCAGCCACCAACATATAAACACCATAATCTTCCTCACCCAAAGCCTGTAATACATATCGCACACTCAAGAGAGAGATGACCATCGCTATGATCATCTGTGCATAGACAATACCGGTATTATAAATTATTCTGTTAGTTTTATCCATGTCTTATCTCTTTTCATATAATAATTGAAATGCCTCTGCATACATCACTCCTGCGCGACTTCCGCGCACACGTGCCAGTGCTTTGATAGTACTTAGACTTCGAGGTAATGGTTCCTCCATTATTTCAGTATCATACTGAGCCATTATTTCTAACTTTCGGTCTATATAATTCGTAATATCAACAAAAACATTAGGGATGAAAGTCTTTGCGGCAATCGCTGGAGCAAATTCCGTCTCCGATAAGGTTTCCATCATGTATATCTTCTCTACAAATGGATATCTAAAACTCTTGGTGCAACTATATACTGCATCGAAAGCAACACGATGATCACTATGCACATCGTTGTTGCTCATTAAATATATAATATTGGGCTGTATCTTTGCTATCACAGATGACACTTTATGAACTATCTCGCCAAAGTCAACCGCATGTACAAAGATGGTAGGCAATGCCAAATAATTAACAGTATCAAACCCGTACATTTTTCCAACCTTCTCAATTGTCTTATTCCTTCTCTCTATTACATCCTTTGAGAAATTGAAAGGGTGGTTTTCGGTAGGCCCTGTTAACAATAACCAGTGAATTTCATCACCTTTCGCTTTATGTTTTAGTAGCGTTCCACCGCATCCCAACGTTTCATCGTCGCCATGGACAGCTACCACCAATACTTTATTCATCTTTTACAACAATATCTTTTGCATTAAACTTAATGTTCCAGTTTCTCCATGACCAGGATATATTATCGTATCCTCAGGGTATGTTTTTGTCATCTTCTTTATACTCTCCTGAAACTGCTCAACCGATCCTCCATTTCGTTTCTTGATGAAGGGTTTGAATGGCATCAGGGTATCACCACCAAAAACCACATCGTCAATGGCTATGCAAACAGAGCCGGGGCTATGACCTGGTGTAGCAATAAACTTAATGCTATGCCCTACCCACGCCAAATGCCTCTTCAACTCCTCTGTTGTATAATCTATACGCTCTACATTATAAGAATAGTTGGGGTCATCATAATAAAATTGGAAATAGGCTTTTGCCTCTCTGGGCAAAGCCTCTTTGCATAGTTCTGAGCAAATTACCTTTGCTGAAGGATATTTTACAAGCAAAGCATTTACACCCCATGTGTGGTCTGTATGTTCATGGGTCAAAAGTACATAGTCCAAAGTGAACCCACTTTTTTCAATATATTCAATCTCCCTCTCAGATTTTTCCGAAGCAGGGTCTATACATATACACCGCTTTGATGCCTCGTCTACTACGACATAGCAGTTCGAGGCCATTAATTGGTTTATAAAACGCTCTACCTTAATCATTTAGAAGAATAACACCATTCCACCCCATGTGTATCCAAGACCCTGGGCTACCGATAATACATTTATTCCTTTCTGAATACGTCCTTCCTTTATAGCTTCACAGAGAGCTATGGGAATTGTAGAAGACACAGTATTACCGAAATTTTCAATATTACAATAATACTTTTCTGCTGGAATTCTTAGTTTTCTGCGTTCGAGATTGGCAAGGAACGTATTAGCCTGATGATAAACGTGAAGGTCTATGTCTTCCATCGTAATGCCATTCTTTTCCAGCACATCAGCAACTAACTGAGGTATGCTGTCAAGTGAATAGTTGAGGATAGCAGGACCATCCATGTATAGATTGTCGGATGAACGTGGATTACCGAAATCATCAAACTTCAAGTCAACGGCAGGTTGTGGATGTCTTGCTCCACCCGTCTTGACAATCAGGTTTTCAGCACCTGTGCCATCTGTGCCTATCACAAACTCTCCTATCTCTGCAATACCCTCTGTACTAACCAGCGTTGCAGCAGCACCATCACCAAAGATTGTACGATTGCTCTTGTCACGCTCATGCATGTACTTTGAGTATGTCTCACCTGTCAGCAGCAGCACATTTTTTGCCTGCCCAGCAACAATAACTGCTTTAGCAAGAGATAGGCCTGCAACAAATCCATTGCAACCAAGATTGACATCAATGGCCGTCAGACGGTTTGACAATCCCAAGCGGGTTTGAATAGTACAAGCAGTTGTGGGCAAATGGTAATCAGGGCTTTGGGTTACAAATATCAGATAGTCTATCTGATTGCGGTCATAACTATTTTCTGCAAAGAGTTTCTCTGCTGCCCCAACAGCAAGGTCGCTTGCAGTTTCACCATCTGCTGACACATGACGCTGCTTTATTCCAATCTTTTTGTCTATTTTCTCAACAGTCCACTCTGGAAATTCCTCTGCAATCATCTCATTGGTAAGAGTCTTCTCTGGTAGATTGTAAGAAATTGCTTTTATATATACTTTTGTCACAGTTCCTGTCGTTTCAAAATCTTGCAATCAGCGATATTCAAAAGCACAGTGCCATAAGCGAATCCTGCACCTATCGCATTCATTAAAATCACATCGTTAGACTTTATATCCTCCCTATTGTGTACCATGCACAAAGGAATGGAAGTCCCTGCTGTATTTCCATATTTCTGGATAGAATGCAAAAGTTTGTCAGGATTAGCCTTAGACTTCTTTACTATATAATTTGTCATAAAGTCATTGGCTTGATGGAATGCATATTTGTCAATTTCATCAATTGATTTACCTGCATATTCTAATAGTCGCTTAATGTCACGAGGCAGTTCTGAAATTGCGAAACTAAAAACATCTGGTCCAACCATAATGACATGTTCCAAACTACGGATACTGCCATCTTCATATTCCTTCATCTTAAGCGTATCTTCTGAACTAGGGATACGGCTTCCTCCTGCTGGCAAAATAACAGACTGAATATTAGAGCCG
>Ga0310690_10011952_pt1 | contig 10691 bp, 10 predicted proteins | sample AusTroGonzalo_MG_2_FD_207661 | JGI IMG/M metagenome (GOLD analysis project Ga0310690, IMG submission 207661) | Bovine rumen microbial communities from tropical cattle in Woodstock, Queensland, Australia - Gonzalo_04 (v2) (version 2) | ecosystem: Host-associated > Mammals > Digestive system >...
TGAACCAGGAGGAACTGCCAGGAGTCCAGCCGAATGCGAGCAAGGAATTGATAGAGGCGAAGGATATAGTGAAGGGGATACTGGATAGCAGGTTTAAGAGTGGTGAGGTGGAACAGACTGTCATTGAAGATGTACTGAGTAACGATGAGTTTGGATCAGGACAAGAGCAGTAGGTTAAAGGAACTGGCATCTAAGCTAAGTGTTAGCGAGCTGGATGATTTACTGTTTGAAGCGGACAGGGCTGAGTATGATGAAAGACCTGTGCCGATCAAGACATTTTTGGAGGATGATTCCTTTCTGGGTGATGTAATAGGTAAGGTGGTTTATCCGTTCTGGAAGAATCACTTGTATAAGATATTTCCGACTACATTCTATAGCCCGTACACAGAGGTGATTGCGAGTCTGCCGATTGGTGCTGGTAAGACGACATTGAGCAATATATCTATCCTGTATGAGATTCATAAGTTACTGTGTTTGAAGAACCCACAGACATTCTACGGGATATATCCAGCAGGGTTGGGTATAGCATTTGTGCTATTTTCCAGTGTGAAGTATTTGGCTGATGATGTGAACTGGAAGGGATTAAAGTCCATGATGGAACTGAGTCCGTGGTTTAAGAGGCATATCCCTGAGTTACATCTGGATAAGGAGAACATGAGTGTGTATTTGAACAAGAACGTGTATATCCAGCTAGGTTCAAGTAGCACTCAGGCATTAGGTAGGGCTATCTTTGGTGGTGTACTGGACGAAGCTAACTTCGCAAGGGGTAAGAGTGTGGACACAGCGGCAGAGAACTACAGTGCTATCCTGAGACGTATGGAATCACGTTTCATGCAGAGGGGTGGGTCAATACCAGGTAAGCTGTTCCTAGTGAGTAGTCCGAGGTTTGCAACGGACTTCCTGAGTAAACGCATGGAGGAGAGTAGGGCTGTGTCTAGGACATATACGATTAAGGACACGCCTATATGGGAGGTGCGGAAGGGGAGCCAGAAGGATCATTTCAGTGGAGAGACATTTCCCGTATTTCTTGGGAGTGAGACCAAAGACCCCAGAGTATTGGCTAAGAGTGGTGTGATAGAAGGGCCGCACACGATACAGGTTCCAGTGGAGTTTTACGAATCGTTCGAGAGTGACTTATTTTCGGCGATTAGGGACATAGCAGGTGCGCCAGTAATGGGAGCGGTAAACCTATTTAAGTCTGTGGAGAAGCTACGCAGAATGGCAGTGATCCCGAACAAGTTTACAAAGGAAGTGGTTGAATTGGATTTTAAGAATCCATTGGATACAGTGGATAAGTATGCGGATATGGAGTATTTCAAGAACCCGACACATCCAGAGTGTCACAGGTGGTTACACTTGGATATGGGTTTGCGGAATGACCGTTTAGGTTTAGCAGCGGTGTATGCGGTGGCTGAGAATCCGAATCTGGAAGGTATGCCCGTGGATGAGTATGGTGTTCCACAGATACGAAGTTTCAGCGATAGAAAGTTTTACATGGATTGGGTACTGTATGTTAAGGCTAAGAATGGTGAGGAAGTCCCGATTTATAAGATCAGGGATTGGATATTGCTCTTGAAACATATAGGGTATCCATTAAAGAAGGTGACGACTGACCAATTCCAGAGCAGTGATCTAAGACAACAGTTGGTATTGCAGGGCATCGAGACGGATATGCAGTCTGTGGATAAGACAAAAGCACCATACCTGGGTGTCAAGAATGCAGTAAATTCAGAGCGTCTATATTTAATAGACCATCCTATTTTGATTCAGGAATTGAGGGAGTTGAAAGAGGATGATAAGAAGATAGATCACCCCGTTATGGGAAGCAAGGACGGTGCTGACGCATTAGCAGGGGCTTTCTGGGGGTGTTTGAATGCTTTGGTGATATATAACCAGATGTATCAATCAAAGGATGTGACACAGCAGGGAGGCGTGTTATCCTCACTGTTTGAAGGGGAGTGGAATAAGATGAGGAAAAAGAATAACTCCTGGGTGAAGTTCATGGAGACAGGAAATAACTGGTAGGATTTTAGTATGGCGAATATATTAGGTAATCAAGTTGGCAATAACATCACGATTGAGAACTCGCAGATTATGGGCGAGATAGACGTGACGAAGCGGCCTGAATCGTTGACGCAGAGGTTGATACAGGCGGCTAATTATAATAATCGCCAGAAAACACCTTTTATACATCGGGATTGGAGAGAGGGCAGAGACAGGGAGAGAACGGCTGCGCTGGTTGAAGGGTTCATTGGGGTACTGAATACACGGGTGGGATTGATTAAGACATACGAGAGTCTTAGGAATCTGGACGTGGTTCAGACAATCTTGGATGTTGTTCAGGATGATGGGTTTAACAGTTCACAAGAGCCAGAGGTGTTTACAGTGTACTATGAGCCTGAGCGTACAGAGGATGAGATTGAGTTTCAGGACGGCAAAGAAGAGGATGCCTTTATATCTGATGTAGATACAGATAATGCGGAAGAGGATGAGCTGGTTGAGAAAATCAATGAGGAGATCAGTGCCTTTGTAGAGAATGTAGGACTGGTTGATTTTGTCACGAATAACTTAGAGGATATTCTGCTGTATGGCGAGTATCCTTTCCGTATTGTGGCGCAGGAGGGCAGAGGTATCACGTCTATTGTAGATGATGTTGACCCAGCGGCGGTGATTGCTTTCTATGAAGGAGCATTCCCCAAGTTTTTCATCGAGAGGATAGGCAACACGATTGTGGTGCGGTCAACAGAGGAAATGGGACATTTCTGTCTGGATTCCAGAAAGATACGCATTAAGATCACTGATATTAAGAGCAAGATACCAGAGGTAGTGCCTGAGTATGTTAGGGTGGGTCGTAGTATTATTTACCAAGCTATCAGTAAGCTCAAGCGACTGCAAGTATTTGAAATGGCGGCAGTTGCTGATGCGTTAAAGAAGATTTTAACTCCGATTTTGGTTGGTGTAGGTGTGCCAGCGGCTGCGACACCGCAGGATACGGCTGAGATTGTCAAGAAGTATGAGATTGAATTAGCCGCACCAAGTACACCAAACGCAACAGACCCAGGCAGTTTTACGTTCTATGACATCTTTGAGTTAGTGGGCAGGGTGAAGGTGTTGCCGAACTTCTCTGATGGCAAGGGTGTTGTGGGTACGGTGGACATCACGACTGGACAGCAACAGGCAGACGTGGATGCTAAAGAGGATAGGCTGAGGTTGGCTATTGCTAAGGCGTGTGGTATCCCCTCGTATTATATCGCATTGACTGAGGATAACGGACAGACGAAGCTGGAAACGCTGAAAGTCTTTTCAAGATATAGTAGGAGACTGACCACGATCCAGACATCTATTTCCGATGGGATACGGAGGCTGATATGCACTCACTTGGGGCTGAAAGGTCTGGCAGTGAGGCCGAAGAATATCAAGGTACGGTTTAAGAGTTTGGTCAACATGGACTTGTTGGACAGTGTGGAATACACGGCAGCCAGTGTGGATATTATGAATGACCTTTTCAGCGCATTAGAGACTATTGTGAGTAGTGATAATAGCAAGCTGAGGATGAACCCTGAGAAGTTGCTGGCTTTGCTGAATACGTTTTTAAGCCCGATGGCAGGGGCAGAAGGTGTGTTGGAACTGGATGAGGATAAGATGCTGGGTAACGCAGACGACATGATGGGTGGCGGTGATGATATGGGCTTAGGTGGTGCTGATTTTGGTGGAGCGGATAATGTGTTTGGTGGCGGAGGTAATGACTTTGGTGGGGGTGGGAGTGACTTAGGTGGTGGACTGGACTTAGGGACTGATACAGGGAGTGCCAGCCCAGAGGAACAGGGCAGTATGGACTTGACCAGTGGCCCGTTACCGTTGCCACAAGGCGGTGAGAGTACACCAGGAGCAGGTGACAGATTACAGATTTAAGGAATAAATATGCGGTTCTATAGTAGAGATGAAAGAGTGTTGGCAGAGGCTTTCTATGGTAAAGTATCCTCTGCGGAGATGGACGAAGTTTTCCTGAAAAATCAGGGCGACTATGTGAACAGGGCTAGAGAGTGGAAACGCTCACAAGCTACGAAAGGTGCATGGAGAAAGAACAGGCATCACTTTATGAATGGTATCCATAGGGCTATGCGCAGAGATCAGGGCAAGCTATTGCGGACATCTATTGTGGATGATATTAAGCGAGCCATTAAGAGCGAGGACAAGGCGAAGGATACTGTGAAGCTAAACATGGTGGAGTATAAACGGTATGAGTTTATGCGGAAGTTGACACTGCTGGAATATCTTTGTCTAAAAGAGGCAACCTATTTTAGACTAGAAGAGAGTTATGTGGATGTGTCTCTGGCAGCGGAAGAGTTTGCAAAGGCTAAGGCGATTGTGGACTACTGCCTATTGGAAAAGAAGGATGTCCCGAAACAGGCGATTGATTTTGTACTGATGGTATGCGGTGCGGATACAGTGAGTGAATGTCTGAATAAGCCTGTAGATAAGGAGCAATGCCTGATTGATTGCTTTTTTTCGTAAGTGATTATCTATATTACACACGAGACCTGCTGTAGTGGGTGTTAGGAGCCTAATTGTATGGCAAAATTTGACAGACTGGAAAAGCTATTGCATGAATGGAACGACAGTGCCGTTGACCTGCTGAATCCAAGTTCCTTGAGTACAAAGATTTACTCAGAGGAGGATCCCTTGACTCAGAGCGGACAGATTATCTTGGGACAGGGGGATAAAACAGGCAGTGCGGATTTGGTCGTTCCTGATGATGTAGTGGATGTATTGAGAAGCCAGGAACAGGAGAAGGGCATTGGCAAGGGGTTCTTGGCATTTCTGAGAACCACGTTTAAGGAATTAGACGTGGATGAAGTGTCATACAATAACGAGAAGCAGGGTGGTTCCTACTTTGACATGGTGTTTCCTGGGAACCGTGTAGTGAGTGTGTCTGTCTGGGGTGACGAAGGGGAGCAGAAGCTGGCAGTTATCTATAAGGTAGAGGATGACGAACGTGAGATTGAGGTGAAGGATTTGAAGGAAGGGTGCTTCAAAGAGGATGGAGATGTGAATGCTGATGTGTTCCCTGTGGATTGGTTGGTGGAGAAGGTTAAAGAGATACTGGACGCACTTGATAAGGAGAAAGAGGATGAGGAGAATAAAGAGGATGATGAATTTGATTTTGATGATGAATTTGGCTTAGATGACGAGGAAGAAGGTAAGGACAAGGAACAGCCAGAGGAACCTAACCGTGAGAAGGAGCCTGATATATTTGCTAGGGACAGGGAAGAGGAAGAACGGAATGAGAGACCAGAGGAAAGCAAGCGCAGGTTAGTCCGTTACGGTGGCATGAGCTTTTTAACTGAAAGAAGGTAAACTATGAGCGAGAACACGGCATTAGTTGATCTGTGGGAGTGTAAGGGGGAGACATGGAGCTTATCTGAAAAGGTAGAGGGGAACAGTGAGGTAGATGGTAAGATTATTCTGGGTCGGGTACAAGGCCCAATGTTTGTACCGAATGGAACAAGTGAGAACGAGAGATTTTATCCTAAGTCACTTTGGGAAAAGGTTTTGTCTAATAAGGAACTGCAAGACAGACTCAGCAAGCGTCTCGTGTACGGTAAGATCGGACATGAGGATAAACCTGTTACAGAGGATGATCTGGAAAAGGGCAGGGTCAGCCACATTATTACAAAGATGTGGATTGATGAATCGGGTAAGGGCATGGGTGAAGCTCTTATTTTGGGGACTGATGCAGGTCGGAACTTATACACTTACTTAAAAGCAGGGAGCAGACTGAAACCGTCAACAAGGGCTAACGGCAGGTATCTGGAAGGACAGACACATGAAGGTATGCCTATTGTAGATGAGAATAACTATATTTTCGAGACGGTTGATTTTGTTCTCACCCCTGGTTTTAGAGAGGTGGATACGAAACTGGTAGAGAATTTGAACGGTAAACTTAAATTTAAGAAACCTATGAATAGTGAACAGGAAAACAAGGTACTGAGCGAGATGATTGAATCTCGTGTCAAGCTGCAAGGCGACCTGAAAACTGCTCTGGATGAGAGCAAACAGGCTCGCAAGACAGCAAAACGGTTGCAGGAGAGCAGGGACAACTACAGGACACAGTTAGTTGAATCCCGTAAGACGATTGCGAATCTGCAAACAAAGGGCAAAGCTCTGTGTGAAAATGCTAATGCTTTGCAGAAGAAGTACAATACTTTGGTCAAGAAATATCAGGCTTATAAGAAGCTGGGTGAAGCCGCTGACATTGAGACTGTGATGCGTGATAACAAAGAATATCGCAGTTTCTTTGAAGGTCTGAAAGACCCTGATACTACAGCTATGCGCATCACTAAGATGGCAGAAGAACTCCGCAGGTATCGTGAGATCGGAACCCCTGAACAGATTGAAAGGGTATCCGCTCTGTGTGAGAAGAAGCTGAAAGAGTACAAGGAACTTGGCACTCCGAGTGAGATTGCCAGGGTGACTTCCAAAGCCGAAGGTCTGATCCGCAAGTTTGTTGCACAGAATAAGAGGCGTGAAATGACCGCTAAGGTGGAATCCGCTTCCAAGAAATACAATCTGCCCGTTGAAGATGTGCGCAGCATTGTAGAAAGTAACATGACTGGCAAGAACAAGAAAGCACTTTTGGAATCCATGTCCAGCAGAAAGACACAACCGAGGTTTGCCCAAGTGACCGAATCGAAGGTCAACAAGCAGCCTAAGTCATTTGCGGACACAGTGCTGTGCGAAGGTAAAAGCCGTGCTTGTGCGGTATTTCGCAACATGGGTGGATATAACAAATAAATAGAAGGTATATATACTATGGGTAAAATGATTGAAATTGATGAAGCGAAAGTACAGCAGAAGGTCGAGAATGATGCTGCGTATTTTCTGCGCAAGTATGAACCCCAGATGGAGGCTCTGAGTTATTCTCCGCTGGCTAAGGTTCGTAACATTAACAGCTATGACGTTTGTGCGTTGGGCAGACAGCTCGCACAGTGGGAAGATTACAAGAACCACATTATGAGTGAGGCTGGCCCGTATGGTACTAACGCTGACCTCGGTAAACTGCCTCAGATCGCTCTGGACATTGTGACAGCGGCGTATGGTAGCTCTATTATTCCTCTGATTTGCTCAGTCCAGCCGATTGACGAACAGAAGGGTATCGTGTACTACAAAGAGACAGTTGCTCAGAATACTAGGGGTAATGTTACCGAAGGTGACGTGCTTAACACTCCGTTCCGTGCGCCTGACGCTTATCCGAGAGGTTATGCGAACGAGAACATCCCTGTGGTGCTGACTACTACTACAAGCGGAACTACTGACTATACTGGTAGTATCTCTGGTATTAGTGCGACAAACAGCATCAGGCCGAACTCCTTTAAGGTTACTGCGACTCTGCCGTACCTGAAGGTTGAAGCCTCTGATGACGGCAAAGGTAATTTCTTTGGTGTTGGCATCCAGGGTACAATTAACTATACCTCTGGTGCTTGGACAATCCGTTTCCTGGATGATCCGCAGGCTGCTGTGGAACTGACTGCTACTTACGGTCAGGACTTTGAAGCTGGTGCTGCGTATCCGAGGATCATTGGACAGAACCAGAGTACCGACATTGAAGCTCAGATTTTCGTTCTGGGTTCTGAGGTTGGTCTGTTCAAGTCCTATGCGATGAAGAAACGCTTTGGCACGATTGCTGAGGATGAAATGATTACAGACCTTACCAATGCGATTACTGCTGAAATTGGTAACACTCTGATCTATAACATCACCAATAACGTGACTGGCCCGATTGTGCAGTGGAGCAAGAGCCACACCAACTATAGCTGGGCGGAACACAAACTGGAACTGAAAGACTCTCTGCTTAGGTCTGAGAGTAACATCCTGCAAAACGCTGGACGTGGTAATATCAGTGTGATGATTGCTGGCCCTGATGCCTCCAGCACACTGGCTATGCTGCCTGGTTTCCAGAGGACAGAAGTGAATGCCTCTGGCCCTGCTCTGTACGGAACTCTGGACGGAATCAGTGTGATTCGTTCACCGTACACCCAGACGAACAAGATTATCACGGTTTACAAAGGCACATCTATGTTTGATGCCGCTGTGGTTTACAGCCCGTATATGCCTCTGTTCGTGAGCAATACACTGCCTGTGCCGAACAATGTCCTGCAACGTCAGGGTATTGCTTGTGTCTGGTCTGGTATCAAGGTGGTTGCACCTGCGTTTATCAATGCGGTTGAAATCGTTGACTAGGTTAAAGACTAGGTAATTCTGAGGGAGTTTAGTTAAGGCTAGACTCCCTTTGTCTATATTATAAGAGCGTATGAAATACTTAAAGAATGTATCTAATAGGTTTACGGTGGCGGTAACGACTAAGGACGGTATCGTCAATTTGGGTAAGGGTGAGAAGATTGACTATGCCAAGCTGGTCAATGAACAGGAGGTGCTGAACCTGCTGAACAGAGTGCCAGCCATTGTCGCTGTAGGCGAGGATAAAGAGGTCAAGGAAGCACCGAAAGCGGTAGAGCAGAGTGTTGATACTCCTAAAGAGGAAACTCACGCCATAGAGCCTGTTAAAGCTGTTATTGAGGCTAATGAAGAGCCAGAGGACATTGCAGTGGCAGAGAAGCCCGTGTTTAATACGGCTGAACCGAGACGCTTTGGAAAGAAGAAGAATCGCAGGTAGTATATGCTGACGCAAGAACAGGCACTTGAAAAAACCATTTTCGGAGCAGGACAGACGCTACTGAGACCGCAGGACGTGGATATATCCCCACAGGATATATTCAACAGGTTTTTCTATCCAGCGGTGAAGGAATACGAGCGGTGGAGACCTGTTATTCTGAAACTGGAATCAGTGCTGATTGTGAATGCACAGTGGAAGATACCTGATGACTGTATTAAGATCATCAGTATTCGACCAATTAACTTGATGAGGGCGTGGGGTACACCTGCGCCTTATGTAAGGATACCAGCGCATCAGTGGTGGGTAACGCCAGAGGGTATCTTGAAATGCCCGTCTGGACAGTGGGAGATTGAATATCAAAAGCGGTTTACTTGGGGGAACACGGTCGAGAATGAGACTGTGATTGATGCTGTAGGGTTGCAGGGGACGCAGAGGTTTGATTTACCAGCGGAGATTCTGCCTAGCACACTGAGGATTAACTACGGGACAGATACCCCTGCGAGTGATTTAGAGGGCGTGATAACAGGGGATGGCATCAGCGAGGGAACTATTGATTATATTCATAGCAAGATCAGTGTGAACTTTACTGAGCCGACTCAAGCACCCATCACTTGTTCATATACGACTAAGTTCAAGTATGTGAATGAGTTAGACATGGGTGAGGAAATGTTCTTGGATTTGTTCGCCGCACGGTTCCTGACAGGGTATGCGAATTTGAAAATGCAGATGAACTTGGAGAATCTGCCCGTGAATATCAATCTGGATGATATACTGACGTATGCGAGGGAGAAGGAGACGAACTATCGGACTAGGTTAGAGACGATTCAAAAGTGGTTTGCATGGTAGGTTATGGCAGGGTGGACGATTAGACAGTTATGGAATAGCACGGCTAAGGTGAGACAGTGGCGCAAGTTTGGTTATTCAAACTCAAAGAGCCGTAGGGTGGTTAAGGTAGTGCCGTATGTGGGGACTAAGATGTGTCTGTTCCAGTTTGAGCATTACGGAATCACACAGAATGCGCAACACGCAATTAACCTGATGTTCACTGGATTGGAGGTAACGACTGAGGAGAGACCGACTGACTTCTTTCTGGTAGTGCCTTTCAAGGGTAGGAACTACTATGTGGAGAAGCCTGATTTGGGGAAGCATCCGTGTATGATACGGTGCAGTTGTGCGGACTTTTATTTTACGTTTTCCTATTGGAATTGGAAGCAGGGTACAGCGTTTGGGCCAAAGCCGAGGAAGTATATCCGTAAGACTGTGACGTATCCAGAGCGGAATCCGAGGCATCACCCAGGGTTCTGTAAGCACGTTTATAACTCGTTATTGCTGATGCAGACGATGAACTGGACGAACCTGAAACATAAGAGGTGGGATGTGGTTTATCCGAATTGGAATGATGAACATACCGAGCATCCAGAAGTGGAGAATGACTAATGACTAAGAAATACTTTGTATGTGAGAATTGTGGGTTTGAGGATATAGTGGATGAGTTTGGTTACTGCCCAGTGTGTACTCCTGAGCAGTTGACGGATGAGGAGATCAATGCGACAGACGATAATGGGAGTAAGGGACATTGTTACTTTTTGGGTGTGATGGAGGGTAGATGCAGACTGGATAAAAGCGTGTGTGAGTATTGTATTCATAATAACTATGAGGATTGCCCGAAGTTGATAGGCAATAAAGATTGATATGGGTGGCAATTATAAAAGGTTTGGAATAGACGGGACAGAGCGTTTGTTAAGGGTAGGTGCTAAAGTGGCATCTACTTTGATTTCTGTATTGGATGATCCGTTGGGATATGACGCTGATATATTTTTCCCTGAAGCGACATCGGTTTATGATGGGAGTGATAACAGTGTGAAGTATCCTGTATTGCCAACCATAAGCCGCAGGGTGATTATCGGGAACATAATGACGGAGCGATTTCATGGTGACATCACTCTGGACGTTTATAACGAGCAACAGCCGACACTCTGGATTGAGAGGGAGTATAGGATACCGAGATATAGTAAGG
>Ga0310690_10011954_pt1 | contig 10690 bp, 11 predicted proteins | sample AusTroGonzalo_MG_2_FD_207661 | JGI IMG/M metagenome (GOLD analysis project Ga0310690, IMG submission 207661) | Bovine rumen microbial communities from tropical cattle in Woodstock, Queensland, Australia - Gonzalo_04 (v2) (version 2) | ecosystem: Host-associated > Mammals > Digestive system >...
CAATTCCAAGAAGGTGCTTGACGGGCTGCATCTTGTTTTCATTGAACTGCCGAAGTTCAAGGCGAAGAACCTCACCGAAAAGAAGATGCAGGTCCTGTGGCTTCGCTTCCTCACCGAGATAGACGAAAACACGAAGAAGGTTGCCAAGGCCCTGCTAGACGATCCGCATGTGAACGAGGCGTTGGAGATTGTTGAGGAGTCCGCCTTGAACGACGCGGAGATGGCTGCCTACGACGGTTTCTGGGATCGTATGAGCCGCGAGGCCACGCGAGAGGCAAATATGAAAGAGGCAGAGGAAAAGCTTGGCTCTATGACGGCAGAGCGCGATGCAGAAAAGGCACGAGCCGACGCGGCGACGGAAAAGCTGCGGCAGTCTGCCCGCAAGATGAAAGCCGACGGCATGGCTGTGCAAACCATCGCGAAGTACACCGGCCTCACCGCCGGCGAAATCAACGCACTGTAAAACATGTACATGACCGCCCTCCATAAAACACCCTACAACCGCGCGAAAGCACCGCGTGTGGGCGACGATTTCGGGTTCGTGCGTGTCGGGCGCAAGACCGCAGTCGGCGTAGGGGCGCGTCAGCGATAGACTTCGTCGTGCGTGCCGACGTCGAGAAGATATATCTCGGACTCCGTCATCACAAGGCGGAGGACAATCCTGTACGAGTATGTGAGGCTTACGGCGTGTTTCCCGAGGTGTTTCCCCGAGAGGGCGTGGAGGCGAAGCTCAGGGTCGTGAGGATCGTTCTCCAGCTTGTGAAGGACGAGCGATAACGTGTCTGCGAGGTCACGGTGCTTCTTGATGAACTTTCTGGCCGTCCGCTTGAACGTGTCGGTCCAGATGAGTGAAAAAGGCATGGCGTCAGTCCTCCAGGAGTTCCGCCATGAGCTCGTCTGCCGTCCCTCGCGTCATGCGCCCCGCCTTTATGTCGGCTTCGGCTGCGGCGATTCTGGCGTCCGCCAGTGACTCCTCCATTTCGTGGAAGGCATCGGCGAACATGACGACGTAGCGGGGGGTGTTGTTGCGGATGACATAGACGGGACCGGAGGCGAGGGATTCGTCCAAAATGGACATCCCGCGTCTCTTGACTTCCTGTATAGGCATTGTTGTCATGTTTTAGTCCTCCATTGAGTGCTGTATTGGGTCTAAATTATACCACATTCTTCAGTCCGATGTCAATTGGAATCTGACGAAGGAAGGTTCGTGCGTGTCGGGCGCAAGGCTGTAGGCGCCCAGCACGGCGCGGTCGTTCGCCTCGTGCGCGGCACGGAGGTCGGGCGGCATCGTGAGCGGGTCGTAAAGGTCGGCAAGCGACGATTCGGGATAGTGCGCGCGGGCGTCGAGGATGGCCTGTGCGGTCTTGGAAATTGTTGCCATTGTGGAAGTGTTGCCAGTTCCAATGTTGCCAGTTTCCAATTGGTTATTGGAATTGGGTATTGGCAACATTTTCACATTGGCAACATTCATTCCCTCCGGCCATGGGAAGTTGTTGCAAACGATCTTCGCGGGAAAGCAAAATTCGCAGCACCCCTTGACAGGAATGCGAAAATAGTAAAGTATTCGCCGCTTGGGGATGAAGTGCCTTGAGCGGAATAGAGCCCAAGTCAGTCAATTCAAGAACTCAGAAGAAGGGAGGTACACTATGTGCGAAGCAATAGAAAGAATTGCAGATGGCATCCGGCGTAACGTTCGAACTTGGCGGATCAGGGGCTGTTGGAACGACCATCACGAATGGAACCATCCGCGTTTCCGGCGGAACGCTCCACACTGACACGTTCAAGAACATCGCGATAGACGCAAAGACCGTGAACCTTGAGGTGTCGTGTGCGTTGAACATCGAAACGACCAGGGCGCTCGATGTCGGAGACTACGAAGCGCTCTATACGGGAACAAACAACGCCGGAACCGGCGCCTTGAACGTCTATCGCACGTTCAAGCCAGTTTCGACGAATTTCTACGGACCGACCATGCAGGACGGTTCGACGATGGATCTGCGTTCATGGCCCGAAAGCGCGGGTTGTCCGATGGCATCGGGTTTCAAGGTGGGTTCGACGAACGTCCAGTTCGCGGCGAACGCGACGGTGAACGTGAACCTTGAGGGAAGGTCGGATTTGAAGGCCCTTGCGAAGTCTGCTGAGCCATATATCGTCACATGGGACTCCGCGCCGTCCGGCGTGGCGTTCACGCTTGACGCGGAAACAGCTATGCTGGGGTTCAAGCTCCGTCCCGTGGCCGAAGGTTTGCGCCTTGAATACCACAAAGGCTTCATACTCATAGTCAAATAGACGCCAAGATGGAATATCCCCCGAGCGCAGCGAGTCCGCGAAGCGGATGCCCTAGGGGTGCGTTCCCAGTCGAACCCACGCCCGCCGCGCCCAAAAGCGCGGCGGGCGAGCTTTCAGGCTGGATTATCCAAACCCTTCACCTTTTCGGCGTAGAGTTTGAAAAGATGGGCGACGATTTCGTTTGTATGGCTTTGAGTGGTGAAAATCTTGGCTACGGTCTAACGCGGTAGCCGACGCCGCGCACCGTTTCGATGTGCGCGGCCCATAGGCCAAGCTTCTTGCGCAGCGCGACCATCATCACATCCACAGTGCGCTCGGTGACGGCGTCTTTAGCGGCGTCCGTCTGCATCGCGTCGAGGATCCGCGAGCGTGTATGGACGCGACCGGGGCGGGAGACGAGAAGGGCGAGCATCCTGAATTCGGCGGGGGTGAGGGGAATCTCGTTGCCGTCGAGTTTCGCGATGAACGCCTGTTCGTCGAGGAGAAGTCCGTCGAAGGGACGTCCTTCGGCTATGGAATCGCCGCGCCGCAGGACGGCATGGATGCGGGCGAGGAGAACGGCGCGGTCGAATGGCTTGGTCACGTAGTCGTCCGCGCCGAGTTCCAGGCCGCGCACGATGTCGGCGCTTTCCGAGCGTGCGGTGAGCATGATGATGCGCGTGTCGGCGAGTTCGGGAGTGGAGCGGACTGCGCGGCACACGTCGAGTCCGTCGAGGCCCGGCAACATCAGGTCGAGGAGCAGAAGGGATGGGCGGACGCGGCGGACGAGGGCGAGCCCGTCGTCGCCGCGCGCCGCGCTCTGCACATGAACATATCCGGCGCCTTTCAGCGCCATTTCGAGTATGCAGCGGATCGTGGAGTCGTCCTCCACGATCACGATTGAGTCGCGAGAGTTTGTCTGCGTTGGCATGGCAGTTCAAGTCAGCTCCAGCGGCGGTCGTTCGCCCATTCCTTGTCCCATTCCTTCGTGGGCGACCACGGCGGCGGGAAGTCGGCGCACGACTGCTTCTTGATTAGCTTCTCGTTAAGCTCGTCGATGCCGAGACCGGGTTTCATGGGCACATCTATGAATCCTCCCTCATAGGAAAGCGCTGGCTTCACGAGGTCGCCCCACCATGGCACGTCCACGGAGTGCAGCTCGAGCGACATGAAGTTGCGCGTGGCGGCGGCCACATGCACGGCGGCGAGGCAGGCGATGGGGGATTCGGCCATGTGGATGTTCATTTGAACGCCATTCTCCTCCGCCATGTCGCCGACCTTCTTGGTTTCGAGGATGCCGCCGGCGGTGAGGAGGTCGGGATGGATCACGGCGAGCGCACCGGATTCAAGAAGGGGCTTGAAGTTCTCCTTGAGGTAGATGTCCTCGCCCGTGCCAAGGGGCGTCGTCGTGGCGGCGTGGAGGCGCTGCCAGGCGCCGGTGTCCTGCCAGGGCAGCACGTCCTCCGCCCAGGAAAGATGGTATTTCTCCAGGCGGCGGAGAAGCTGAACTGCGTCCTCGAAGGGGATGTGTCCGAGATGGTCGATCGCGATCGGCACTTCCCAGCCGATCACGTCGCGGACGTCGGCCATGTACTTTTCGAGGTAGTCGAGCCCCCTTTCGGTGATGTGGATGCCGGTGAAGGGGTGTGCGGTGTTGAAGAGGTCGTATGCCTCGCCGCGCATGGCGCGGGGGTCGATGGAGCCGTGGGGCGTCTGGACTACGTGCTTCATCTTCTTCATGTAGTCGAGGTAGCCGAGAGGCGCGATGAGGGCGTCCTTCACGTTCATCAGGAGTTCGATGCCGAGGTCCATCTTGAGGAAGGTGAAGCCGCGCGCCATGCGCTCCTTGAGGGCCTGGCCCATGTCGCGTCCGCCGCCTTCGGAATCGGTGTCGCAGTAACAGCGGATGCGGTCGCGCCATCTGCCGCCGAGGAGCTGCCAAACGGGAACGCCCCATGCCTTGCCGCAGATGTCCCAGCAGGCGAGTTCAACGGCGCACACGCCGCCGGCCTGGCGGGAGTCGCCGCCGAACTGCTTGATGCGGCGGAATACCTTTTCCACGTTGCAGGGGTTTTCGCCGATTATGCGGCTTTTGAGCATGGCGGCGTATGTGCGGCTGGAGGCGTCGCGCACTTCGCCGTAGCCTACGAGGCCCTGGTTTGTGAATAGCTTCACGAGAGTGCAGCGCTTAGGGGCGCCGTCGATGTCGGCGAAGCGCATGTCGGTGATCTTAAGCGTTGCCGGATTGATCTTGTTGATGTTCATTGAATGTTCCGTTAAAGGTGATTTACTTGTTGCACATCAGTTCCATCATTCCATTACTACGCCGCCGCCGAGGGCCTTGTAGAGGGTGATGAGATTGATGGAGATCTTTCCGCGGCTGATGGTTAGCTCCTCTTCAAGGGTGAGCAGCGAGCGCTGCGCGTCAAGAACGTTGTTGAAGTCGGTGAGTCCGTTTTTGTAGAGGTCCTGCGAGATGTTCACGGCATCCTTTGCGGCCTTCACGGCGCCTTGAAGGGAAAGATAGCGGTGGTACTGCTGTGTGTATGCCGAATAGGCGTTGCGGGCTTCGCCCATCGCCGTTTGGATGGCGTTTTCGTATTCATACGCGGCGGCGTCCATCTTCGCCTCCTCCGCCTTGAGGTTGGCATATAAGTTTCCGCCCTGGAAGATGGGCCAGCTGAAGGCAGGGCCTATCGATCCATAGAGCGAATCGCGCTGGAGGAACTTCTGCACCTTCACGGACTCCAGGCCAAGAGTGCCGTTGATGTAGAATTTCGGGAAAAGGTACGACTTAGCGACGCCCACATGCGCCACCTGCGCAGCGAGGGAGCGTTCTGTGGCGCGGATGTCGGGACGCGCGCGGATTACGTTGAGCGGAATTGTCGAAAGCTTCTGCGGCTCCACGAGCCAATCGCGGTCCGGCAGCGTTGAAAGCATCCCGTGGAGAGCGCCCGGCATAGTGCCTGCGAGGATCGCGATAGAGTTCATGTACGTCTCCTCTTCGTAGAGAAGGCTGGGAATCGACGCGCGCGTTTCCTCCACGTTGTATTTTGCCTGTTTTACGGCGAGTTCATTGCCGATGCCCGAATCGAAGCGTCCCTTGAGGATGTCGTAGGTCTCGGTCTGCAGCTTGAGGTTGGTGCGGGCGACGCGCAGGCGCTCCTGGACGGTGCGGAGAGATATGTACTGCTCGCCGATCTCGGAGGTGAGCGACACCCATGCGTCGGCAAGCGAATAGTTCTCCGATTCCATTGTACGATACGCCTCCTCCTGGGAACGGCGCGTGCCGCCGAATATGTCTATTTCCCACGAGGCATCGAAACCGCCGCGAAACACATCGCCGTGGCGGGTGCTTCCGGCCCCTGTTGAGGTGTTGGGATGGTTGCCGGATTTCGTCGCGGAGCCGTCTAGGCTAATTGAAGGCAGAAGATAGCCCCATGCCCCGGCGTTTTGCCAGCGGGCCGCGATCAGGCGCTGCTTGGCAACAAGGAAGGACAGATTGTTCGAGACGGCCGTGTCGATGAGGCTTGTCAATGTCTCGTCGTTGAACTGCGCCCACCAGCGGCGTACGGAGTTGGTGGTGATTTCAGTGCGAGGGTCGTCCTCGGCGGAGGCGGGGGCGAACTCCCCGGTCTCGGTTTTGTTGGTGGTGGGGTAGCCGGCGTCGGGGGTCGGCAAGTCGGGCGCTGAGATGTCAGGCTCTGTGTAGTCCGGGCCTATGGTCATCCACGAAGGGGTGAGCGGACGCATGTCCGCACACCCCACGGCGAACATCGCCGCCGCAACGGGCATCAACATTTTATGCAGTTCCATTTGATTTCCTTTTACAAGATGCAGCCAATTATTTATGGCGTTGAACGAAAACGCATTGAATTATAACATACTTTTAGGTATGTGGCAAGGCGAAAAAAGCCTTCGTGGGAATCGTTGTTATCCTTTTCTAATTTTTTGCGAATTGCCCTTGACTATGTATGTTAGTTATGGTAAACTTGTTAGCGTTCTTGTTCCTGCAAGGCAGGAGTTTTTGAAAAGGAGACGATTTAATGCCTTTGACAATGGTGGGCGCGGGGTCGCGCCATAGGATAAAGCGCGTCGCCGGAAACGACGCAGTGAGAAAGCATTTGGGGAGCCTTGGCTTCACCGAGGGCGCTTATGTAGAGGTTGTGGCCGAACTCGGCGGCAACCTGATTCTTGGCATCATGGACAGCCGTGTGGCGGTTGACAAGGCGCTTGCGCAACGCATACTTGTATGAAAGGAAAACAGAAATGACACTGGACGAGGTGGCAGTGGGCGATGCCGTGAAAATCGCCCGTCTTAACGGAGCGGGGCCCGTGAAGCGCCGCATAATGGACATGGGACTCACCAAGGGCGTGGAGGTTGCCGTCCGCAAGGTAGCCCCGCTTGGCGATCCCATCGAACTCACAGTGCGCGGCTACGAACTTTCGATCCGCAAGGCGGAGGCCGCGACAATCGAGGTGACGACGTGATTTTTTTACACTGTAAATTAGACACAACTAATTAGTTCTGGCAAACAAAGATGAAAAACATGCAGATAAAGATCGCCCTTGCGGGAAATCCGAACAGCGGCAAGACAACGCTTTTCAACGACCTTACCGGCTCAGACCAATATGTCGGCAACTGGCCCGGCGTCACCGTCGAGGAGAAGGACGGCAAACTGAAGGGGTTCGATGGCGTGATAGTGCAGGATCTCCCCGGAATCTACTCGCTTTCGCCGTATTCGCTGGAGGAGGTCGTGGCGCGGAACTACCTCTCCATTGAGCATCCCGACGCGATACTCAACATCATCGACGGCTCCAACCTTGAACGCAATCTGTACCTAACGACGCAGCTTCTGGAACTGGGCATCCCCATGGTTGTGGCGGTGAACATGATAGACATCGTTCGTGGGAACGGCGACAAGATAGACATTGCCAAGCTCTCCAAGGCACTTGGCTGCCCCGTGTTGGAAATTTCAGCCCTTAAGGGCGAGGGCACAGCCGAGGCTGCGGAACTTGCTGTCAAGGAGGCGAAGAAGGGTGTAAAGGGAGAGCGTCCGCACGTTTTCACCGGCTCGGTTGAGCATGCGATTGCGCATATCGAGGAATCCCTTCAGGGCAAGGTCGATAAGGCGAACATCCGCTGGGCGGCGATCAAGGTGTTCGAGCGCGACGCCAAGGCGATTGAAACCTTGAAGGTGCCCGCCGACGTGGTGGAGCACGTGGAGGAGCACATCAAGGACTGCGAGAAGGAAATGGAGGATGACGCTGAAGCGATCATCACCACCCAGCGCTACGAATACATCCAGAAGATCGTCGCCAGTTCGTTCAAGCGCTCCCCGCGCAAGACCACGGCAACGCTTTCCGACAAGATCGACAAGATCGTCACAAACCGTATTCTCGCCCTCCCCATATTCATCATTTCCCTCTGCGCCATGTGGTGGCTCGCAGTGGCGAAACATGGCCCTGGAACCATTCTCACCGATTGGGCGAACGATGGCTTCCTTGGCGATGGTTGGCATCTTCCCTTCACAACGCACGAGTGCAAGGCCGACGGCAAGTACAAGGGCATGGAGTTCGATGACGCCAAGGACGCTTTCGCGCGTGAGGACGCCTCAAAGACAGGCTGGCAGGAAGCCTACAAGGAGGCATACAACGCCAAGCAAGGCAAGGAAGACGCATACGACAAGGCTCTTGAGGCGTTCAACGAGAAGGCCGAGAAGGCGTTCAAGCCTGAAAAGGACGGCGACGAGTTCGAGAAGTCCGAATTCGAGGTTTTCGACGAGGAACTAGCCAAAACTGTGGTCAAGAAGGGCGTCTTTGTAGAAGACGAGGAAACCGGTGAACCCAAGACCAAGGAGTGTGACTGCGAGAAGTGTTCCAAGAAGCGTGATGGCGGTGAAGAGTGCGAGGGATGCGGCTGTGGATGCGGAGAACCCGAAATCTGGGACGTGGACTATGCCGCCTACCAAAAGGCCAAGGAATACGAGGAGCCGGAGCCTTCGCAGTTCGGCGTTTGGGTGCCGGGCATCGGCGCGTTGATCGGGGACGCTCTGGAAAAGGCCGGCGTGGGCGAGACGGTGAAGTCGCTTGTCGTTGACGGCGCCTGGGGCGGCGTCGCCACGGTGCTTGGCTTCGTGCCTGTCATCTGCATCGTGTTCCTGTTCCTGGCGTTTCTGGAGGACTGCGGCTACATGGCGCGCGTCGCGTTCATCATGGATCGTCTCTTCCGTAAGTTCGGCCTCTCCGGCAAGTCGTTCATTCCGATGATCGTCGGCAAGGGCTGCGGCGTGCCCGCCGTGATGGCGGCGCGCACCATCGAAAGTGAGCGCGACCGCCGCATGACGATTATACTCTCGACCTTCATCCCATGCGGGGCGAAGACCGTCATCATCGCCATGTTCGCCGCGCTTTTCTTCCGCGAGATGTGGTATGTGGCTCCGCTCATGGATGTGATTGGCATCGCGATCATCGTGCTTGGCGGCATTGCGCTTAAGAAATCTCGTTTCTTCGCGGGCGAGGCGGCGCCGTTCGTCATGGAATTGCCGGCATATCATTTGCCAACCTTCACCGGCATCTTCCGCCACACGTGGAACCGCGTGAAGGGCTACATGTTCAAGGCGGGAATGGTCATATTCCCCGCGTGCGTGTTCCTGTGGTTCATCATGCACTTCGACTGGGGCTTCAGCCTTCTCGCCGACGAGGAGATCGAGAAGTCGATGCTGCACGACATGGGCAGCTGGATAGCGTGGTTCTTCGCGCCGCTCGGATTCGGCTCATGGCAGGGCGCGGCGGCCTCCGTCTCCGCAGAGATCGCCAAGGAACAGGCCACGGCCACGCTCGGCCTTGTGGCGGCGAACATGGACGGCGCGACCACCGGGGCGCACATCATCAACCTCTTCAAGTCCTTCAGCGACTTCCCGAGGCTTGCGGCGATGTCGTTCATGCTGTTCAATCTCTTTGTGCCGCCGTGCATGGTGGCGATTGCCGTGACGTTCCGTGAAATGGGTTCGGCCAAGTGGGGATGGTTCGCGATCGCGTTCCAGATGTTCGTTGGCTACGTGCTTGCGATGTCCGTATATCAGATCGGTCTGCTTTTAGCCGGCGGCGGATTCGGGCTTTGGACGGCTGTCGCCATCGTGGTTGACCTCTGGTGCATCTGGATGATCACAAGAAAAGCCAGGACATGATATAACATCCCATTCACAACCATCAAACCAACAAACCAGCAAACCATCAAACCATGAATGTGTCATCGGCGATAGTTCTTGTTCTGGTCATTGCGGCGGCGGCGATTGTCGTATGGCGGAACATCAAGAAGGGCGCTCCGTGTTCGTGCGGATGTTCGCATGGAGATTACGAGTGCGGCTGCGGCTGCGGAAGGCAACATGAAGAGAGATAATAGGACGATAGGACAACAGGACAATAGGACGATAGGACAATAGGACGTATTGTGCAGAATGTAATTGAAAAAACAGTTCGCATGGTTTATAATATGATTTTTCAGCCTGTCCGCTGGAATGTATTGAGCATGCTTTAAAGAACAACCATCAAACCACCCAACCATCAAACCAACAAACCAACAAACCAACAAACCTTGTGCAACTAGCGCAAAATAACAAAAAAAGGATAAAACAAAAAATGAATGCAAAAAAGATGATGGCCGCGTTCTGCGCGGCGGGACTTGTCTGTGCGACGTTCGCGCAGGAAGCGAAACAAGCGGAAGTAGAGGAAAAGGACGATGGTCTTTCCTACACTCCGGGCGAGGGCATATCATTCGGAGAGCAGAAAATCCTCGCCGCCGAGGCCGGTCTCGCCTTCGACTCGAAGTACATAACCTACGGCGTGGTTGATGGCAAGGATCCCATCCTCACTCCAAGTGCAAAGCTCACGCTGCTCGACTGGCTGTATTTCGAGGCGTCCGCAATATACGACGTGACGAAGGGCAACGGCAAGCGCGGCGGATATGGCAAGCGCACCGGCAAGCGCACCACGTTCGATGCGACGGTGGGCGTAGCCCACGACTTCGACCTTGGCGACACTCTTGGTGCGCTCTCCATCGACTTCAACTACATCTACGAGTACTGCCGCCGCTACTACAACTGGGAGGACGAAAAGAAGGAGATGGGCGACACGCAGTATCTCAACCTTGAAATCTCGCTCGGCGACCTCTGGTTCGAGCCGACGCTTGCCATTGAGCGTGACATCATGGCCGACAACGGCACTTACGTGAACTTCGAGGTTGGTCACAAATTCGTTCTGATCGGCGAGAACAAGGACGATGCCACTCTCACGTTCCGCCCGTCCGTCGGCCAGGGCTTCGGCAACAACGTGCGCGTCCGCTCCTACGACTTCTATACGAAGAACGACGAACCCCTCAACCACGGTGGACTTATGGACACCAACGTCATGGGTGAATTCG
>Ga0310690_10011955_pt1 | contig 10689 bp, 11 predicted proteins | sample AusTroGonzalo_MG_2_FD_207661 | JGI IMG/M metagenome (GOLD analysis project Ga0310690, IMG submission 207661) | Bovine rumen microbial communities from tropical cattle in Woodstock, Queensland, Australia - Gonzalo_04 (v2) (version 2) | ecosystem: Host-associated > Mammals > Digestive system >...
ACACTTGTTTTCAACTCGTCCTGATTTTGTAGACACAAACGAAAAACCGTGCTGGAACTGCTGACACTTTTTCAAAGTTGGCGTATGCATTCACCAAGGCTTTCCTTGTGATTTGGCAAAGATATATAGACCTAATCTGTTGAGGTGGCATTCCCGTCAGATGAAAGATTTCTGTTTGATGCTTTTTATGCGTCCCAGTTAAGAAATCACCATGCCTTTTAACAAAAAAATGGTGTGATTTGTACGTTGATTGACAGATTCTTCGTATTTTCGTGAACGAATAATCCTAAAAACTAGTATTTAACGTAAAAACTATCATCAAAATGAACGAAGAAATGAATGTTCAAGAGGCTACCGGAATGGTAATTAACGAGAGTATGAAGGCCGATTTGCTGACTTCAGCCAAGTGGGCCAAGTTCCTGTGCATTATCGGGTGTATCGGAATTGCCTTTATGGTGATTCTATCCGTTGTCATCTTTGCTATAGGAAACCGCTTCCCCAGCCCATCTCCCATTGCAATGATGCCTGGTGTGTTCAGCTCTGTTTACCTGATTACAGCAGCAATCATGATTTACCCTCTGATGAAGGGATTTCAGTTTGCTAATTGCACAAAGGCTGCCTGCCTATCCAATAACGAGGTTGAACTGGCACGCGGTTTTGCCGGCATGCGCAGTTATCTGCAGTTCATAGGCATCCTTACCATCATCGTTCTGGCCATCTATGCCCTGATTTTGATAGGTAGCTTGGTTGCTGTTGGTACTATAGCTTCTCAGTTTTAACTCCGTACAACATACACAAAGAGGATGCACACCCAATGCATCCTCTTTGTCTTCCACGACTTTTAGCACGACAATATGGGGAGATTTTTTCTTGTCATACTTATGCTGATGACAGGCACCTGTGCCTTCTCACAAAGCAAGTTCAGAAAACTTTATTTACGGGCGGATAGCATTTTACGTGAAAGGTACGAAAAAGTTACCTATGACACGCAATATATCTGTCGCCCAGACAGAAGGCTTCTGATTAGGGTAAGGGGTAACTTGTCAGGAAACTCCATCCGATATAAGAATGTACAGGACGATAACGATTCGCATGCCCATATCTCTACAGACCCAAGGGGAACAATCAGCCTAGGTGTTAGCTACATGGGCATTGCAGCCTCATATTCTATTAATCCCGGCAAATTAAGTGGGAAAAACACAGACTACGAACTAAACATCAGCGCCTCCTCTAACCGTTACATCCTCGACTGTAACTACCAAAAATCCAACACCCTATCCGGAGACATTACAACCAAAAACGGAGAATATCATATTGACAAGGATTTACTTAGCATGAAGATGCTGAACATCACAGGTTGTTATATTTTCAACCATCGACGTTTCTCATACCCTGCAGCATTTTCACAATCTTATTTCCAACGGCGTTCAGCAGGTTCATGGTTGGCAGGTTTATCATTTATGGGAGGCAGTATCAATACCAGCCAGAATGCACCAGCCGGCTCTCACAACCTGCAAATCAAGGTAAGAAACATAGCATTAGGAGGTGGTTATGCTTATAATTTTATACACAACAAATGGCTTTTTCATCTATCCGCCATGCCCACAATCATTGTTTATAATTATAACAACATCACCATGGATGACGAGAAAAAAGAAGAATATACCCATTTCCCTGATTTACTGATTAACACCCGGGCTGCAATTATCTATAATATCAGTCCCAGATACTTTATAGGCTCAAATCTTGTAGTCAACTCATCAACGTTTGGCAATTTCAGGCACTACACTTTCCAAACCAAGTGGCATGCCCGTATGGTCTTTGGGTTCCGCCTGTAAGACTATGTTATAGGATAAATTTCTCACGCTCGGCAGAATAAATAAATTTATTATGCTCTCACTTAATCGAAATTTTCGTACCTTTGCAGCGATTTTTACATGATAAGATTACAAAAAGGATATGGCAGAAAACAAATACATTACCGTAGCTTACAAGCTGTATGCCCCTATGCAGGGCAATGAACGCGAACTTATTGAAGAGGCAACAGAAGAGCGCCCCTTCCAGTTTATCTCGGCATTGGGCATGACACTGGATGCCTTCGAGGCTCAGATTGCACCTTTGGCTCCCGGAGCTGAATTCGACATCAAGCTGAGCACAGAAGATGCTTACGGCCCCTTTGTACCTGAGGCCGTTCAGAAGGTGCCCGCCAGCATTTTCATGATAAACGGAAAGATTGATAAGCGTTACATCTATGAGGGTGCCGTTGTGCCCCTGCAGAATGCTGATGGCGAGCGCTTTAACGGTACCATCACAGAGATTACAGAAAATGAGATTACCGTTGACCTGAACCACCCTCTGGCTGGCAAGGAACTGAACTTTGTAGGCAAGGTGATTGAGAGCCGCGAAGCTTCTAATCAGGAGATTCAGGATGCCCTGAACGTTCTGACCGGTGGCGGTTGCAGCGGTGGATGTGGCGGCTGTAGCGGTGGTTGCGGCAGTGACTGCGGAGGATGCGACAGCGGCTGCGGCAGTTGTGGCAATTCATAATTCTTAATTCATAATTCATAATTATAATTGTGAACACTTTCGGACAGATATTTCGCATAACCACCTTTGGCGAAAGCCACGGAGCAGCCGTAGGTGGTGTGATAGACGGCATGCCGGCAGGCATTGCGGTGGATGAGGACTTCATACAGCATGAGCTGGACCGCCGTCGCCCCGGGCAGAGTAAACTGACTACAGCACGCAACGAGGCTGACAAGGTGGAGCTGCTAAGCGGCATCTTCGAGGGAAAGACCACAGGTCAGCCCATAGGCTATCTGGTGCGTAACACCAATCAGCACAGCCAGGATTACGAGAATATGCGAAATGTATATCGTCCCAGCCACGCCGACTATACCTACACGCAGAAATACGGCATCCGCGACCACCGTGGCGGCGGACGTAGCTCGGCTCGTGAGACTATCAGCCGTGTTGTAGGAGGTGCCTTTGCCAAGCTGGCACTAAGACAGATGGGTATCAGCATTCAGGCTTATACCCAACAGGTGGGCGATATCATTCTACCCGGAACATACAAGGATTACGACCTGACGCTGACAGAGACGAACGATGTGCGTTGCCCTGACGCTGCCTACGCCCAGAAGATGGCCGACCTGATAACAGAGGTAAAGGCTCAGGGCGACACCATAGGCGGTGTTATCTGTTGCGTTATAAAAGGTTGCCCCGTAGGATTGGGCGAACCTGCCTTTGACAAGCTGCATGCCCTCTTAGGTCATGCTATGCTGAGCATAAACGCTGTCAAAGGCTTTGAATACGGACAGGGCTTTGCCGGTGTTACGGCACGCGGCAGCCAGCAGAACGACGTAATGATTCCCCTCCCCGACGGCAAGGTGGGCTTTGCCACCAACAACAGCGGCGGTATTCAGGGTGGCATATCCAACGGAGAGGATATTTACTTCCGTGTAGCCTTCAAGCCCGTAGCTACCCTATTGATGGAGCAGGACACAGTAACAAAGGACGGAGAAGCCACTAAACTGACAGCACGTGGCAGACACGACCCTTGCGTTCTACCACGTGCTGTCCCCATTGTTGAGGCAATGGCGGCTATAACCATATTGGATGCCGTCCTGCGCAACAGGCATTACAGCCTTTAATTATTTCCCTTCTTCTATTTGGTCTATGATTTTCTGAGCCGCATTCACAGTATTCCTGTGCATGTAGTAGCTTATGAGCAGACCTATGACAGCTCCCACAAGCAGTGGTAGCGCCATCAGCCAATGGTTCATTCCTTCTGGCGCATTCTTCCATGCAAACTCATAGACAGCCCAAGTAAGCCAGGGAATTAGCAACGAGGGGGTGACATAGTACAGCCACTGGTTGTACTGCTTGCGAAACTTAGCCATAACCTTGGCTACGGTTGCCAGGTCCTCTGTCATCAGATTCATACGGTCAACGGGTCTGTGTATATAGTACGTTGCAAAAACACCGCACAGCATCATAACGCAGGTTACTATTACAAAGGCATTGCCAAGTGCTCCCGACATAGACAATAACGGATACAACAGGATGCAGAAGGCAGCACAGGCAAAAGACAGAATCTTTGTCTTATTGATAGCCGTAACCCTGGTACGCATGGTTTCACGGAGGAGATGATCATTGACAATTTCCTGATGGTCTAGTTTTTGTTTGAGCAACGCAATCTGATTACGCATCTCTTCAAAGTTCATTTCTTCCATAGTTTATCTTTGTTTCAATTTTTCTTTAATACGGACAAGTTTCACACCCACGTTCTTGACACTGATTCCCACCACATCGGCAATCTCCTCGTAGCTCATACCTTCCAGCCACATCATCACCAAGGCACGGTCTATAAGGTCGAGCCGTTGGATGCGTTCGTGCAACTGGCGGACCTGCTTGGTCTCGTGATCCTCGTCGTCATAGAGGTTAATATTCATAGACAGAGGCACTTTGCTACCCTGTCTGCGCTTCTTGCGGTCGGCAGAGATACAGGTATTCATGGCTACACGGTAAATCCATGTGCTCAGCTTACTCTCGTTGCGGAAAGACTCGAAGCCTTTCCACAGATTGATGAGCGTCTCCTGAAAAAGGTCGCTCACCTCGTCTGCATCATTAGAGAACATATAGCACACTGTATATATAGTGCTCTTATTCTCTCTGACCATCCGCGAGAACTCTTGTTCCTTAATATCCATAGCGCTATGTTGTTTCCGTTCTTATGACGCAAATAGCAACTGATTTGCTACAAAAAAAATCACTTTTATCATTTGACCTTCAATAAAGAAAGCCCTCCCCTTTGGGGGAGCGGGGAGAGAGGCTTACCTACTTCTGGTACACGCGCACATAGTCAATCTCGTAGCGCATGGGGAAGTCAGCCGGATTGAACTGTTTGACGCGTGTATCAAGTGCCAGATTGAGCAGCAGGTACTGCGGACTATGGAAGGGATTGATACCCGTTCCGCGAGCCTTTCCGTTGATGGTGCGCTTCAAATCAACCTGATTCAGCAATTCGTCGTCAAGATAAAGACGGATGTAATCCGCATCCCAATCCATTCGCCATACATGGAAACGTGTTGCCCATGCCGGGTCACGGTCTGTAAAATGAGTAAGGGGTGTATAAGAGGAATCCCACTGGGTATCTTCCTCGGTATCCCCGGCCCAGCAGGCATTAGCCAGAATGGTAGGCTTACCCTGGTACTGATAATACTCCAGCATATCTACCTCTCCGTTTGCAGGCCAGGGAAGATCACTTCCCAGAAGCCAAATAGCAGGCCAAGCTCCCTTGCAGACGGGGATACGGGCGCAAACCTCTACCCTACCGTACAGAAAAGAGTACTTACCCTTGGTTATTACGGAAGCACTGGTCCACTCTACCCACTCACGACTGGTACGCCAGTTTGACTCATCCTCTTTATAGGCAGGACAAGGGAATGCAGCCTTGCGGGCCTCAATCACCAGTTTACCATCGCGCTGAAAAGCATTCTCGGGTGTGTACCATTGTTCTTCATAGTTACGAACGAAGCCTTTCTCGAAGTCCCACTTATCGGAATCCAGACTGCCGTCCTCGTCAAATTCATCGTGCCAAACAAGATGCCAACCGCCCTTTATGGTCTTAGGGGCTTTGGCAGTTACCTGTGGTGGCCAATTACGAAAAGCCAATAGGCCCAGGGCCGCTATTCCCAACAGGCAGTAAAATTTGTTATCCAACAATTGATGCATCAGTTTTTTTAGTCTCATAAACAAGCTTTTTTATAGTTGAGAAAATTCTAATGAAATACAAAAGTAAGCAATATTTCCGAAAAACCAACCATTCTTTTCTTTTTTTTCATAACTTTGCATCAACTTACCTAAAGAAAAAGAGAAACATGAGACTTACGCACATAGCTATCTTTGTTTCTGGCAGCGGCTCGAACTGCGAGAATCTGATTCGCTACTTCGAACATTCTGACGTTGCCCAATGCACTTTGGTCGTCAGCAACAAACCCGATGCCTATGCTTTGGTGAGAGCAGAAAAAATGGGCGTCCCTACAGCTGTTGTCACAAAGGAGAAACTGAACAATCCAGAAGTGATGCTGCCCCTGTTACAGAAATATAACATCGACTTCATTGTCCTGGCTGGATTCCTGCCGCTGATTCCCCTCTATCTGGTAAACGCATTTCCACGTTGCATCATCAACCTACACCCTGCCCTTTTACCCAAATACGGCGGAAAAGGTATGTGGGGACACCACGTACACGAGGCAGTCAAGGCCGCAGGTGAGACAGAGACGGGAATGACCGTTCACTACGTTACTCCCGTCTGTGATTCAGGCGAGATAATTGCCCAATACAAGGTTGCCATCCTTCCCAGCGACTCTGCTGACGATATTGCAGCAAAAGAACACCAGTTGGAGATGGAATACTTCCCAAAGGTTGTGGAAGAACTGGTTAGCGGTTAGGGGGTAGCGGTTAGCGGTTAGGGGTTAGCGGTTAGAAAACTCAATAACCAATAACCTTTCAAAGAATATGTCAAAGCAAAAGATATACAATAGTGCACAACTGATGGAGCTGATTGGGCAGATAGGTTTTCTGCCTCTACTGGACAGTGGCATCAGGGGATTCTCGGCCGAAGAGATGGTTGACGAGGAATGCAGATATGTTGCCCTACCAGATGGAGGCTGGGACTGGCCTCTATGGAAATGGAAAGGCGAAATCATTACAGAAGGTGGGCATGTCTATGGTAAGTTCTTCGCAGGGAAGGCTGGCTTTATCAGCCGTGAGTGGTGGCCACACTTCTGCAACTACCGTCGCAGTACCCGGCCGGCTCCTACAGAAGGAAGCATAGAAGAGACTATCCTTCTGACCCTAGAAGCCAACGAGAGCCTCATCACCCGTCAATTACGAACTGCCTGCGGCTTTGACGGTCCCAAGATGCGTAGCAAATTTGACGGCTATGTTACCCGACTGCAGATGGCTACCCGCATCGTAACAGAGGATTTTGTCTATCCCACAGACCGCCATGGCCGCAACTATGGTTGGGGATGGTCTTTGCTTACAACACCTGAACTACTATACGGCAAGGATGCCTGCCAACGCGACTGCTCGCCCCAGGAATCCTTTGAACTTATATGCCAACAACTACGTACTATTTGTCCGGAAGCTACAGAAAAGCAAATAATAAAACTGCTGAAATAAGCTGAATCCCTACCGAATAACTTCTATCTGATTTCAACGAACAAAGGCAGATGGTCTGAGTATCCGCCTTTGTAAGCAGGACCTTGGAATGTTCGCCAAGGCACTCCTTTCTCTGTCAGCAGAAACGGGAATTTAGCCACATGAGCACGAGGCTCACAACAATCCAGCATAGAGGGTGAGACCAGCATGTGGTCTATAAAGCCCCAAAGACCCTGATAACAATAGGTACCCTGCGCCTTCTTCAACTCCTTACGCTTCTGCGGAATCAGACTGACAAGGCGTTGCTGGATGGGTCGGAAGACAGGATCGCCAGGCTCTGCATTGAAGTCGCCCATCACCAGAACACGCTGCCCTTGCAGCTTATCTAGAGCCATACAGAGTGTCTCTGCCGCCAACATGCGGTTCTGCGTACTGCTCTTGTTATCTCCTGCCCTACTGGGAAAATGGAGCATAAAAACATGAAGCAGGGAATCCGTACGGGTGAGATGCCCCCATACATGCAGTATATCACGGGTAGGACGCAATCCATACTCGGCAGAAGGAACCGTTAAAGACTCACTGCCCTGTAGACGAAAAAGACTGGGTTGATAAAGCAGACAACAATCTACGCCTCGGAGGTCGGGACCCTCGGTATGCACGTAGCTGTATTTGGCAGCACGCAAAGGACTGCGAAGGGTAAGGTCGCGCAAGACGGTATCGTTCTCTACCTCGCACATACCCACCATCATAGGCCATCCGCCCTGTTCTGCCACAGCGGCTATCACACGCGAGATATTATCCAACTTACGCCAATAGCGCCTAGGCGTCCAATGATAAGAGCCTTCAGGAAGGAAATCCCAGTCGTTCTTCAACGAATCATGCTGCGTATCGAAGACGTTCTCAACATTGTACCATATGATTTTCTGTGCCTCAACCTGAACCTGGGAAAATACCAGAAAAACAGCTAGCAAAAGAAAGAAACGCCTTGCCACAACAACGGTTAGAAAACAGATTTTGAGTATTTCTTTAGTTCAGCCCGCAACAAAAGAGACTTACCCGCTGTGGCATCATCCAGCAACGCCCAGAAACGAGGACCGTGATTCATCTCCACCAAATGAGTCAGTTCGTGCTGCATGACGTAATCCTGCAGGTGAGGCGGAAGGAGCATCAGGTACAGACTAAGACTAATATTACCCTTACTGCTACAGCTGCCCCAGCGGGTACGGCTTTTGCGGATGCTGACCTTCTGAAAACGCAAGCCTCTGGCAGCTGCAAGAGACTGCAGACGCAACGGAAGAACGAGTTGAGCCTGCTTACGCAATGCCTCTATCTGTTCGGGGGTGAAATGCTGTTGGTGGGAACGATGCACTGACGCACGCTCCTGCATGGCCTTCAGACGAGGGCGTAACTGCTCTATAGCCCTGAGCAAATCCGAGTGACGAGCCCTAACAGGGAGGGTACACACAAGCCCCTCTTCCGTACAACGGAAAACAAACCTTCTGGCACGACTATTGCTTCGCAATTTTATGCGACCAAGCTCTCTATCCTCGACAAAAAATACTGTCTCTTCCATTTTTACGGCCCAAAATTACAAAAAAGGAACAAGAAGAACGTTAAAATTCTGTTAAAGAAACAGAAAGAATATAGTAATCTTGAGGGTATTTTGTATTTTTGTTTGGTGATAACCAGCCCGTTATTCTTCAAAAAGTAATGATTGAGACTTTAGACCTTAGAACAAATCCGATGAACAAAACTATCCTTATACTAACATGCTGGCTACTGGGATTAGTATCCGGAATGGCTCAACAGCGCAAGATGGCAGATGTGCAACATATTGCCGACTCCATATTGAACGTTCCCACAAGATGGGGAAATCAAATACGAGCAAAGAAAGTCAAGACGCATCGGATTATTTCAGCATCTGAGTTGGTAGATAACCAGCAGGATGCCTTCTATGTTTGCGATGCTGGAGCTGACGGTTTTGCCGTTATCTCAGCAGACAAGAGAATGGCTCCCGTCTTGGGCTTCTCGCAAAGCAGAAGTTTTGACACAGACAACATCCCTGCCGGCATGCGGGAACTGTTGAATAGCTATGCCAAGGAATACGAGGCACTGACAAGCGGCAAGCCTCTAAGGCTGACAAGAAGAAACATAGAAGGCATACAGGGACAGGTCGGTCCTCTGCTGACTACAGAATGGGGACAAACCGCACCCTTCAACAACAGGTGCCCCGAATGGCAAGGAGAACGCTGCATCACAGGATGCGTTGCCGTTACTACAGCTCAGACCATGCGGTATTACCAGTACCCCGATTCAGCCAAAGGCGAGGTTGACTATGCAACCAAATCCTTAGGCATCCCCATCAAGGAAGACCTTTCGAACTTTCATTTCGACTGGCCCAACATGCGCAACCAGTACTACAATGGTGCCTCCGAGGCAGAGAATAACGCTGTTGCCGACTTGCTTTATGCCTGTGCCGCAGCAGCAAAGATGAACTTTGGTCTGGAAGGAAGTTCTGCCAGCAGCACTAACCAAGTGAACGCACTGGTAGAGAACTTCGGCTACGACCCGGACATTGCCAACATCCAAAAGGATTATATGACTACCAACGAGTGGCAGACGCTGATACTAAATGAGCTGAACGCAGAAAGTCCACGCCCCATCATCTATGCAGCCGTATCACCCGTAGAAGGCGGACACTCCTTTATCCTTGACGGCTACAAGGCTGATGAGGACGGATATCCCTTCTACCACGTCAATTGGGGTTGGGAAGGATACTGCGACAATTACTTCAAGCTAAGCAGCTTGGATGCTGACGGTGTGGAGTTCTCGAAGGAACATGAGGCCATCATTTTCATCCAGCCAGACAACGAAAAGCAAGATAACGGATACTTCTTGCAGGCTAATGATGTAGTTCTCTCCACAGCCAGAATCAATCCCAAACTACCTATTCTCTCTTTCGATGTGACGATGAAACTGTTTAACTACAGTTACAAGACATTCACAGGTAAGATTGAGGTCTATCTGAAAAACGAGAACGGAACAGAAACCCTGGTAGGAACCAGCCAGAAGATAAACGGACTTCCCTTCAGCTACTGCTATAGCAGTTTCTCTATCAAAGCCACCTTACCCCGTTCCTTAGAGGAGGGTGACTATACAGTGGTTATACGTAGCAAGGCAGACAATAGCGGAACATCAGAGACAGTGACCTATCCATCGCCCCAGACACTTACCGTTACCAGCATAACGGAAAGCTACACGCCTAAGATGATGGTTAACAACCTTGTGAATATGGGAGAGGACTGGAACGGCTTGTCTATGCGTGTCGTAGCCTCCCTGCCCATGAACAACGCCTCCAAGACCTTCACAGGCTGGCTGCAAATGGCAGTTGCTGATAACGAAGGAAATATCCTGAACCATTTTGGCCAGGTAGCTTATATCAGCAACTTGGAAAAAGACTCCTATATGCGATATGACTACACATTCGAAGGCCAATTGCCCGATTACCTGGAAGACGGA
>Ga0310690_10011957_pt1 | contig 10688 bp, 8 predicted proteins | sample AusTroGonzalo_MG_2_FD_207661 | JGI IMG/M metagenome (GOLD analysis project Ga0310690, IMG submission 207661) | Bovine rumen microbial communities from tropical cattle in Woodstock, Queensland, Australia - Gonzalo_04 (v2) (version 2) | ecosystem: Host-associated > Mammals > Digestive system >...
AAGAAAATCGAGAATATAATTCATCTAAGTCAACTAAATCAAAATCACCAGAAAGATTATTTTCAGATATGTAGTCTTTAAGATCAATATTTTCTCTTAATAATATCCTTGATATTTCTCTATAATTATCTCTATCATCCTGCAATTCCCTGATCATTACCCTCTGGTCCGCAATCATATCAGAAAGTTCTGATTCATCAAGTTTAAGTTGCTTCCATATTGAAGCATCACTCAATTCAACAACTTGCTTCATACCTTTGCAAGTCCAAATATCAAATCCGTTTACTTCTCCCTCTCTGAGATTCAAATCTTTTATCTTCTTCAGCTTGCCAGTCCACGTATTGTCTCCACGTTTCACGCCTTTATTATTTTTAAGAGAGATACAGCTTTCTGCAGCCATGTCTTTAATCATTGTAGTAACCTTACTCTTGCTATCCTGTAAGGATTTAATGGTAGCAGAGTTCTTTTCAAGCTGAGTATAGTCACCCATTAATTTGATTATTGCATCATCAATTTTTGATTGCTGATTAAAATTTCTCACAATTGATATGCAGGATGCAGTTCTTACCATATCATCATTCGCATCTCCACCAGCATCTATCATTCCAAGTAATTGAGAATATAAGAGTGGTTGATCTGATATGGCTTCCTTCTCGAATGGATCATATCCCAACAATCTAATAACATCATCTTTATTCTTCAGGAAATCTCCATAAGTTTCCTGATTCTCCCTGCCATTAAGCACATCTTCTACAGTTTTCTCATCTTCATATTTAATATGTTCCCTGAACATATCTGAATCTTTATAAGTCAAACCATTATATTGTCTCATAGCAATATTTTTAATATATGCGGTCCAGACATTATTCTTAACCCTTCCAGTGGCAAGATTACTAGATTCCTGAATACTAGCAGAAAATACACTTTCAATATAGGGTTTATCCAAATACATGAGTGCCTCCTGAATCGAATATTTTGTTGGCTCATGTACATCCCCATTCTTATCAACACGAAGAGCAATTAACCCCGCACACCTTTTACATATTGGGCACAAATTACTTTTTGAAACTGGATTTGTACTTGTATAAAACTGATTCTTTGGTTTGTGTGTGTCGCACATGTAACACCACGCACCTTCTTCAAGTTTATTTATTTTTTCATTTAATTTTTCTATTTCGTTTCTCATTTGGGCAGCTGTCATTTTTTTCTCTGTTGTTGTATTTTTTGAAGAACTCCCAGAACCTGGCGGTCTGCCCCTTTTCTTAACCTCAGTGGGTCCTGCGATTTTCGTCATAACATCCTCCCGTTATTCAATTGTAAATATATACTAAAATTGTAAAATTCTGGAAATAAAATAGGGGAAGTCTCCCCTACTCTATTTACACATAAAACTTGTATGTCTCAGTATGTCCATATACTTCATCAATACCAAGTATCTGATATGCACCATTATTAGTTTTAAACATGGATTCAGAATATGGATCACTACCTATAAAAGATGGACAAACAATAACTTCACAATTTGAAGAAGACGAAGCGTTACCATCTATAACCTGGCCCCTATGATAATGACCCATTAATACGAGATTTATATCATAATCATCATAATAATCCCTAATATCCTTTACAGCATTTGATATATTCTTAATCTGATGACCATGGAGCATAACAGCTGTAGTCCCATTAATATTAATTTTGATTTTATCGCTATCTTCATATGGTAAAATTACTTTTACATGGTCATTACTGGATACTAAATCCTTAATATAATTACCAATTAACCACTCGACATCTTCATCCATAAGCTCAGTAGCCTTTACCCCGAGCGGCCTTATCTGTGTGTGATTTGACCTTGTAATGTGTATATACTCAACCTCTGCAAATTGTGACAATCTATTTAAAAAAGATCCCATCAACCGACAGAACCTAACTATAGATTCTGGGATTGTGGAATCGTTTACCTTGAGATCATTTACACGTAATATGCCCTGGATACAGTCGCCAAGACAACAGATATAGATTTTGTTTAAAAGATTTTCCATAATAAAATCAGCAATAGAATTGAACATATGATTAAATTTCTCTTCAACTATCTCAGGAGAATACTCATTGGAATCACTACAAAAAGCAGCACCATAATGAATATCAGAAATTGTAACCAGATATTCCATATTCTTTTTTATTGGTTTATTAATATAGAAAAATGACGGGATAGAAATTTCTTTTGAAAGATCGCCGATCTGCTCATAAAATAATTCCTGTCTGGCTTTATTCCTATCATAAGAATTTCTTTCACGATTTAAAGTCTGTATCTTTATTTTTTCCTGTCTGATTTTTTCCTCTTTCTCCTGCAATAATTTCAGTTTTTCAGATACTTCATCCTTCTCTCCGTCAATATTTTCTTCATCATTAATATAGACCAAAGACTTTTTGGGTTTAATCGTTCCCTGGTATTTTTTTCTATATGCACTCTCTGATTTGTGCTGGCCAAGTATATCATTTAAAATATCCCTTACATCATCCCAGGTTCTAATCTCTCCACTTTCCTTTAATCCACAAATCCTATTAAATAATTCGGAATCACTCTCTCCCTCAAGTCTATAGTAATCATAATACATAGTAATCACTCTATTTCTTCATCGTGCGAGGCTTTTGTGTTAAGAGCAAAAACCTGATTATCCTTATATACACGATAAAGATCCTCGAGTAAATCTACAGAAAATTCTTCACCCTCTTTATCAATCGCATATAAATCTCCACCTACGAATTTAAGTTTCGGATATTTGCCACTAATATTAATACTTTTTTTGAAATTATCCATCTTCCTATTCCTCCATCTTTAACTTATAGAATCTCATCTAGTTCACAATCAATTCCTATGATCTTATCAACAATACCCAACTCTTTCATTTCATCAGAAAACATGTAATATTCCCTATCTGATATACTGTTCAAAAATTCTTCTGACATTTTGCTATGATCTAAAATATATCTTTTAAGGTATTCATCAAGCTTTTCATAAAATGCCATAGTATCCTTAGCTTTGTTAGTTGTTGAATAAACTCCTTGGGTTCCGTCATGATATAACAAAACCGAATTTGGAAAACAATACCTGGTGTAACCAGCAGCCAAGATGTAACAAGCCATTGAACAACACTGGCCCAAAGCTACTGTAACAACTGGGGTTTTAGAATTACTGATGCAATCCAATATAAACCTTCCAGCTATAAGATCGCCACCTCCAGAATTAATGAAGATTGTTATCTTTTTCCTCTTGTCAACTGGAAGATCTTTATCTTCATTATTCCAATTGAGTATAGAAAAACATAACCACTCTAAAATATCTTCTGTAATCGTCTCGTTAAGAATTAATTTTCTATCTTCATAATTTACTTCAATTATCGCATTAAAGATATCATCAAAGTAATTTAAAGAACTATTCATAAAGCTTTCTCCCTTTTTTCCAGTATTCATAATTTTAGTATAAATAATCCCCCTATCAATATATTGATAAAAACATAAAACCCAAAATCAATAGATAGTTAAGAAACCTTAACTGATTTCCTAAAACCATTTAAAATATCTAGAGCTTTCTGGTTTTCTGTAAGATAATATTTCTTTGCTTTGCTCTTGTGAGTTTTGCTGGAAACAACAATAAAATTTCCCATCTTTTTCTCCCGCAAGTAACAAGCTTCCTCACTAGAAATCAATATCATTTACTTTCCTCATTTCCTATTTTTTTATAAGACAATATATAATATATAGCCTTGAAGCGGAGAAGGTGGGATTCGAACCCACGGTCCCTTTCGGAATCACTGGTTTTCAAGACCAGCTCCTTAAACCACTCGGACACCTCTCCAAATACTTTTCTACAAACTATTTACAAAGTCCTTGAAATTATATTCAGAGTCAAAAGCAAATCCAACGGAAGAAATAGAACAAGCAAATAAAAGCCCAACATTATCTTCATCACCGTAAAAATGCTGAATTAAAAAATCTCTATCAAGATTGAAAGTTTTTTCAAAATATAATATTGCGTCAGAGTAGTATTTAATATAATCATCTTTATTAAAATCTATATCATCATCCTTCTCCAGTCCTTGGAGCAGGAAGTAACAAAAAATAAAATTATTCATATAATCCAACAATAAAGGATAATACATATGATTAATACTAATATAATCATCAACAAGCAGTTGCTTATACAGTAAGTGATATTTGCAACAGTAATCAGCCCAGTTATCTAATGCGAAGGATAATCCATCATCAATATCATGATGGACTTCATAAACTGGATAACAATAGTGATCTATTGATTCCTCTAAACCATCGATGTAATAAATATAACTAATAACTTTCTCATTAAAATATTCATCTTCGCACATAAATAATTCATCACTAGGGAATAAACTGTTATCAACCAAGTACTTCCTCAAATAGAAATTGCCACCGCATGAAGTATCAGAAAAATCAACATTATCAGAATTAAAAGTACCAGATTCATAATAAATACTTTGCGTGTGTAAAAGAACCAATTCATCACGATCTACGACATTGTCATAGACATATCTCAAACTACTAGCAGTCAAGCAATCATCAGCATCAACAAAAGTAATCCATTTGCCAGAGGCATTGTTTATACCAATACCCCTGGATGGGCCTGGCCCAATTCTATTCTCGTTCCTTCTATATTTAATATCAAAAAATCCACAGTTCTCAAATCGCCTAATGATATTCGAGGTATTATCAGTGCTGCAGTCATCTATAATAACTACTTCTTTTATATATTCCTTATTACTGACCAACGATGCTAATGTTCTCTCAATTGTTTTCTCACCATTATATACTGGGATAATAATAGAAAAAATCCTTTTGCTCCTTAATAATTTCAACATATTCATCCAACTTTCTTCATATATTTAAAATGTTAAAGGTGGGATTTGGACCCACGATGCATACTAAAGTATACAAACCTCTTTTATTAAAGAGTGCGTTGAACCGAGCTCCGCCACTTTAACCAAAAAAATGGAGGAATGTAATACCTTACAATCCTCCTTTTGATCCTTGGCTGTTTAAAATGTCAGCCACATTAATACCTTGAGATTACTGGTATATTCGTCAAACTTTCCGAGCATTATTTATTCTCTCGTTATCCACTTATTGCCACCGCTAAGTGCACAATAAGTATTTGACACGCCCGCAATATTTAGAGAGGATGCTGTACCTCTATCAGTATATGTACTCAATTTTCGTCATTCACTCTGCCTTGCCAGACAACTAACACCCGCTAAGGTGACGCTGCAGATTTCAATCAAATCGTTGAAGCCTTGGGAGCTTCGCTGACACTAAATTCCCAAAAGGGTTTAGTATTTGGACGCTTACCATATACTGTCCTACAGACTTTTCCTTGATATATAACTTCTTTTTCCCTTATCTGATAGAACTTCATCATATATGTTGGCCCCATTGTATCCAAGTTTACTGAGCTAGTGCTGTAGGACGTAGCCTCGTTCCCTTTTGGGGAATAAGATACTACACTACCTCACTGTCCTCGGCTTATAATCACCTACTAACGGTTGTATAAGTTAATTCAGGTGTTCTATCCTGTTTGGCTTATATAACTAGATACCGCACTTGATTAATAAATTCTCGTACTATGTATCCTTGCGATTCATCATCCTGTGTTCATAGTTTGCATGTACTATCCAATTTGCGGTTGGAAAGAATCTCTCAGCACTTGCCGTTGATCATCTTTGTCGTACCTATTTCATCACCATATTTCCATATAACGAAATTAAGAACATTCGCAACAATGGTAAAATCGAATGTCCACATTATATGAAACCCCACCTTTTGAGTGGGAGATATGTCGCATTTGCTTGAGTTGACCACTTGCATGGCGAAGGATTGTAAAGCCTCCTTTATACGTATCACTACGTACTATCTAACCGTGTCAAGCCACGGCTGAATAAATCAGAGAGTAGCAGGAGATGGATTCGAACCACCGACCTTCAGCTTATGAGGCTGACGAGCTTCCAGACTGCTCCATCCCGCAATAGCCCCAAGATTGGGGCAGAAAAAATATATGTTAAAACACCCTTTCGGGTATTTCCAGGTTTATCGATTAAGTGCTTCCTTAATAGGTCTTCCGAATTTTGCGTGCGGCATATATTTCGGGGGAACCATAACGACTTCTCCAGTAGCAGGATTCCTGCTCTCATGAGCATCCTTAAATACTGCATCTAAAGTAACACCGTCAAAAAGTTTAATTCCTTCTTCATCACGAAGGCTAGTAAAGACTACATCCTGAATACCCTGAAGGACCTCCTTGACATTTTTCTGAGTATTACCAGTTCGGTTAGCAACTTCACGAATTAATTCTGTTTTATTCATAATCCCTTTTCTCCTTTTAAATATAATGTATGTTAATTTTATCATTGACAAAATTAAAAGTAGCCATAATTTCCTACTATTTATCAATGTGATATTATTATATATCACTTAAGGATATATTGCATATTTATATTATTCAGTCAAACATTGAAATTATTAAAGGTTGAAATAAAATATGTCTACACTTTTTCATAACCATCAAAACATTTTAGCAGCATCTGGGGATTTACATCATATAAAATTTTTAGAAGCAGAGACTTATTTTTCAGCATTGTGCTCATTGTCTTGCCGCTTTTATTATTTGCTTTGGCCCCAGATCCCATAATGAATGCCCTATTTATTAACCAAGACATAAACCCGATCATGCCGCTTGTAAAAGTAATCGAGCGAAGATCTTCAACAAGTTCGTCAAAAAGAACATTTAATAAGATAAAGTCATCTGAATCATCTGGATTATTATTTCTCTGATTCCCAAGCATAATAGAATATTTTTCTATCATTGACTCTGCCTTCTTTGCTCGCCTATGTTCGGCACCAACATTGTTAAACTCATATTTAACAAAGAATTCCGATACTGGAATTGTTTTTTCTTTTCTTGGATAATGATTTCTCTTAATGGAACATAAACTATTCATTGGACAAATCAAATCTTCGTTGATTCTCTTCCTATTAAAGCCTCGTCTGATAAGAGCCCAGAATTCTGGATATCCATTTTTTCCAGTCTCCATATCTATTTTGATTCGTCTTAATTCCTCTTGAAGGTCAATATCAAATTTTCTTTTTGTGCTGTCAATGGCAACCTGGGCTAACACGGCAAGGATGCAAGTATAATCAATATATTTTGCGTCATTAAAATTATATGTATATGTTAAACATATTTGCGCAAGATTACTAGATTCGCCAATAATTTTCTGATATGCTGCAAGGTTATTATCAATCCTTGCAAATGTTTTGACAGTATTCTTGTACTCGTTCTTTTCTTTAGGAATATTGTTAACAATTGTAGGATAATTGTCATAACAATATTTCGCGTGCAGCACTATATCATCTTGGTTAGTAACATATATGGAGTCGCTATCCTGATCAGATCCGTTATTCCTGTCCTGAAAATCTGTATTAATCATATTAACGGCAATAATTAAATTCCCAAAATCAAAATATTTGAAGAAGTATTCATGGTAGTGATTATGAAGGAATCCAAGATTGTTTCTTGAATTAAAAGGATTCCTGAATTCAGCCAGGTACTCGCCATCTTCGAATCTATTGGTGAAGCACTGGATTGTTCCTTCTTCTGTCTCAAAAGTGGGATCTGTGAATGGATCGTCGCCCACGGATGAGAGCAGCATTGCATAAGGTGAACCAACAATAACCAGATTATCTGCGTTCTGAATTACTTTGCCAGTTTTAAGATTTAAAGTGTAAGCTTCTATTATTTTGCGTCTTCTATCTCTAAAATAGTCAGTGTATATAAAGTCATGATTCTGTTCAACTAAGGCAAGAAGTACTTCATGATCATTTGAGAAATTACTATTTTGCCGCAAGTAATTTAAAAAGGATTCATCATTTGTCTGTAGTTCTTTTATGTATTTTAAACTGGTAGACAGGACATTTGGCATGGAGTTCATATCTAAAACATTAACCATCTGATAACTCATTCTTTGGACATGACCAAGCTTACTCTCGTGCGCAGTCTTCACAATGCCAAACATTGCGCCATTTTTTCGCACCCAATCACTCCAGTACTGGTAACTAACATCAAACTTCATCCACTTCATTGCATTTTCGGTGGTAATTAATTTAATACGAGAAACCTTATGCTTTAATCCATATATATCAGTTAACTCAGCGGTCTCATATTCGGAGCCAAATTTTTCGCGCATGAACTTCTGGATATTAGTATTAAATGCAGCCATTTTGCAGAAGTGATGGCGGAGCAGAATATATCCGTCGCCCCACTCGGGGAAGATACTGGAATCTACGAGAGCCTGTCCATCATACATTGTATTAATAACAGGATAATCACTGAGTCTCTTTGCCACACAGTGTCTACTGCTATTTGTTTCTATACTTACTACATTCGTATGGAACACTGACTCCACATCTTTAATTACCAGAATTTCGTCTGGGTCAATATGGACTTTGCCAATAATGGTACTAGTGAAAAGAGAAGAGTATGCTCCTATTTCAACAATAGGACAATTATCATACGGCAAAGTAAGTCCCATCCAGAGATAATTCCTTGCTGGCTCATACAATTCTTCTCGAATGAACATACAGGATCCCTTCTTGGCTTTTCCTGGTGTTCTATATAAACTAACATAATGAATCTTGTCGTAGTCAGCAATATAAGAATTTTTGCCACGACCTTTCCAGATCGGGTAAAAAATATCTACGCCATTAATGTAGAATTCTTCCCTGATCTCATCGCCATCAATCTTTTTAAATTTCTCTTTATTGTTCTCAGCGTTTTCGCGCATTTTTGCGCAATAGGCTATTAATTCATTCTGCTGCTTCGGTGAATAAATTTCACCTTTATTAGCAACAACTTTCGCCTCGAATCTATCCCAGTGCGTCATCTCATCATGAAAGTCACGTACTCCCTTTGTCTTATCAAATTCAATACAGATTATATCTCTGGTTGATTCACCCTTATATACATCCATTCCAAGCTCAAGTAAAACTTCGGAAAACAGACTGTTGGTAAGCATAGCATCTTTGGTTTTATAATAGTGAGCGATACCAAGATTATAACTGTATATTGAATTTGCTTCATAATTTTTTATTTTGTATCCAAACTCAGACATCTACATTAGCCCTCCTCAACATTGGCAGTGCCATATTGATAGCATTAAGAAATTCGTCAATATCATCTTTAGTATTTTCTGGCCCGATATTAATTCTTATTGTCTCATAAGCTTCTTTATCAGTAAGTCCAATCGCTTTCAAAACATGACTTGGTTGCGGTTCGGTTGATTTACAAGCAGATCCAGCCGAAATGCATACTCCATACATATCCATAACTGATACTAATGACTGCGCATTAATACCATCAATTGTAATACTTAAGTTCCCAGGAATCCTTCTTGAGAGATCAACTGGACCATTTATAAAAGCATCAACCTTATTTTTCTTAAGTATATCTGTAATTCCATCTAACAGATAATCAACATTAATCATGATTCTTTCGCGGTTCAAATCTATTCGGTCACACATTCTCTTGGCTTGTCTAGCCATAGCATAGATATATGGAAGATTCTCCGTGCCAGCTCTCAGACCTCTCTCTTGATTGCCGCCAAGTAAATTTGCATAAATATTAATATTGGTGTAAAGAAACCCGCAGCCTTTGGCGCACCCGAATTTGTGCCCAGATACGCTCATCATATCTATACCAAGATCTTTTACATTAATAGGAACATGGCCAAAAGCCTGTACTGCATCAGTATGAAATATTCCGTTATGCTTGTGCGTAATCCTGGCCAAGGATTTAATATCTTGAATTGTACCTATTTCATTATTGGCAAACATGATTGATACTGCAGCGGTCTCTCTTTTCCAGACAACGAAAGTACGAAGTAAAGTATCAAGATCCTTGGGCTCTATAAATCCTTCATAATTATTAGGTTTAATGAATTTAAATGCATTAAAGAAATATTCATTTGCTGGCTTAAGTACGCTTGGGTGCTCAATCTTACTGGTAACATTAATATCATAATTAATAAATGATTGTAGAGCCAGATTGTTTGATTCAGTTCCCCCGCTGGTAAATATAATATTTTCGGGGCTTGTATTAATAGTCTCAGCAATTATTGCCCGAGATTCTTCGAGCAAGTCTTTTGCTTTCTTGCCAGCAGAATGCGGTGAAGATGGATTGCCCCAAATATCTCTCATTACCATAGTTGAATCTTCAATGAATTCCTGCGAAACCTTAGTTGTTGCTCCATTATCTAAATAAACCATATATGATCTCCTCTGTAATAATTAAATGATATAGACGTAGTATCATAAGTATAATATATCATAACTATATTAGTTTGTCAAATAATATGCGAATAATTTAAAATTAGTAATTATATATAACTAGAGAGTAAATACGAAGAACTGTACAACCTGATCATACTTCCTTATTAATTATGGTCGTATGGTAGAGATGACTGTACAGAAAATTTTAAATCAGTAGACTATATACCCCTTTATTATAATATTATATTTAATTAGTATAGTAAATTTAATTAGTCTTATAATATAATATATAGATAAGAAAGAGTGATCTTACAGATCACTCTCTATTTTACTCG
>Ga0310690_10011958_pt1 | contig 10688 bp, 5 predicted proteins | sample AusTroGonzalo_MG_2_FD_207661 | JGI IMG/M metagenome (GOLD analysis project Ga0310690, IMG submission 207661) | Bovine rumen microbial communities from tropical cattle in Woodstock, Queensland, Australia - Gonzalo_04 (v2) (version 2) | ecosystem: Host-associated > Mammals > Digestive system >...
GGCGCCCGCAAAATACCCTTTCACCATTTTTCACTCGGTCGCTCGCATACGCGTCCTTGTCACGCCGTAGCGCCTCGGCGCGAAGGCGGAAGCGCCATTTCATCTCTCATCATTCATCATTCGAGTTTCGAGAGAAACTCCAGCGTTTCCTGAGTCTGGCGCGCCAGAGTGTCGCGCAGGAGCTTCAGCGCCTCCTCGCGCTTTTCCAGCCGGAGCAGCCAGAGCGCCTCCGCGCGCGCCTTCTTGAAGTCGGCGAGCTGTTTGCGCTCGAACTCAAGCAACTCGGAGCGCATCGGATCCTCCGGTTTGGCGGCGTCGCGGAGCCGGACCGCCTGTTCCGACCATTCTTTGCTCGAAAGCACCTCCGGCAGCTGGTCCGCCGCCCCCATCGGGATCGGCAGATAGACCGTATGCCGCTGCGGCCCGAGCGCCGCGTAGACGCAGCTCAGTTCGGCGGGGAACTCGCAGTCGAGTTCGAAAAGATAACTGTCGGCGGAGAAGCGGTTATACGGGGCGCTGGTTAGTTTCAGCCAGCCGCGGCGTTTGGAAAACGCTTTGTCGTTCACTTCCGCGATGCTCAGGCGCGACGCCCGGAGCGAGTCGGCGACCGAGATCTTCTTATTTTCGTCGAGCGTCGTCTTCAGCGCTTCGCGCGCCGCCCATTCGCGTTGAAAGTTGGACGTCGCCCGGTTGGCGTTGTCGATCGAAGCGTCGTCCATGCCGGGGAGCTTCCAGCAGTTCGAGTACACGCAGAACGCGTGCGGTAGTTCCCACGAGGCGAAGTGTTTGGGCGCGCACTCGATCACGAACGCGCGTTTCGGATCGGCGACGAGGTAGATCGAGCTGCCGGAAATGAGTTTTTTGTCGAAGGCCTTGCGCATGTGTTTCAGCGCCTGCTCCGCCGTGGCGCAGGATCGCAGTATCGTCGCCGTCGCCCCATAGGAGGCATAGGCGGCGCTCTTCTTTTTGGGGTTTTTGTCGCGCGTCGGATTGCCGCTCGACCAGGCCACCGCCAGTCCCTTTTCGTTCAAGCCGCAGATGGCGCCGAGCCGCAGATACCGGTATTTGGCGTCCTTGTCGGTCTGCGGCGTGATGAAACGCATTTTGGGGAAGATGCGCACCGGCTGCTTGCCGTCCCTCGAGACGCCGTAGCGGGCGGCGTGGACGAGCATCCGACCGGAGGCCGAATATTTGGGCAGGATCATCCAGTCGACGTCCGCGAACGCCGCCGTCGCCGTCAGGGTTAGTATCGCACCGAGTACCGCAAATCTCGTGTTCATGATGAAAACTCCCTATTTTTCGGTGTTCGCCTTGCCCGTTTCGGCGGATTTTTTTTGCGCGGCTTCCTGCAACGAAGTCATGAGTTTGTCCGCCTCGGCATACTGGCGCGAGAAGGTGTCGTTGAGGAGTTTCACCGCTTCGGCCGTCTTGCCGGCGCGGAGCAGTCCGCGCGCCTCGTCGCGCGCCGCCGCGAACTCCTTGAGGAATTTGTCTTCCAGCTCGGCGATCTTCGGCAGGTCGGCGTGCTCCGGGCCGAAGGCCTCCTGGTGGTCGAAGGCCATCTGCGCCCAGCGGCCGTCGCGCATCTTGTCGGGCAGCTGCGTCACCGCCATCGCCACCGGCAGATACACCGTGTGCCGCTGCGGCCCGAGCGAAGTGTAGGCGCAGCTCAAGTACGCCGGGAACTCCGGATCGATCTCGAAGCACCCCGTCATGAGCGACATGTTTCTCGCCTTGCGGTTGCCCGGAACGAAGGGGTAGCGCTGCAAGTACTTGGGGCCGCGGATCCGCCGCGAAGTTTCGAAGCAGCCGCGGATGGTGTACTTGCCGTCGACCTGGTTTTCATGCAGCGCCTTGACGGCGCAGACCTCGCGGGCGCGGTTGCCGCGAATGTCCTGACCGTTGTGCACCGAAACGGCCTCGCAGCCGGGGAGCCGCCACGCATTGGCGACGACATATATCCCGCTCGTGATCTCCACGGCTTCGCAGTAGCCGTCGCCGATCTCGACCATAAACGCCCGCTTCGCGTCGGCGACCATCAGGATCGTCCCGTATTTCACGGGACTCTTGCCGCCTGGCATCCGAAACAGGCGGTTGCGCCCGATGTGCTTCAGCTCCACGACGGCCTTTTCCGCAGTCGCGCAGTTCCTCACCACGTGCCACAACAGCTCGAAGCTGTAGAATGTGTGACGCCCCTTGCGGGTCGTCTCGTCGCCGTTCTTTTCTCCGCAGTTGGCGGTGATCGCCACGCCCTTTTCGTTCATCGCCATCGACGGGCCGTTGTGCCGGCCGATGCGTATCCAGCGCCAGCCGTTGGGGGCGACGCGGAAGTCGGCGTCGAGCGGACTATGAGGGTTGTCCAGTATCTTCTGGATGATCATTCTGCCGGATTCGGTCACCTCCGGGCGGAGCACCCAGCTGGTGCACGCGCTGGCGGAGGATACGGAAACGGCTACAGCCCCGACAACTATCGAAAACAAACCGCACTTCATATCGAGATCCCTCATTTTACCCGCATTTGCCGTAAAAAATACCATAAAAAATGGCTCAATCAATGGGTAAAAAAATTAAATATTGTCGGATTTACTCGTTTTATTGATCGATTTACTCATATAGGGGAACGAAAAATCATCGATTATCGATTTCCGGTTGTCAGTCGCACCGCGCGCGTTGCATGTTGTTTTATAGGATCGACAGGACTTATGGGACCTATGTTTACGTCGAGCGCCGGTGTGCGACCGAAATTGCCGTCGCCGTTTATTTTCCGCATCAGCGCCACACAAACATCGGTGCGCGCACCTTGACCCACGCCAAGTCCTATATTGGTCCTATCAGTCCCATTCGACCTATCGCGCTTCGCGCTTCTCGCAGCGGCTCGCGTGTGCGCCGGCGTACCCCGCTCTTGAACTTCATATCGTGCCCTTGTCGCCGTGCCGCCGTTTGTGCGTCTTCATCACATTCTGATCCGGGTGTTTATCCTGAACGTTCCGCAGCCAGTGGATGAGCGAACTGCTGGAGGAAAATCCCAATTCGCGGGCGATCTCGTTTTTGCGCATGTACTTTATGAAGTACATCTTGCGGAACAGCTCCATCCGCACATGGTCGACGTAATCCCGGAAGTTGTACCCCGAATACTCCCGGAACAGCCGCGCGAAGTGCTGTCTGCTGTACCCCGCCTGCCCGGCGATGTCGTCGAAATACAGCTTTTCTGCGATATGCGCACCGATGTGGTTCATCGCCGCCATGACGGCCAGATAGGGGCGGTTCCGCGCCTCGCTGAAAGTCCGGTTATATCGCACTTCCGCGTGGATGAGTTTTTCGGCGAACACGCTTCGCACCACGCTCACGACCCCGGCGATCTCCATATTCGCCACGTCCGGCGCTTTCCGGCCGTTTTGGGCGTCGTACCAGGCGCGGTTCAGCATCGCACAGAGATTGGTTTGCGAAAAATCGAACCGCATGATGACATTGCCCGCGCCCCCCTGCGCCCGTATGATGTTGCATACGAACGTCTGCGGCGAGACCTGTATCCACAGCGTGAAGGCGTCGCGGACGCTCGGCGGATGAAAACGGTCGTGCGTCTCGAAGGCGTCGAAGAGAACGATGTCGCCAACCCGCCCTTCGTAAACGCGGGTCGCGAGCTGAAACGGGATATCCTCCTTGAGGATCACCATTATCTCGCGATAGGGGTGCATTTCGGTGTTGCGCTCACGCCAGGCGCGATCCTCCCCGCTCACGTCCGCCGTGGATGCCGGATCGGGCACGAAAGTGGATACCACTCTCTGGTGCTCCATCTGGAGCAGTCCGCGGAGGATATCCGGAGTCTCGGGGGTGTTTGCGACCATATTCATGGCGTATACAATACAGCGCGCGCGGATCTTTTTCAAGAGCGAATCCCCTCCCCCGCGCCGAAGAACCTCGCGTCGCCATGATCGAATGCAGCGATCCCATGATTTTTTGCCGTAAATCCGTATTATTGGCGTAACTGCTTGAAAAAAAAAAAAATACGTTATATTAAGCGCCGCATTGGCGAAGTTCCCGGCGTTCGATATCGGCGGTCGTGCCGTTTTTTTCAAGTTGTATCAAAATGAAGCTGCTCATTGTCGTTCCCTGCTACAATGAAGAAACGATATTGCGGGATTCTTCCCGTAAACTCATCGACATTCTCGATGCCATGAAGCGGGATCGTCTGGTATCCGCCGACAGCGGGATCATCTTCGTCGACGACGGATCGACCGACCGCACATGGCAGACGATCCGCGCTCTGCACGACGAACACCCGAATGAAATATCCGCACTGCGCCTCGCGGCAAACCGCGGACACCAAAGCGCGCTTCTCGCCGGGTTGATGGAGGCGAAAAAAGCCGCCGATATCACCATATCCATAGATGCCGATCTGCAGGATGACATAGAAGTGCTTCCCGAAATGGTCCGGCAGGCGGAAGCCGGGGCCGACATCGTCTTCGGCGTCAGAAACGACCGCAGCTCCGATTCGTGGTGCAAACGTTTTTTCGCGGAGCTGTTTTACCGCCTGATGCGGGCGATGGGAGTCAAAACGATCAACAATCATGCGGATTTTCGTCTGATGTCGGCCAGAGCGTTGGAGGCGCTTTCCGAATACCGGGAAGTGAACCTTTTCCTCCGCGGACTGGTGCCATTGCTGGGATTCGATACCGCGACGGTATACTACAAGCGCCTTCCGGCGACCCGGGCGACCCATTATTCCATCCCCAAAATGCTTCATCTCGCCTGGGACGGCATAACGTCTTTCAGCGTATATCCCATCACGATCATCTCGATATCCGGAGTGATTTTCATGCTGATCGGGATCGCCGTTCTATGTTATATACTGTTCAGCAAATTCATCGGCGACACCGTGCGGGGATGGACGTTCCTTGCTTCGCTGATCGTGATCTTCGGCGGCTTTCAGACTTTTGCCCTCGGCATAATCGGCGAATACATCGCCAAGACTTATTTGGAATCCAAACACCGTCCGCGATACTGCATCCGCGAACGCATATGAATAGAGAGACTGTCATATGAATAAAGTCATCGCCATGCTGAAGCTCCATCGCAAACCGTTGATCGGGATATCGGCGGCGGTGCTGGTCATATTGGCGGCGGTCAACTTATTCTCCGGTCTGGGTTCAGAAGGCATCTACAGATATGACGAGTCGCGCCATGGCATTTCGGCATGCGAGATGATGGAATCGGGCAATTTCATCGTCAACACCTACAACTTCGAACGGGATTACTATAATGTGAAACCGGTGCTCTCTTTCTACAACAACTTGATCGGGATGGCGCTGTTCGGCAGAAACATCTTCGGGATCCGTGTGTTTTCCGCATTCAGCTGCCTTATCATCGCCGCGCTGATGTTCATATTGCTCTACCGCGCGGCGGGGACCGCCGCCGCACTGGCGGGCACGGCATTCTTCATCGTGAGCCCGACCAATTGGACTCACGGTTTCCGCACCGGAGATCCGGATGCGGCATTCATGCTCTTTTGTTTCGCATCACTCTTCTGTTTGTGGTTTTCCGTCCGCAGGAGCCGACTGCTTTACCCGGCGGCGTTTTTTCTGGGACTGGCCTTTCTGACCAAAAGTTTTCATGTCGGAGTACCCGGGATTCTCACGCTGATCTTCGTCGCGTTCCACTTTAAGAAATACTCGTGGCGCGAACTGGTATTGGCCGCGGCGATCGGAGCGGCGCCGGTACTGCTGTGGGCGCTCTTGCGATTCCATGCCGACGGCTGGAATTTTTTCCACAACATGATGGAGCGCGATCTTCTCGGCCGGCTGGAAAACGGACATTTATGCGAGCATGTCGGCGAACCGTGGTACAGCTATCTGTCTATCCTCAACCATTATCTGATCGTGATACCGATGGCGATAATTGCCGCATCCGCGGTCATAGGGATCGTTTTTCGCGGCAAGATGTGTTTTGCCGCACCATACTGCAAACTGGGCGGATGGGCGGTGTTCTTTTTCCTGTTCTCGCTCGTTCTTTTCTCCGCATGCAGAGTCAAGCTGCCGTGGTACATATTCCCGGCAGTCTCGCTGTATCTGCCGCTGGTATTCGGCGTGGCTTTTCAATTCGCCTTCAACTGGATCGCAGACACGGCGGCGAAACAGCGCGGAGTGCTCTTCTATCTTCCTCCGGCGGCCATTGCCATCGCCTGTATCGTGTGGCTGTGCATCGGCGAGGGAAAGGCGATACGCAATATCGTGAAAATGGAGCGTCAGTATGATATCCTGACCGCCGACAACGGGGGCAAAAACATACGCGGCAAGACATTATGCTGTATGTCACAGGATGGTAATCCGTGCCTTCCGGAACCGAATATGTTGTTGGTGATACGCTTTCTGGATGCGAAAGTGATCGGCAAAGAGGTTGAGGAATATCGGAAAGATCCGGATTGCGAATACCTCATCTGCACATTCGGGGACATCAGGGACGATGCGAAATTGCGCCGCCTGGCTGAAGAGACCGCGATTCGATACTCCCTGCACCTGATACGCTGTACCGACAGGCATGCGCTCTACAGTCGGTGATGCAACGCCACCCGCCACGGGGCAGCCGTTTTCGGCGGAGATCCACAGGCAAGCGCCGCCGTTTATTTCCCGCGTCAGCGCCGCACACACATCGGTGCGCGCGCCTCGAACCACGCCAAGTCCTATTTGTCCTATATGTCCTATTCGTCCTATCGCGTCAGCGGTGCCCGACAGGTCCGACAGGTTCGACAGTGCCCCCGCATCGGTGCAAAAAAAAGGCGCGGAAAGCGCCGCCGGATTGCGGCGGCACTTCCGCGCCGTGTACCGTATTACGCGAGCTGCTTGAACTTCAGCGTACTCTCTTCGAGTTTGAAGCCCCAGCCGTCGCAGACGGTGCCGGTGTTTTCGATCACGTCGTCGAGCGCGAGGTCGGAGATGATGTTCTCGCCGATCTGCACCGCAAAACTGCCGTAGGCGGTCGCTCCCGCGGCCAGCGTCCACGCGGTGTCGTTCGTGGTCGCGAGGTTCAGCGTGACCGTGCGGCCCGAGAAGTCCGCGCCGCTCCACTCGAGCATCGCCGCATCGGCGAACTCGGTATTGCGTTCCGTGACGTCGAAGGTCCACGCGTTGCCGGAGATGGTCTTCTCCGCCGCCGGAGCGATCTCGAGCGCAGTGTCGCCCGCAAGCGCGATCTCGTCGAAGCCGCCGATGCTGCCCGAGAAGGTCCCCTCGTAGGCCGTGAAACTCAAGAGGTCGCTGTCGCCGGTCCCTGCGTAGCTGTAGCCGAAGACGTCGCAGCTGTAGTCGTTGTCGCCCGTGAAGGTGACCGTGACTTCGTCGCCGGTGACGCGGTCGTTGTCGTAATTGCCCTTCGCGTAGATCGTGCCGGTGATGTTGCCGCCCGCGACCGTAATCTTGACGTCGTCGACGATCGTCGTGCCGCCGGAGGTCGAGTGGCTGCCGCCGCCGAAGACGTTGGCGATCGTTCCGCCGGTGATAGTGATCTCCACGTCGTCGACGACGCTGGTGCCGCCTTTCTGCGCCCAGCCGCCGCCGTAGACGTTGCCCATCGTGCCGCCGTTGATGGTCAGCGTCACGTCTTCCGCGACCGCCGTGACCTTGCTCGCGAAGATGCCGCCGAAGACGCCGCGGCCGCCCGCCGCCGCGCCCCAAGTCCCGTTCTCGATGGTGACGTCGATGTTGCCGACCGTGTAGACCGCGCTGTCGGAGGCAACCGTACCCGTGGCATAGCCGCCCGCGAAGAGGCACGCCTGCGCGCCCTTCTTGGATTCGCCGTCCTTGACGGTGATCGTCACATCGCCGACCGAGTGGACAAGGCTCGTCGCCGCGCCCGCCTTGACCGCCGACGCGCCGTAGATGTTGCCCGAGAACTCGCCGTCCGTGATCGTGAGGCTCACGCTGCCGACCTGCGTCGCGTGACCGGTCTTGGCGTAGTTGGCGAGGGCGCCCGCGTAGAAGTCTTTCTGGAACGTGCCCTCTTCGATCAGCGTCTCCGCCGCATTGGCGACCGTGCCGAAGCCGCCCGCGTAGGCGAGCCCGACCGTCGCGCCGTCGACCGTGAGCTTCACGCCCGCGACCGTGCCGCTCGAAGTCGCGCCCGCCGCGAGGTTGTTGATCACCGCGTCGCCCGTGGCGTAGAGGTTCACGCTGCCCGCGAAGCCCACTTCCGCGCCGAAGAGCGTCGTCCCGCCCATGTCGGTGCCGTCGATCTCGAGCCACGCGTCGCCCGCGATGGCGCTCGTCGCCGCCGTGATGATACCCGTCGCGGTGGTGGTGCTGGTCCACTTGGCCGCCTTGCCGTTGCCGTTGATCGTCGTGCCGTCTTCGATACTGCCCGCAGTGGCCTGCGCCGCCGCGGTGAACTCGCTTACGGCGATCGCCGTACCGGCCGCGTTGAAGTCGTAGGTCATGCCGGTGAAAGCGTTGGTGATCGACTCGCCCGCCTTGATCGAGTCGTCATACAGACCCCACTCGCCGCAGTTGACGTACTTGTCGGTCGAACCCGTGGTGGCGATGGTGTAGGTGTTGCCGGTCGTCTCGCCGACGAGCATGATCTCGGTCGTGTCGGCGACGTAGCCGAGGTCGTTGATCGTCAAGCTCTGGTTGCCGGTGGCGCCGGTGAAGTCGAGCGTCAGCTTGTCGCCCGTGTCGGCGCCGTCGCTCAGCGTCAGGGTCGCGCCGGCCTTGAGGGTAGTATCCTCGATGTGGCCGAAGCCGCCCATGCCGGTGTTGTACTCGATCTTGCCTCCCGAATTCACCACCGTGCCGCTGGCGTAGGCGGTGGGTCCGTTGAAGCGCAGCGTACCGCCGGAGTTGACCGTCGTGTCGTAGGCGATCACACTGCCGCTGATCGCGAGCAGCGTGGTCTTGCCGTTGCTGCCCGTGAGCACCGCGTCGTAGCTCTTGGCGTTTTCGGTCAGCACCACCGAGGCCGCCGCGGTCTTGCCGGAGATGCTCAGGCGGTTCAGCACCGCACCGGCGAAACCGGAGACGCGGCAGTTGTCGGTGACGACCGCGTCGTTGACGACGATCTCGTCGCCGACGCTCAGGCGGTAGGCCTTGCCGTCCGCGCCGAGGTTCTCGACCACGCCGTTCGTCACCGTGAAGCCGAGCGCCTGCGCCGCACCGGCGTAGTAGAAAGTGCTCGCGGCGATGTTGGTGTTGGAGCCCTGAAGCATCACGCCCGTGGCGTGCTCCACGAAGTTGACGCGCGCGCCGGCGTAGGTGTTGATGTTGTTGAGGACGTTGGTCGCCTCCACGTTCAGCACGGCGGCCGAGCTGACATTGATCCTGCCGCCCGTGGCGTTGAGGTTGTTTACCGTGCCGCCCGAGGCGATCGTGATCGCACCCGCCGTCATGGTGACGTCGTTGACGACCTCGGCGGAGCCCGCCGGGTTGGTCATCTTGGTGTCGGTGACGGAGAGCGAGCCGCCGGCGATGGTGATGTCGTCGCCCTTGCCGCCGTTCTGGATGTGCAGCGTGCCGCCCAGCACCGTCGCGCCGGAAACGTAAGACTCTTCGCCGCGCAGGATCACCGCGCCGCCCGTCTGTTCGACGTTGGTTATCGTGGCCAGGCCCGAAAGGAACACGCTGCCGCCCGAGACGTACGCCTCGTTGAACGTCGCGCCGCCAGTGAGATCCATGATGCCGACACCGTCCTTGGCGTTGATCCGGCCGCCCGAGGCGATCATCGCGGCGCCGCTGATGGCCAGTTTCTTGCCCGTCACCGTGGGGGCCTCGATATCGAAGTCCTCGATCGTCGCGTTTTCGCCGTAGATGGCGCCGCCGCCGTTGAGCTTGATGTTCTTCGCCACCGCGCCGCCGCTAAGCGTCAGGACGCCGCCCGTGAAGACCGCGCCCGAAAGCAGCGGGTCGCCGTAGGTCGTGCCGGTGCTCTTGACTGTGACGCTGCCGCCCGAGGCGCGCAGATCGAAGAGCTTGCCGCCCGCGGAGACTTTGATCTCGCCCTTGAGGAGATCCGCGCCCGAGACCTTCGCGCCGGAGCCGATCACCTCTCCGGCGTAGCCGTCGTCGTGGATGTACATGTTGCCGCCGCTGACGACGACGTTTTCGCCCTTCGCGCCGTTCTGGAAGTAGAGGTAGCCGCCCGAAATGTATGCGCCGCTCGCGTAGGGGTGCTCGCCGCGCAGGATCACCGACGCGCTGTTGCGCAATGTCACGTTGCGGATGATGCCGCCCGACGCGAGGTAGATGCCCGCCTTGTCGGCAGTGACGTCTTCGATGAGGCCGCTGCCCGTCAGCGCCGAGACGTAGTTCCTGGTGCCGTCCGTGCCGGAGATCGTCGCGCCGGAAATGTGGCCGCCGTCGTAGAGTCTGATCCGGTTGGCGTTGGCGCCGCCGTTCAAGACCAGGTTGGTCACTTCGCCGCCTTTCGATACTTGGAGCTGGGCGCCGTTGTTGACGGTGGCGCTGTTGAGGCGGCCGCCGCTCGTGACGGAGACGACGGCGCCCTTGTCGAACGACGCGCTCTCGATCAGGAAGCCGGCGCCGGCTTTCAACGATGCGATGGTGCCCTCGAAGACCGCGTTGCGGATCGTGCCGCCGCCGAAGCCCATCTTGGCTCCGGAAACATGGAGGTTTTCGACCAGCGCGTTGTTGCGGACGTAGAGGATGGCGGTCGCGCCGGAGACCTTGACGTCGCTGCCGTAGGCG
>Ga0310690_10011959_pt1 | contig 10688 bp, 7 predicted proteins | sample AusTroGonzalo_MG_2_FD_207661 | JGI IMG/M metagenome (GOLD analysis project Ga0310690, IMG submission 207661) | Bovine rumen microbial communities from tropical cattle in Woodstock, Queensland, Australia - Gonzalo_04 (v2) (version 2) | ecosystem: Host-associated > Mammals > Digestive system >...
GCTTTGAAGACGTTGGTTATCCTGATTGCGCCATTTGCACCCCATATCGCTGAAGAGTTGTGGGAAGCACTGGGTGAACAGGGTAGTGTCTGTGATTCGAAATGGCCTGCATGGAATGAGGAATACCTCGTAGAGAACAGTATCAAGTTAGGTGTTGCCTTCAACGGTAAGACACGCTTTGATATGGAATTCCCTGCCGATGCCGACAATGCTACGATTGAGAAAGCGGTATTGGCAGATGAGCGTGCTCCAAAGTATATTGACGGAAAACAAATCGTAAAGGTTATCATCGTCCCTAAGCGTATGGTGAACATAGTATTGGGTAAGTAATGACATTAAATCATCGTATCATCTGGAATGAGTTCAAGGATTATTTCTTTATAACCCTTGGACTCGTGATGTATACTATTGCCTTCACCGTCTTTCTGATGCCTTATCAGATAGTAGCAGGCGGTGTGACGGGTCTTTCCGCTATCATCTACTATGCTACTGGTTTCCATCTGGAAAACACCTATATCATCATCAACGGTCTATTGTTGTTGATGGCATTGAAGATATTGGGCTTTAAGTTTATGGTGAAAACCATCTATGCCATCTTTGCCCTATACTTCTTGCTGATCTTCGCACAAAGTGTCTTGCCGACACAAGAGAATGGACTGCCCATCAAACTACTGGGAGAAGGGCAAGACTTCATGTCAATGATTATAGGATGTGCCTTAACGGGTATCGGATTGGCTACAGTCTTCCTACATAACGGATCGACAGGAGGTACGGATATCATTGCTGCCAGCATCAACAAATACCATAATGTGTCGTTGGGACAAGTGCTGATTGCCGTTGACTTCTGTATCATCGGTTCCTGTATGTTCTTCCCACAGTTTGGTTCTTATATCGAGCGTGCTCATAAGGTGATGTTCGGCTTCTGTGTGATGGCGATGGAGAACTTCGTACTCGATTATGTGATGAATGCACGAAGGGAGTCTGTACAGTTCCTTATATTCACTCGTAAATGGCAAGAGATAGCCAATGCCATTGGTACAGAGATGAATCATGGTGTTACGATTCTGGATGGTCATGGCTGGTATACTGGACAGGAAATCAAAGTACTCTGTATCCTTGCCAAGAAGAACGAGAGCGTCTATATTTTCCGTTTGATTAAGATGATCGATCCTCAGGCTTTTGTTTCTCAGAGTGCTGTCATTGGTGTCTATGGTGAAGGCTTCGATGAAATGAAAGTTAAGATTAAGCGAGAGAAGAGTCAAACGAGTTTGAACTCTTCCGAGCGTGAATAACTTGGACGAAGTCAAAGTTAAGATTAAAGAGAAGAAAAGAGAAGAAGAATCATGAAGATAGTATTCGCAACGAATAACCAGCATAAACTTGAGGAAATCAGAAGTATTTTAGGAGACAAGTTTGAGGTTGTTTCCCTTCATGAGATTGGTTGTGACGAGGATATTCCAGAGACGGGTAAGACATTAGAAGAAAATGCCTTACAGAAAGCACAATATGTGTATGACCACTATCATGTGAGTTGTTTTGCGGATGATACTGGCTTGGAAGTGGATGCCTTAAACGGTGCGCCAGGTGTCTATAGTGCCAGATACGCAGCAATAGAGTCTGTTGCGACTGAGTCGCAACATGCAGTTAGCCATGATTCTGAAGCGAATATGGCCCGTTTGTTGCGTGAATTAGGAAATAATAACAACCGTAAGGCACGATTCCGTACTGTTATTGCGTTAATAGAGAAAAAAGACGTGTGTCCTTGTGGTTGCACCAGTATCAAGAAAGTCAGTCAGTTTGAAGGTATCGTAGAGGGTGAAATCATCCACGAGAAAAGGGGAGGGGAGGGCTTCGGCTATGATCCTATCTTCCAACCAGAAGGCTATGACAAGACGTTTGCAGAACTGGGTGTAGAGATTAAGAACACCATTAGTCATCGTGCTCGAGCCACTCAAAAGTTGGCTGAGTATCTGAAAGCGCTATAGAATATATGAAGAAGTTTGTCATCATCCTGTTTTTGTCAATTGTCAATTGTCAATTATCAATTGGACAGATTGGTACATGGAAGGCGTATATGGCCTATCATGACGTGCAACAGATACAGAAAGCCGGCGATGAGCTTTTTGTGATGGCAAGCAACGACCTCTATCAGTATAATCTAAACGACCAGACTATCTATACCTATGACAAGACCAATGGTATGAGTGATACGCATATCACACATATCAAATGGTGTCCATCAGCCAAATACCTAATCGTCGCCTATCAGAATTCCAATATTGATTTGGTTAATATTGAGAATGATGTCATTAATATCAGTGACCTCTATACGAAGGTAATCACGGGCGATAAGAAGATTAATCATATAACAATTCATGAACAATATGCTTATCTGGCATGTGGATTCGGTATCGTTAAACTGGATGTACAGAATCATGAAATCAGTGAGTCATATATGCTCAATCAGAATATCCTGAATATCTGTATTGACAATAATATACTCTATGCAAAGACTGATGATGGAGTGATTTGTGGTTCGCTGAGTAAGAATCTGATAGATCCCAACAACTGGCAAAAAGCAACAACATACCCTTCCTTTGATGATGGTGACAAAGACTATAATACTTATATAGAAACGGTCAAGAAACTGAATCCGGGAGGACCGAAATACAATTACTTCTTCAATATGAAGATGTATCAAGATAAACTTTATACCGTTGGAGGCGGATGGTATCAGTTTGCTAATTTCAGAAGACCAGGAATTATCCAAATATTAAATGAGGATGGAGAATGGGATTTTTATCAAGACAACGTAAAACCTGCTTTTGCTCCTCGTTACGAAGATATCAATTCTATTGCTATTGATCCACTGAATGAGAATCACGTGATGGTAGCTTCCTGCTCTGGAGTCTATGAATTCCTTGATGGAAAATTCAAGAACAACTATACAGCAGGAAATACTGATTACTTTGAGTCTGCTGCCAGCAATGGAGATCCTAATTATGTTCGTACCGATGGTATCATATATGACCAGGAAGGTAATCTTTATTGTTTGAATAGCGAAGCTTCAACAGCTATCATAATACTTAGCAGAAATGGAAAATGGAGTGGATTTATGAATGATGAACTTGTAGATAAATCACCTAAATCTATGAGAGTTATGAAGAAATCCATTTTAGATAGTCGTGGACTTATATGGTTTGTTAATGAACATAGTAGTATTCCTTCTTTTTTCTGTTTCTATCCGCAAGAAAAAAGTATAGTCAAATATAGTAATTTTACTAACCAAGATAATACCAACCTTTATACTACTCATGTGCGATGTGTCTGTGAAGATAAAGATGGGAATATTTGGGTAGGAACTGACAAAGGTCCTGTCTATATAACAACAATAGAAATGGCTGATCCGTCACTTGGTGTCATTCAATATAAAGTACCCAGAAACGATGGTAGTGAATATGCAGATTACTTGCTTGCCGGAATAGATATTACAAACATCGCTGTTGATGGAGCAGGTCGTAAATGGTTTGGTACAAATGGCAATGGTGTTTATCTGATTAGTGCAGATAATAATCAACAAATACAGCATTTCACAACTACCAACAGTTCATTATTAAGTGATAATATTGAATCCATAGCCATTGATAATAAAACTGGTGAAGTATTCTTTGGAACAACAGCAGGTCTTTGTTCTTATATGAGTGATGCTATAGAACCGTCTGAAGAAATGACAGATGATAATGTTTATGCTTACCCTAATCCTGTGAATCTTAAAGAATATACAGGACTCATAACAATTACAGGTCTTACTTACAATGCTGATGTGAAAATCACTAATGCTGCAGGTTTCCTAATTAATGAAGGACGAAGTAATGGCGGATTATTTACATGGGATGGTAAAGACAAAAGTGGAAATCGTGTTGCCAGTGGAGTTTACAATGTCATCACTGCTACAAATGATGGAAATAAAGGAGTGGTATGTAAGATTGCTATCATCAAATAATAATATTTTATGATTAGATTCATTTGTATTTTCTTTTTTTCTATCATTAGTATTATACTAAAAGCACAACTTCCTACTATTTATATAAATGGAGAATTCGGATATGAATATAATGAAGGAGAAATTACTATTAAGGAATCAGATAAGTCTACTACTTTAAAAGCTAAAATTAAGTGGCGTGGAGGAATGACTAATACACCTGATAAACATAAAAGAAACTATAAAATAAAGTTTTATGAAGATACCAGTTTATTTGGATTAAGATCAGATAATAATTGGATATTAGACGCTGGACAAGCAGATCTTTTCAGACTTCGAAATAGAATTGCTACTGAATTATGGAATGATATGGCACATAAACCATATTATTATGACCAGGAACCTAAAGTCTTAACAGGTGTTAGAGGAAAAGTAGTAGAAGTATATTTAAACAATGAATATATAGGTATCTATAGTTTAACTGAAACTATGGATAGAAAACAATTAAAACTAAAGAAATTTGATAAGAATACAAGTCAAATACATGGTGGATTATGGAAAGCAGAAGATTGGGGTAATTCCTTGATGTATAATATATCTCCATACGATAATAGTAAAGAAACATGGGGTGCATTTGAAGTGAAATATCCAGAACTTGATGATGTAGAAGAAACAGATTATAGTACATTATACAATGCTCTATATTTTGTTGCTAATAGTACAGATGAGGAATTCAAAAATCATATTCATGAATATTTTGATATGCCTGTTATTATTGATTATTATATTTTTCTTCATGTTCTAAATGCATTTGATAATACAGGGAAAAATATATTCTGGGCTGTTTACGATAAAGAAATAGATAAGAAATTAACTTTAGCAGTATGGGATTTAGATGGAACTGTGGGACAAAAATGGATAGAAAAATGGGTTCCTAATGCTACATCACCAGAACTAGAAGTAGAAAATAATCTTAATCTATATGTAAGACTTAAAAAATTGAATGTTGATAATTTCAACCAGAAAGTAATTGAAAGATATAATGAATTACGCAAAGATATTCTCTCAACTGAAAATCTTATTAACCGTTATGATGAATATTATCAATTAATAAAAAATTGTGGAGCAGTTGAAAGAGAAGAAAATAAATGGAGTGAGGATACAGATATTGATGGAAGAGTACTAAACTTTGAATCAGAATATAATGATATTGTTAACTGGATTACTAAACACATGGTATTTTTAGATAATAAAATATTCACAGAAAGTACTAATATTAATAATATTTACTTTTTAAATAAATACAATAAACTTATCTATAATATACAAGGAAATAAGATACCTATATTACAAAAAGGAATTAATATTATAAATGGAAAGAAAGTAATCATTAAATAAAGAAAATGCTGGAGATTAACTCAACTCCAGCATTCTTTCTATAGGTTTCACTGCTTTTTTGGCTATTTTTTCATCTACTTCAACAGTAGGCCATTCGTATTTCAAAGCATTATATATCTTTATAAGAGAATTCATTTTCATATAGTCACATTCATTACAATGACAACCTATACTACCTTCAGATATCTCTGGCGGAACAGGATAGAGGTTAGTATCAGGACATTGACGTTGCATTTCATGCAATATTCCGGCCTCTGTAGCCACTATATACTCTTCGGTGGGGTGTTCTACCGCATACTTTAAAATAACGGCTGTAGAGCCCACTATATCTGCTACAGCAAGAACAGGACCTTTACATTCTGGATGTGCCAATACCAATGCTTTTGGATGTTCTTCTTTTAACTTTATTATTTCTGGTACTGAAAAACGCTCATGAACATGACATCCACCATTCCATAATAACATCTTTCTTCCTGTAATATCATTGATATATGATCCTAAATTATAATCAGGACCAAAGATAATCTTAGCATCTTGAGGAAATGAATCAATGATTTTCTTTGCATTACCACTGGTTACAACTACATCTGTCAATGCTTTAACAGCAGCAGTAGTATTTACATAACTTACTACTTGATAACCAGGATGTTCTTTCTTATATTTTTTCAAATCTTCTGCCTTACAACTATCTGCTAATGAACAACCAGCATTCAAATCAGGACATAATACCAGTTTATCGGGAGATAGTATCTTACAAGTTTCAGCCATAAAATGGACACCACACATCACGATAATCTTAGCATCTGTCTCAGCAGCCTTGCGAGCCAAAGCAAGAGAATCACCTATAAAATCTGCTATCTCTTGTATTTCACCTCTGGTATAGTAATGTGCCAATATTATAGCATTCTTTTCTTCTGCTATTCGACGAATTTCTTTTTGAAGATCAATACCTTCAGCAACAGGTTCGTCAATAAATCCTTGTTTAAGCCATTCCTTTTTCAACACCATCATATTATTATTTTTCTTTTTATTTTTTCTTTTAAAATGAAATGAATATGATGATATGCCGTTGACAAGTGCAAAACTTTTCTTTCACTTTTTTGCAAATTAGTTTATTCACTTGTGGTTTGGATAATTTCTCATATTCAGTGGATTCTTTCTTATTGATTTTGAGATTACTAAGTAGTTTATCCACATTTCTCAATTTCGGTGCAAATATAATAAGTTTATATCTTTTTTCATTCAAATTAAGTGGAAAAGTGATGAATATATACTTAATTTATGAAGAATAATCACAGATAGAAAGAATGGGAAAGTGGTATTCTTTTATTTCTCTGTTAATATCCACACAGTTATACACATACTTATCCACACTATTATAATATTAATTGTTCAGCAAATTTATAGATGATAATACCAGCTGTAACACTAACATTCATAGAGTGTTTAGTACCTAATTGAGGTATTTCCAGACAACCATCAGAGGCATTAACTACTTCCTGATGAACACCTTTTACTTCATTACCTAAAATAACAGCATACTTTTGGTTCTTTTGAGGACTGAATGTTTGTAGTTTAGTAGAATGCTCAACTTGTTCAACAGAAAGTACATGATAACCTTGTATTTTGAGTTCTTCAACTGCTTCTAATGCAGTTTTAAAGTATTTCCAAGTAACAGCATCTTCAGCACCTAAAGCAGTCTTATGTATTTCAGTAGCAGGTGGTGTACAACTGATACCACATAGATATACTGCTTCTACTCTAAAGGCGTCACAAGTACGAAAGACACTACCTACATTATACATCGATCGTACATCATCAAGTACAACAATAAGGGGTAGTTTATCTGCTTTTTGAAATTCCTCAATACTGAGGCGATTCATTTCTATGGTTCTAATCTTTCTCATCGTTAATGTGCTTCTAACCAGTTATTTCCAAAACCAGAATCAGCGACTAAGGGAACCTTCATTTGGAAGGCATTCTGCATCTCTTCAATGACAATACGCTCTACCTCTTCTGTCTCTTCTGGGAAAACAGAGAAGTTGAGTTCGTCATGTACTTGTAATATCATCTTACTCTTGATACCTTCTGCTTTAAAACGTTGGAAGATACGTATCATCGCTACTTTGATAATATCAGCAGCAGTTCCCTGGATTGGTGCATTGATAGCATTTCGTTCAGCAAAACCACGAACAACAGAATTGGCAGAATTGATATCCGGCAGATATCGACGACGACCAAATAGGGTAGTGACGTAACCTTGTTTTCTGGCAATCTCTTTTGATTTTTCCATATAGTCACGTACCTGTGGAAAGGTTTCAAAATAACCGTCTATCAGTTGTTTTGCTTCTGCACGATCAATATCCAAACGCTCTGCTAAACCAAAGACAGTGATACCATAGATAATACCAAAGTTAGCACGTTTTGATTTGGTTCGTTCATCACGAGTCACTTCAGAGATATCTTTCTTATAGATATTAGCAGCAGTGGCAGCATGCAGGTCTTTACCTTCACGGAATACATTAATCATATTCTCATCATTCGATAGATGTGCCATCACACGTAGTTCTATCTGACTATAGTCTGCAGAGAAGAACAAGCAACCAGGCTCAGGGACGAAAGCCTTACGTATTTCTTTACCATCCTCACCTCGAACAGGGATATTCTGAAGGTTAGGATCACTTGAACTCAGTCGACCAGTGGCAGTAATGGTCTGATTGAAAGAGGTATGAATATGTCCTGTATGTGGGTTTATCAATTTTGGAAGTGCATCGATATAAGTGCCTAACAGTTTCTTCAAACCTCTGTGCTGAAGAATTTTATCTACTATCTCGTGCTTATGACGAAGTTGTTGTAATACTTCTTCGTTGGTGACGTATTGTCCTGTCTTTGTCTTCTTGGGTTTCTCAATGATCTTCATCTTACCAAAGAGGATATCACCTACTTGTTTGGGCGATGCAATATTAAACTGTTCACCAGCGAGTTCATAAATACGTTTCTCAATTTCCAACATACGTTGAGTAAGTTGAGTGGATGTCTCAGCAAGTGAATTGGTATCGATACATACTCCATTCATTTCCATCTCTGCCAAGACAGGCATCAAGGGCATCTCTATCTCATAGAATAGTTTTTCGCATTCATGTTTCTTCAGTTCAGGTTCCAACTTGTTCTTCAATTGAAGCGTGATATCTGCATCTTCACAAGCATATTCATAGACATCAGTAGGGGAGAGGTCACGCATGGAACGCTGGCTCTTTCCTTTAGGTCCAATCAGTTCATCAATATGGATAGTCTGGTAGTGCAGATAGATTTCTGCCATATAATCCATGTTATGACGAAGTTCTGGTTGAATGAGATAATGGGCGATCATCGTATCCCACATCTTACCTTTCAACTCAATGCCATAGTTACGAAGAACCTCTAAATCATATTTCAGATTCTGACCCACCTTCAGAATTTTCTCGTTCTCATAAACTGGCCGGAAAATATTAACCACCTTTTGGGCTTCTTCTCGAGAAGAGGGAATAGGAACATAAAATGCCTTGTGTTCTTCTACTGCAAAGCTCAATCCTACCAATTCTGCGTCTATAGGGTTGGTAGAAGTGGTTTCCGTATCTAGACTGAGAATTTCTTTTGTCAAGAAAAAGTCAGTTAATTTCTTAAAACCTTCCTCATTATCAATAAGTTGATAGTCGTGAGGTGTGGTTTTTAACGTCTCATAGTTCGAAAATTCTGGCTCAGCTGTCCCGTTGGTCGTAAATTCTGCAAACAAATCGAGTTGACCGTTGACAGGTATTGATACTTTTTCAGGTTTTTTAAGAATCTTGGTTGCGAGGGTCTTAAACTCCAGTTCGCTCAAAAGTTTTCCTAATTCTTCTTCATTCGGTTCAGAGATTTTCAATTCGTCAAGATTCAGTTCGATAGGAACATCCGTTTTGATAGTCGCCAAGAATTTCGACATCTTGATATCGTCAATATGTTCCTCCACTTTTGTCTTGAGTGCACCTTTGAGTTCTTGGGTGCGACTAATCAGATTTTCAACACTTCCAAATTCGTTGATGAGTTTGACAGCTGTTTTCTCTCCCACTCCAGGACAACCAGGGAAATTATCAGCAGAGTCACCCATCAGTGCCAACAAATCGATGACGGCTTCTGTCGATGGAATGCCGTATTTTTGTTTCACCTCTTCGATACCCATCGTCTCATAACCTCCTCCATGACGAGGACGGAAAATGAAAACATTGTCTTTCACCAACTGTCCATAGTCTTTATCGGGGGTTAGCATATAAGTTGTCACCCCTTGAGCCCCTGCTTTTGTTGCCAAGGTGCCGATGACATCATCTGCCTCATAGCCGTCGACTTGTAGAATAGGAATATTCCACGCTTTCAACAAGTCCTTGATGATAGGTACAGCCTTGCGAATATCCTCTGGAGTTGCTTCTCGTTGTGCTTTATATTCTGGGAAAGCCTCACTACGGAAAGTGGGTCCATGGGGATCGAAAGCCACTCCGATATGGGTAGGCTGTTCTTTGGTGAGCACTTCTTGAAGGGTATTCACAAACCCCACAATGGCTGATGTATTCAGTCCTTTCGAGTTGATACGAGGGTTTTTGATAAAGGCGTAATACGACCGATAGATCAGTGCGTAGGCGTCTAAAAGGAAGAGTTTATCCATAACAATATTTATTTTCTGCGTAAAATTACTAAAATATTTTCCAATATCCCGATATTTTCACTATTTTTGTAACAAATTTCATGTATAATGGATTATTTGTCACTTATTAAGCAACCAATTGAAAAGGATTTGAACGATTTTATCGAATTGTTCAATCAGAGTTTGACCTATGAAGACGGCTTGCTCTCACAAGTCTTGGCACATATCCGTCAGCGTGGTGGAAAGCGTATGCGCCCCATATTAATGTTACTGACAGCCAAGAATTATGGGGGTGTTTCGAGCGTTACTCAGTATTCTGCCGTAGGATTGGAACTTTTGCATACGGCTTCATTGGTTCATGATGACGTAGTAGATGAGAGCGAAGAGCGTCGTGGCCAGGCATCCGTGAATGCTACTTATAATAATAAGGTGGCCGTATTAGTGGGTGACTATATCCTTTCTACTGCATTATTGAAGGTGGCGCAGACAGGTAATCAACGTATCATCGAGTATTTGGCAGAACTGGGTCGTACGTTGGCTGCTGGTGAGATATTGCAACTTTCGAATATCCAGAATCAAGAGTTTAGCGAAGAGGTATATTATCAGGTTATCAAACAGAAGACAGCAGCCCTTTTTGAAGCGTGTGCCGCCATT
>Ga0310690_10011961_pt1 | contig 10686 bp, 10 predicted proteins | sample AusTroGonzalo_MG_2_FD_207661 | JGI IMG/M metagenome (GOLD analysis project Ga0310690, IMG submission 207661) | Bovine rumen microbial communities from tropical cattle in Woodstock, Queensland, Australia - Gonzalo_04 (v2) (version 2) | ecosystem: Host-associated > Mammals > Digestive system >...
GATCACGCCGTCCTTTTCGATGCCGATGACCCGCGCGCGGCAGGCGCGATACGCGTATCCCCGCGCCAGAATACCGACGGCGCTGTCGAGAAACTCTTTTTGATCCTCGTTGACCGAAAGGCGCGCACGTCCGTCCAGTTCTCTTCATTCACTTCGATCAGTTTGAGCAATGTTTTATCTCCCGTTTTGTGTTTTGATATTTAAGGATCAACGCGCCAGTCGCAATCGACCTCGGCGTTTCTGTCGCAGGTAAGGACGCCGTCGACGACCTTGAGTTCCGCCATCTGGATTGTGCTGCGGGGGCGGTAGTTGAGGTCGGGGTGCGTGAAATAGACGATAAAGGCTCTGTCGCCCGTCACAAAAACGTCGGCGTGCGCGCCGCGGAAGTTGTCGTCCTTTCTCGTGCCTTCCTCGGAGAGAATGTCCGACGCCTGACGAACAAAGTGCTCGCAATCGTCGGAGGCATAGACCGCCTGACCCGTCCACACGTCCGCGATCAGCCAATATTTGCCTTCAAATTCAAATACGTTGGGGCCCTCCTGACCTTGATCTGAGGTCGCAAGACCCTTGTATTCCCACTTGTAAAGATCGTCACTGTCGGCATAGCAGGTCGCGGCGTTCTGCTTTTCGTCCTTGTACCACATACGCCATTTGCCGTTCGGAAGCCGGAAGCAGCAGGGGTCGATGATCCTCGACGAGCCGAATGCCAGACTGCCGATATGCGTCCAATAAAACAGATCGGGCGAGGTGTAGTGCTCTATGGTTGCCTTGCCGCCCCAATAGGTGTAAACGCCGACGATGTAGGAAACGTACATGTGATAAAGTTTATCGTCGGGATTGTAGACGATCTCGGGGGCCCAATAGGTGTTGCGTCCGAACTCAAAATCGAGATCGAGCGCGCCGCGGTAATGCCAGTTGACGCCGTCGGGCGACTCGGCAACGCCGATATCCGTGCCGTAGCAATAGGAGACCTTCTCCACCTGCTGATTGGCTCTTCTCTGGGTGTAGAACATATAAAACATGCCGTCCGATTCCTTGCGGATCACCATAGGATCGGCGGGGCCGTCGAAAATAGGATCTTTAAAAAGAGGTGCGGGGATCTTCATGTTATTTTCCGCCTTTTCATCGTAATGTTTTGAAAAAGTGCCCGAAAACACGGCGATTTCCGGGCACTTTTCAGCCAGTTGATATTATTCCCACTCAATGGTCGCGATCGGTTTCGGGCTTAAGTCGTACAGCACGCGGCACACGCCCGGCACTTCGGCGAGAATGCGGTCGGTGATGCGTTTGAGTACCGCCCAGTCGATCTCGGGCACGGTGGCGGTCATGGCGTCGACGGTATTGACGGCGCGGATGATGACCGGCCAGTCAAAGGCCCGCTTGCCCCCGCGCACGCCCGTGGCGCGCACGTCCGGCACGACGGTAAAGAACTGCCACACCCTTTTGTCAAGACCCTCTTTCGTAAATTCCTCGCGCAGAATGGCGTCGGCCTCACGCAGCGCCGCCAGGCGATCGCGAGTGATGGCGCCGAGGCAGCGCACGCCGAGCCCCGGGCCGGGGAACGGCTGCCGGTCGACCATGCCGGCGGGCAGACCCAGCGCGCGGCCCACCACGCGCACCTCGTCCTTGAAGAGCAGTTTGACGGGCTCGACCAGCTCAAACGTCATGCTCTCGGGCAGACCGCCCACGTTGTGGTGCGCTTTCACGCCGTCCTTGCTCTCCAGAATATCGGGGTAGATGGTACCCTGCGCCAAAAAGTCGATGTGGTCGAGCTTTTCGGCCTCTTCGGCAAACACTTTGATAAATTCGCCGCCGATGATCTTGCGTTTTTGTTCGGGGTCGCTGATGCCCGCCAGCTTGTCGAGAAAGCGGTCGGTCGCGTCGATGTAAACGAGATTAGCCCCCAGTTGGTGCTTGAAAACGTCGATCACCTGCTCGCTCTCGCCCTTGCGCATCAAGCCGTGATTGACGTGTACGCAGGTCAGCTGTTTGCCCACCGCTTTGATAAGCAGCGCGGCCACCACCGAAGAGTCGACGCCGCCGGAAAGGGCCAGCAACACTTTTCCTTTTCCGATCTGCTTTTGCAGCGCCTTGATCTGCTCGGCGATAAACGCGTCGGCTTGCTCCCGCGTTGTGATCCGTTCCATCGTTTCAGGTCTTACGTTCGTATCCATGTTGTACCTCCCGGGCGCACCCGTTTTATTTGAATTTTCATGCTTTTATTATAATCCGCGGCCCCCGCCCCTGTCAAGTTTTTTGCGCCCGATTTTTTCGTTTTTGCCTTTTTCCGTCCCGCCGCGCCAAAAAAGAACGCGCCCTTTTGCCCCGCTTTATTGACAGGCGAAAACAAAAAAGGTATAATGAAAAAGAAGCGTGACGAAAGGGGGGCAAGAGCCGTGTTTGACGTCATCACAGAGGGCGATTACCGCAAGCAGGTCGACCGCGTGGCGGGACGCGCTTTTCTCTTTTTCGGCGAGGAGGATTATCTCAAAAAAGCGGCCGTGGCCCTGACGCGGGAAAAACTCTGTCCCGACCCCGCCTTTGCCGCTTTCAACGACGTGACGCTTGACGCGCTCGATTTCACGCCCGACAAACTGCTTGACGCCATGACCCCGCCGCCCATGATGGCCGACGCCCGTTTGATCGTATTGCGCGGATTTGATTTTACCGCCATGAAACAGCAGGAGATCGACGACCTCGTCGAGGTGCTGGCCCTTCTGCCCGAATACGACTATAACACCGTTATCGTCACCGTCTCGGCGGGCCTCATTGACGAGGGTTTTCTACCCAAAAGTCCGGGTAAGGTGTTGAAAAAACTGGCCGAGGTCGCGGTACCCGTCCGCTTCGTCTCCCCCGCCGACGCCAAGCTCGCCTCCTGGGTCGTCCGCCACTTTGCGCACTGCGGCGTCACGGTCGGGGCCGACGTGCCGGCCGCGCTCATCGACTACTGCGGCAAGAGCATGTTCGTGCTGGCGAACGAGATCGAAAAGCTTGCCTTTTACGCCCTGCAAAACGGCCGAAAAACCGTCACGTCCGCCGACGTTCCGGTCGTGGCCGCGCCCGCCAGCACGCCGGATGCCTTCGCTCTCTCCAACGCCGTTCTGGCGGGTCGGAGCGCCGAGGCGCTCGAGGCGCTGTACCTGATGAAATTCCGCCGCATCGAGCCCACCGTCGTGCTCGGCGAGATCGCGCGGACGTTCGGCGACATGCAGAACGTGCGCCTGCTGTCCGACGCGGGCAAAAGCCAGGCCGAGATCGCGGCCGACCTGCATCTGCACGCCTACAAAGTCGGCCTCATTCTGCGCGCCGTCTCCCGCACCGACGCGGCCCGCATCTCGCGCGCCGTCGCGCTGGCCGCCGAGGCCGACGCCGCCTTGAAGCGCATGGGCGCCGCCGACTACGCGCCCATCGAAAAACTCATCTGTGCGCTTTGATCCCTTTTTCCCCCGCACGTCTTGACTTTATCAAAAACAAGTGTATAATAAATTTTGTTACGGTTTGATTCACTTTATCCATAAACTCCGAGGAGGCTGCCATGCAAAGCTACAAAATGAAGATCGCGGGGCTTGAACGCGCCCTGCCCCTGTGCCCGGTCAACGAGAATCTCTCCATCGCCGCTTTCGTCATTTTCGGCGATCCCGAGCTGACCACCGCCGCCGCCCGTGCCCTGCTTGAAAGAGCGCCCGCCTACGACTATCTCATCTCGGCAGAGGCCAAGGGCATTCCGCTCGTACACGAGATGGCGCGTCTTGCCGGCAACCAAAAGTATTTTCTCGCCCGCAAAGCGCCCAAGCTCTATATGACCGGCGTCATGGAGGTCGTCGTGCACTCCATCACCACCGCCGCCGTGCAAAAACTCTATCTTGACAAAGCCGACGCCGCCCTGATGCAGGGCAAACGCATCCTGCTCGTCGACGACGTCGTCTCCACGGGCGAGTCGCTCAACGCCGTCGAGACGCTCGTCAAAGAGGCGGGCGGTATCGTCTGCGGCCGCATGACCATTCTCGCCGAGGGCGACGCGCAGAAGCGCGACGACCTCATCTATCTCGAAAAACTGCCCCTGTTTAACAACAAGGGCGAGATCATCGGCTGACGGGGTGCGATATGGCTGAATTTTTAAGCGAACAAGACAGACGCACCGACTACTGCGGCACGCTCACGGCAAAGGATATCGGCCGCGAGGTCTGCGTCATGGGCTGGGTACAGCGTCAGCGCGATCTCGGTGCCCTCATCTTTATCGACCTGCGCGACCGCACGGGCCTTCTGCAGTTGGCCTTTGACGAAGATACCCCGAAAACGGTATTTGAAAAGGCCTTTTCCTGCCGCGCCGAATTCGTGTTGGCCGCACACGGCAAAGTGCGCGCCCGCGGCGGCGCCGTCAACCCCAACATGAAGACGGGCGAGATCGAGATTTACGTCAGCGACATGAAGATCCTCTCCGCCGCCATGACCCCGCCGTTCGAGGTCTCCGACACCCGTCGCGTCAAGGACGAAACGGCCCTCAAATACCGCTATCTCGACCTGCGCCGGCCGGAACTGCAAAAAAACATCCGCTTCCGTCACGAGGTCGCGCGGGTCGCCCGCGAGTACTTTTACGAAAACGGGTTTCTCGAGATCGAAACGCCCATGATGATCAAATCCACCCCCGAGGGCGCGCGGGACTATCTCGTGCCGTCGCGGGTGCACAAGGGGTCTTTCTACGCTCTGCCCCAGTCGCCCCAGCTTTATAAACAGCTTCTGATGGTGGCGGGTTTCGACCGCTACGTGCAGCTCGCCCGCTGCTTCCGCGACGAGGATCTGCGCGCCGACCGCCAGCCCGAGTTCACCCAGATCGATATGGAGATGTCCTTTGCCACGCAGGAGGACATCATGCAGATCAACGAGGGCCTCATCGCCCGCGTCTGCCGCGAGACGATGGGTATGGAGGTCAAACTCCCCCTGCCCCGCATGACCTACCGCGAGGCCATGGACAAATACGGCACGGATAAGCCCGACACCCGTTTCGGCATGGAGATCATCGACGTCTCCGATGCCGTGAAAAACTGCGGTTTCGGCGTGTTCCGCGACGCGGTCGCAAACGGCGGCAGCGTGCGCGGCATCGTGGCCAAAGGCGCGGCGGCGACCCTCTCCCGCAAGGAGATCGACAAGCTGACCGAGCACGCAAAGGGCATCGGCGCCAAGGGCCTCGCTTTCGTCCGCTGGAGCGAAGAGGAGCCGAACTGCTCCTTCGCCAAATTCATGACGCCCGAAGAGCTGACGGCCATATATGCCGCAACGGGGCTTGAAAAAGGCGACGTTCTGCTGCTGTGCGCCGACAAGAACAAAGTCGTTCTGCCCACGCTCGGCGCCCTGCGCAACATCCTCGGCAAAAAACTGGAACTCATTCCCGAGGGGCAATATAACTTCCTTTGGATCACCGAATTCCCCTTCTTCGAGTGGAACGAGGAGACGGGGCATTGGGACGCCATGCACCACCCCTTCACCATGCCGCTTGAAGAATGCCTGCCCTATCTCGAGAGCGACCCCGGCTCGGTGCGCGCCAAGTGCTACGATATGGTCTTAAACGGCGTCGAACTGCTGTCCGGCTCCATCCGCATCACCGACTGGCAGCTGCAGGAGCGCATGTTCAAGTCATTGGGACTTACGCCCGAAGACATTGAGCGCAAGTTCGGGTTCCTCGTCGAGGCCTACAAATACGGCGCGCCGCCCCACGGCGGCTCCGGTATGGGTCTTGACCGCCTCGTCATGGTGCTCGGCGGCGCCGAGTCGCTGCGCGACGTGGTGGCCTTCCCGAAGGTGCAGAACGCGAGCGAACTGATGTCCGGCGCGCCCACCCCCACCGACGCGCAGGCGCTTGCCGACCTCGGCATCGCCGTGGTCGAAAGCGAAGAATAAACCCAAATGAAAAAGCCCGCACGCCGTGCGGGCTTTTTCATTATCCCCCGAAACGGGGCTTATTTCATGTGCACGTCGATCTGCTGATACGGGATCTGAATGCCCTCTTTGGCAAAGGCCTCTACGATCTCTTCCTGCAGGTCAAAGTTCATGGGCCAATAGTCCTTCTGGCGCACCCACGACCGCACGGTAAAGACCAGGGCGCTGTTCCCGTGTTCCACAAGGCGCACCATGGGCGCCGGCGTTTTCAACGTCTCCTTGTGGCTCTTGATCACACCGAGTATCACCGTCTTGACCTTTTCAATATCGGTACCGTAAGCCACGGAGATCTTGAGATCCAGCCGGCGCATATCCTTGGCGCTGAAGTTGGTGATGTTGGAGGAGGCCACCGTGCTGTTCGGAATGATGACCGCCTTGTTGTCGGGCGTCACCAGTTTGGTACTGAAAATGGTAATGGTCTCCACGGTGCCGGCCGTGCCGCCCACGTCGATATAGTCGCCCTCGACAAAGGGTTTTGTCATCACGATCACAATGCCGCTCGCCACGTTCGAGAACGTGCCCTGCAGTGCCAGCGAAACGGCCAGCGCAAAGGCGGAGAGCACCGCGATCATGCTGGTCGTCGGCACGCCGAGCAGCGACAGGATCGCGATGAGCCAGATCAAAAAGAGCAGCGTCTTGACCAACGAGGTCAAAAAGTCGCCCGCCGCCCCCTTGAGTTTGGAGCGGTTCATGGCACGGCGAAAGATCATCACGATCAACTTGACCACGATAAAGCCGACGATCAGCACCATCAAAAACACAAAGACCTTGTTCCAGCGGGTTACAAAAAAGTTCTTGATCGCGTTCCACAGATTCTGCCAGAATTCCTGCATGAGTTTGTTTCCTTTCAAAAATCGATATGGTGACGGCAGAACGCCGTTTATGACAGCAGTTCGCCGGCGGCTGCGTTCGTCGCGCCCGTGCCGGCAAGCAGGGCAAAACGCACCCCGTCATCGGTCTTAATGCCGCAAAGCAGCAAATTTTCGCCCTCGATGTAAAAGGCCGGATCCTGCCCCGCCACCTGCGAGAGGTCGGGCACGGTCGCCTCTAAAAATCCCGCCAGCAGCGGCGTGTCGAGCGCCCGCGCCAGCAGTACGCCCGTGTCGTAAAGGGTGGTCGTACCGCCCGGTGCCGTCGAGACGGCGGTCGTCGCCGAAAGCCCCAACTTTGCCACGCGCACGTTCACACGCGCGCAAAAGGCGGATGTGCTCTCTCCGAATACGTCGGCCAGCGCTTCGGCCGCGTCGTTCTGCCCCGTCTTGACGACGGCGGCAAGCAACTGTTCCACCCGATAGGTGCGGCCCGCCAGCGCCCCTCTCGTCACCGTCACCGGCGTCGCGGGGGTCAGGGTCGCGCCCTCTTTTTCCATCTCTTCCGTCACGGTCAGCGCCAAAGAAAGGCGCCGCGCCGTTTCCGCGTCGATCGCGGTCGTCATGCCCGCCCCGTGCGCCAGCACGTGCGTGTGCGTGTCGGTGACAAGCACGCCGTCAAGCCCCGCGACCGGCGCGGTATCGGTCCTATCCGCAACGGTCAGCAGCGCATACAGCGGCGGCTTTTCGTCGGCGTGTTCGACCACGTATCCGCAGCGCGTACAGCGCCTCGTCGTGTAGCCCGCCGTCGACTCGGTCGGCGGCACCACCGTGTCCTCGAATGCGTGCGCGCGCAGCGCGATGTCGTCCGCCACGGGGATCGTCTCCACCTCTTCGCGGTGACACAGTTTGCAGTAGCGAACCCGCTGTCCCGCGCTCTCGCAGGTCACGGGCGTCACGTCATACCAAAGGCCCCAGACGTGCTGACAGTTTTCCTCTGCGTAGTTGTAGTCGGCCTTTTTGCCGCCGCAAGCGAAAAGAGACAGCACCAGGCACGTCGCCAACAACAACGCCGTTTTTCTCATGCCGTCTCCCTCCTCTTTGCAACATCCCCCGAAACGGGGCGGTTTATTACGGTTTTCAGCGCCGCGGATCGCCGCGTCCCTCCGCCGTCAGGGCGATGATCTTGAAAAGATCGTCCGGTTGTACCGCCGCCTCGTGAGCCGCGCGGTTGCGCCGAATGGCGCCGCACTTCTGACAGCGGTGCACGATGATATAGCCCCGCCGCGCATCCGGCTCGGCGCCGATGGGTTCCATCAGCCCGCCGCAGGGATTGGCGCGGTCGCCGGGATTCACGTCGACGTGCACGCTGAAGAGGCAAAACGGACAATGGTTTCGCGAGGTAAAGCCGAGCGGCTCCACCTGTCTGCCGCAGTGCGCGCAGACAAATCCGCTGTCGTTCTTGACAAACCGTTTTTCTTCCATGTATCGGTTATTTCTTCATGCCCACGGCGGCTTTGGCCGTCTCGACCAACCGCGCGGTCGTCAGGCCGTAGGCCTCGAGCAGAGCCGGCACCTTGCCGGAGCGGCCGAAGCGGTCGTCGATGCCCACGCGCAGCACGGGCACGGGCGAACTCTCGCAAACCGTTTCCGCCACCGCCGAGCCGAGGCCGCCGATCACGGTGTGCTCCTCCGCGGTCACAATAGCGCCCGTCTCAGCCGCCATGCGGCGGATCAGTTCCTTGTCGAGCGGCTTGATGGTGTGAATGTTCACCACCGCCGCGCCGATGCCCTCGTTCTGCAGTTGTTCCGCGGCCTCGAGCGCCAGCGCCACCATCATACCGGTCGCCACCAGCGTCACGTCCTTGCCCGCGCGCATTAAGATCCCCTTGCCGATCTCAAACCGGTAATCCGGCCTGTCGTTGATGACCGGCACCGCGAGACGGCCGAGGCGCAGATACACCGGACCCTCATACAAGAGCGCGGCCTCCACGGCGGCTTTCGTCTCCACCGCGTCGGCAGGGTTGATGATCGTCATGCCGGGAATGGTGCGCATCAGGGCGATATCTTCAAGGCACTGGTGCGTCGCGCCGTCCTCGCCCACCGTGATGCCGGCGTGCGTCGCGCCGATCTTGACGTTGAGGTGCGGATAGCCGATGGAGTTGCGCACCTGCTCAAAGGCGCGTCCCGCGGCAAACATGGCAAAGGAGGAGGCAAACGGGATCTTGCCCGCCGCCGCGAGGCCCGCGGCCACGCTCATCATGTTGCCCTCGGCAATACCGCAGTCAATATGCCGGTTCGGGAATTTCTTTTTGAAAATGCCGGTCTTGGTAGCCTCCGCCAGGTCGGCGTCCAGCACCACAAAGTTATATTTCGAGCCCAGCTCCGCCAGCGCGTTGCCGTAGGCTTCTCTCGTTGCGATCTTATCCGCCATCGTCGTGTCCTCCTTACATTCTGGCCTTGATCTCTTTTACGGCCTGTTCATACTGCGCGTCGTCCGGCGCCTTGCCGTGCCAGCCCACCTGGTTCTCCATAAACGAGACGCCCTTGCCCTTCACGGACTTGCAGATGATGACGGTGGGCTTGCCTTTGACGGTCTTCGCCTTGGCAAAAGCCTTTTCCAGTTGATCAAAGTTGTGCGCGTCGGCCGTCAGCACGTTAAAGCCGAAAGCCTCGAACTTCTTGTCGTGCGGCGTCGGGTTCATGACCTCAGTGATGGGGCCGTCGATCTGCAGCCCGTTGAGGTCGAGAATGACGCAAAGGTTATCCAGTTTATAGTGAGCGGCGAACATGGCGGCCTCCCACACCTGGCCCTCTTCGCTCTCGCCGTCGCCGATGATGGCGTAAACGCGGTAGCCGGCGCCGTCCAGTTTGGCGGCCAACGCCATGCCGCAGGCGGCGGAAATGCCGAGCCCCAGCGACCCCGTGGTCATCTCAACGCCGGGCGTGCCCTTCATGTCGGGGTGCCCCTGCAAAAAGGAGTCGATCTGCCGCAGTTTCGGCAGCTCCTCTTTCGGAAAATAGCCCTTTTCGGCCAGAACGGCATACAGCGCCGGAGCGGTGTGCCCTTTGGAGAGCACCAGGCGGTCGCGGTCGTCCTTTTTGGGGTCGGCGGGATCCACCCGCATCTCCGCGTAATAGAGATAAGCCAGGATCTCCGCGATCGAAAGCGACCCACCCGGGTGGCCGGATTTGGCCGCGTGGACCTGCTCCAGAATATCGAGCCGGATCTGTGCCGCGATCTTGGTCAGTTCCTGTTTCTTCGTTTTTTCCATGCTATCCTCCTTATGCCCGCGCGGGCATGACACATTGTAGTAGTAATATTATATCTGTTTTTTTACGCATTGTCAAGTCTTTCCCGCCCCGCTCTTGCTTTTCTTTCCCGCTTTCTTTCCCGTTTTGATCCTCACAACCGCACCCGCCCGTCATCTGTAGGGGCGGATCTGTTGCGGTACCCGCATCACACGGCGCAAAAAGCATTTTGCTTGTGTTCTGCGACCGCCGTCACTCAAACGGCCTCCCTGTTTCCGACACCGGCGGCGGTCGGTTGCCTTCCCCCTCGACCCGAGGGGGAAGGTGTCGCCGAACAGGCGACGGATGAGGGTGTCCCTCGCCAGCGCCCTGTTGCGGTACCCGAAATTGCCCGTCTCTCGCTGCGCTCTCTTGCTGTCGTTCGACCCGAAGAACGCTTGCGTTCTTTGCAGGTCCGCTTGCGGACCGTGGGCGGCACACTCGGGCAGGTCGCCTTGTATCCGCCACCGGCGGCAGGCGGTTGCCTTCCCCCTCGGCCCGAGGGGGAAGGTGTCGCCGAACAGGCGACGGATGAGGGTGTCCCTCGCCAGCACCCTGTTGCGGTACCCGAAATTGCCCGTCACTCGCTGCGCTCTCTTGCTGTCGTTTGACCCGAAGAACGCTTGCGTTCTTTGCAGGTCCGCTTGCGGAC
>Ga0310690_10011965_pt1 | contig 10684 bp, 6 predicted proteins | sample AusTroGonzalo_MG_2_FD_207661 | JGI IMG/M metagenome (GOLD analysis project Ga0310690, IMG submission 207661) | Bovine rumen microbial communities from tropical cattle in Woodstock, Queensland, Australia - Gonzalo_04 (v2) (version 2) | ecosystem: Host-associated > Mammals > Digestive system >...
GCCCTTGCCGACCCAGAACTTCAGAACGGAGAGCATCTTGCTCCAGGTACTCCGCCGATCGTAGTTCAGCTTGATGGTGTCGTACCAGTCGTTCTCCGAAGGCCAGGCATGGAACACGTCGTTGCCAGTAGCCAGGGCGGGATCCTCGACGTAAGAACTGTGGAGCGATTCCGGCAGGTGCAGCGGGCCGTCCAGCGGGAAGAAGTTCTCTTCCGAGAAGTAGCTGCGGTATTCGCGGTACACGTGGTTGGGCACAAAGTCGATGATAACCTTCATTCCGGCCTTGTGCGTCCGTTTCACCAGCGCCTCGAACTCCGCCATCCGGTTGTCGACGTTGACGGCCAGGGCCGGGTCTACATCGAACCAGTTGCGGATGGCATACGGCGATCCCGCCTCGCCCTTGACGAGCGAGCGGTCGCAGTCGGGGATGGTGCGGAAATGGGTGCGGGTAGCGTGCGACACGACGCCCGTGTACCAGACGGCGCCCACCGACAGCTTCTTGAACTTCAGCAGGATATCGTCGGTGATGTCGTTGAACTTGCCCGACCCGTTTTTAGCATAAGAGCCTCCGGGGACACAAGGCCGGTTCCCGAAGGCTCTTAATAACAGTTGATAAATAATCACGCTAGCGCTCCCAGTTGAGGATCTTGTAGAAGTCGTAGTCCTCCGGATCGGGGACATACTGCTTAGCGGCCTCGTAGTCGCGCGGGGTGATGTAGTTCAGCAGGTGCTTGTACACCACCTGTGCCTGGTCGCCGTCGATGTCCACGAGGCGCGGCGGAATCTTGCCCGTCTCGGGATCCTGGAGGTCTTCCAGATAGAGCGGCTTGATGACGCCGGTCTGGTCAACGAACACCATGCAACCGGTCTCGCCTTTGATGAAGAGCTCAAAGACGCCTGCGCCGAGCTGCGAGCAGTAGAACAGGTCATAGGCAATCGGCTGCTGGCAGCGGATGTCGTAACCGATCTCCACCGGGCGGGTCTTGACCTTCATGCCGATCTCTTTGAGCTTGATCTCAAGCATATCGTTGAACAGCTGGGCCTTGGAAATCTTGCCGAGTTCCGGGTGACCGTGGTCGTCATAGGTGAACTTGATGCCGGTTTCCTTGAGCTGTTCGTCACTGAGCATGTGGAACACGCCCTCGGACACGATGATGCCGCCGTACTCGATGCCGCGCAGCTTGCGTTTGATGATGGCGCTCACCGACAGGCGCACGATCTTATCGACCGTGATCTCCGTCTTGTTGAACATCTCGGGGATAATGATCATCGGATAGTGGCAGGATGCGCCGATGCCCATGGCCAGGTGGCCTGCACTGCGGCCCATTGCGGAGACGATGAACCAGTTGCCGGAAGTGCGCGCGTCCTCATAGACAGTCGTCGCGATACGGGTACCCTCGGCCTTGGCGGAGTTGAAACCGAAAGTCGGAGTGTTCATCGGCAGCGGAAGGTCGTTGTCGATGGTCTTCGGCACATGGATGTTTTGAACAGGATACTTCTTCTCTTTCAGGAACTTGGAGATGCGGTTGGCCGTCGAAGCGGTGTCGTCGCCACCGATGGTCACCAGCAGACGGATGTTGTTCTGCTGGAAGAACTTCAAGTTGAAGTAGCGGTCAAAATCTTCCTGGGTCGGTTTGTACCGGCTCATCTGCAGGAAAGAGCCGCCGCGGTTGAAGATGGAGTCAGCCAGCGCGAAATTGAATTCGATGAAACTGGGAGAAGCAGAGAAAAGTCCGGAATAACCTCCGTGAAGACCAAGTACGCGATAACCCTCGGCCATGAAAGCCTTGGCTATGGTTCCCTCGACGGTATTGATGCCCGGAGCCGGGCCACCGCCTGCCAAAATAACAATGGATTCCTTCATAATATGTTTTGAATTATTCTTCATTGAAATAGTCTCATCTTGAGTGTGCAAAGTTATCACTTTTTACCAAATATTCGTTATTTTTGTATTTTATATTAAATATGGCAAAGATTGGGAAGACAGCGGCCAGGGAGCGGATCGATTTCCTGAAAAAGGAGCTCGAACGGCACAACCACAACTACTATGTGCTGAACGCCCCCACGATCACGGACTTCGAGTTCGACCTGCTGATGGGCGAGCTCCAGGGCCTGGAGAAGCTCTTCCCCGAATTCGCCACGGAAGACAGTCCCACGCGCCACGTGGGCAGCGATCTTTCCGCCGGCGCCGCGGGAACCGACTTCGTGCAGGTCCCCCATCGCTGGCCGATGCTTTCGCTCGGCAACACGTACGCGCGCGAGGAGCTCTTCGAGTTCGACCAGCGCATCCGCAAGGCCGTCAGCGTACCGTACAGCTTCTCGTGCGAACTGAAGTTCGACGGTACGGCCATCTGCCTCACCTACCGCAACGGCCGCCTGCTCCGCGCCCTGACGCGCGGCGACGGCACCAAGGGCGACGACGTTACCCGCAACGTGGTGAACATCCCCGCCATCCCGCGCCAGCTGCACGGCGAGGGCATTCCCGCTGAATTCGAGATCCGCGGTGAGATTTATATGCCCTTCGCGGCGTTCGAACGCCTCAACACCGAACGTTCAGAAGCCGGCCTCGAACCCTTCGCCAACCCGCGCAATGCCGCTTCGGGCAGCCTCAAGCTCCAGAATCCCGAGGAGATGCGTACCCGCGGCCTCGACTGCGTGCTGTATCATCTGCTCGGCGAAGACCTTCCTTTCAAGACCCATATCGAAGCCCTCCAGTCCGCCAAAGGCTGGGGGCTTCCCATTTCCGAATACAGCCTCCATGCGCCGGACATTGACGCCGCATGGGACTACATCACGGCATGGGACACGCGCCGAAAGACGCTCCCCTTCGCCACCGACGGCATCGTCATCAAGGTCAACGAACTCGACCTCCAGCGGCAGCTCGGCTTCACGGCCAAGTCGCCGCGGTGGGCCACGGCCTGGAAATTCCGGCCCGAGCAGGCCTGCACGCCGCTCCTGAGCGTCGACTACCAGGTCGGCCGCACCGGAGCCGTCACGCCCGTGGCCAACCTCGAGCCCGTCCAGCTCTCCGGCACCGTGGTCAAGCGCGCCTCGCTCCACAACAAGGACCAGATGGACCTGCTCGACATCCACATCGGCGACTGGGTCTATGTGGAGAAGGGCGGTGAAATCATCCCGAAGATTACCGGTGTCGACCTGGCGCGGCGGCCTGAAAACGCGCAGCGGCCCGTCTTCCCGGACCGTTGCCCCGACTGCGGCGCGCCGCTCGTCCGTGACGAAGACGAAGCCCGCCACTACTGTCCGAACCGTGAGCACTGCCCCGTGCAGCTCAAAGGCCGCTTCATCCATTTCGCAAGCCGCAAGGCCATGGACATCCTGGCCGGCGAAGCGACCATTGATGCACTCTGGAACAAGGGATTCATCCGCACGCTGCCCGACCTCTACGGCCTGACGCGCGAACAGCTCGTCTCTCTGGAGGGCTGGCAGGAGAAGTCGGCCGACAACTTCCTGGCGAGCCTGGAAGCCAGCCGGCAGGTGCCCTTCGACCGCGTGCTCTACGCCCTGGGCATCCGTCACATAGGCGAACAGACCGCCAAAATGCTGGCCCGCCACTTCGGCTCGATCGACGCCCTGATGGCCGCCTCACGCGAAGAACTGCTGCAGCTCGAGGACATCGGCGACACCGTCGCAGACGCCATCCTGGCTTGGTCTGCTTCAGAAGATGGGCTGGAAACCGTCCGGCGGCTGCGGGAAGCAGGGCTGCAAATGGCCATGGCCGATACTGCCGACAGCCGGCTCTCGGACAAGCTTGCCGGCAAGACCATCGTCATTTCCGGAAACTTCTCCATCTCGCGCGAAGCCATGAAAGCCCTCATCGAGGCGCACGGCGGCAAGAACGCCGGCTCGGTGAGCGGCAAGACCGCCTTCCTGCTCGCCGGCGAAAAGGCCGGCCCCGAGAAACTCAGGAAAGCCGAGAAACTCGAAATCCCGGTGCTCTCGGAAACGGAATTCAACCAACTGATCGAAGAGGAGAAATAATCCATGCGCCTGTTCTTTGCACGCATCCGAGACATCATCGCACGCGCCGTGAAATTCTTCACGAAGGACATCTGGGCGCTCGATTTCTCCGAACTCAGTGACGCCCGCAAGCGCATGGTGAAGAACGCGCAGGCATTCGTCCTGACCGCGAAGGGATTCGCCACCCAGCGCGTGAGCCGCGAGGCCGTTGCCCTCAGCCAGTTCACCCTGCTGGCCTTTGTCCCGATGGTGGCCGTCATCCTGTTCGTCACCGACGGCGTGGGCATCGAGCACTACCTGCTTGACAGCCTGTCGCAATCATTCCCCTCCAGCATGCCGCTGATCGAGGCCATCCGCAAATACGCCGACAACATGGTGGCCGCCACGCAGAACGGCGCCTTCGGCTGGGTCTCCTTCCTGAGCTTCATGTGGAGCATCATCTGGCTGATGCTCAACGTGGGCATCGCCTTCAACCGGATCTGGCAAGTGAGGGAGCCGCGCAAGCTCTGGAAGCGCCTGGCTGTCTCCGTGGCCATTATGTTCGTCACGCCTTTCGTGCTGGTGCTCCTGTTCTCAGGATGGGTCTGGTACGGCCGGTTCATCGGGATGGTTACCGACAAGCTCGGGCTCATGGGATTCCTCAGGTCCAACTTGTTCTGGCTGGCCTTCTACGGCCTCGTAATCGTGGCCCTCACGGTGATGTACAAGTTCATTCCGCACGCGAAGGTACGCTTCGGCTCTGCCCTCAAGGCAGCGCTGATCGTCGGCATCCCCTTCGTGGGCATCCAATACCTCTACATGGGAACGCAGTTGATGGTCACCCGCATGGGTGCCATTTACGGTGCCCTGGCGTTCATCCCGCTCTTCATGATCTGGATGAACCTCTGCTGGCAGGTCATCCTTTTCGGAGCGGAACTCTCCCGCGGCTATACGCTCGTGGACTACCGCGAAGCGAGGGAGCGTGGCCTGACGCAGCAATCCGAATACGATGCAATCCAAATAGAAACCGACTGACACAATGTTTACGGAAGAGGATTTCAAACTGATTGAACGGGAATTTGAGGGCCTGCGCATCTCGAGCCGCGACCGTTGCGGCGACGAGGAGCAGTATAAGCTGGTGCTCAAGGCGTTCGAATTCGCCAACGAGGCCCACAAGGGCGTCCGGAGGCGGTCGGGCGAACCGTACATCCTGCATCCCATCGCCGTGGCGAAGATCGTAGTGGATGAAATCGGGCTCGGCTGCAAGTCGATTTGCGCCGCCCTGCTGCATGACGTGGTGGAGGACACCGATTTCACGGTCGAGGATATCCGCCGCCTGTTCGGCGACAAGATCGCCTCGCTGGTGGACGGCCTGACCAAAATCAAGACCGCTCTCGACAACGATAACAAAAACAAGAATACCTCCAGTCAGAGCCTTCAGGCCGAGAACTTCCGCCGCATCCTCATCACCCTGAACGATGACGTGCGCATCGTGCTCATCAAGCTGGCCGATCGCCTGCACAACGTGCGGACCATCCAGTTCATGCCCGAGTACAAGCGCGACAAGATCCTCAGCGAGACGATGTTCCTCTTCATTCCCCTCGCCCACCGCCTCGGCCTCTACAGCATCAAGTCGGAAATGGAGAACATCTGGCTCAAGTACCGTGAGCCCGCCGCCTACGCGGCCATTGAGAAACAGCTGGCCCGCACCATCGACGAGCGTTCCCGCTCGATCGAGGACTTCATCGCCCCGATCCGCGCCGAACTCGACAAGGCAGGCTACTCCTATACCATCCTCAAGCGCCTGAAGACCCCCTACTCCATCTGGAAGAAGATGAACACGAAGAAGATCCCGTTCGAGCAGATCTTCGACATCTACGCCGTGCGCATCATCTTCGACCTGAAACCCGACCGCACCGAACGCGAGCAGTGCTGGCATATCTTCACGCTGATCACCGGACTGTACAAATACAAGCCCGACCGCACCCGCGACTGGGTGGACAAGCCCAAGGCCAACGGTTATGAGGCGCTGCACCTGACCGTCATGGGCAACGGCGGCAACTGGGTGGAGGTGCAGATCCGCTCGCAGCGTATGAATGCCATCGCGGAGCGCGGCATCGCAGCCCACTGGCGCTACAAGGACGCCGGCGTGACCGAAGACTCCGGCTCGGAGATCGACCGCTGGCTCCAGCAGGTGAGCGAAATCCTCGAGAACCCCGATGTCGACGCCATGCGGTTCCTCGACGAATTCCACCAGGAACTCGTGACCACCGTCATCTACGTCTTCACGCCGCAGGGCGAGTCGAAATCATTGGCCAAGGGCGCCACGGCGCTCGACTTTGCCTACAGCATCCACACGCAAGTGGGCGACCACGCCATCGCCGCGAAGGTCAACCAGAAGCTCGTCCCGCTGTCGCAAGTCCTTTCGAGCGGCGACCAGGTGGAAATCATCACCTCCGAAAACGCGCACCCCAAGCGTGAATGGATGAACTTCCTCCAGACCACGCGCGCCAAGAACCAGGTGATGGACTACCTGAAGTCCGACAAGAAGAACAGCATCAAGGACGGCATGGATATCCTTGACCGCAAACTCGACGAGCGCGGCATCAGCGAGCGCAGCCGCGTCATCAAGAAGCTCATCGACTACTACGGCATCACCGGCGGCAAAGACGAATTCTACAACAAGATCGGCGTCGGCGTCATCGACCTCGAAGACCTCGACAAAGCCCTCCGTACCAATGCCCAGCGCCGCAACGTCCAGATGTGGGGCGTGAAGCTCCTCAACCCGTTGCGCAACCTCGGCCGCATCGACAAGAAGAGCGAGTTCCTGCTCCAGGAAGACATCGACCAGGGTACCATTTCTTTCAACATCGCCGAATGCTGTTCCCCCATCCCGGGCGACAGCGTAGTGGCCTTCATCGAGAACGACGGCACCGTAACCATCCACAAGAAGAGCTGCCCCGTCGCCAACAACCTGGCCTCCAAGGAAGGACACCGCATCGTTTCGGCGAAGTGGAGCAAGCATTTCATGATGTCGTATCTGGCAAGGATTTCGCTGGAGGGCATCGACCGGGTCGGCGTACTGAGCGAACTGACACGCGTCATCTCGCTGGTGCTGGGCGTAAACATGCGCAAGCTCCACATCGAGACGCACGACGAAATCTTCGAAGGCTTCATCGACCTCTATGTCCACAGTACCGACGACCTCGACAAACTCATCCGGGCCCTTTCCAAGGTCAAGGGTATCGAGAGCGTCAAACGCGTAGAAATGAACTGAGCATGAAAAGAATCACTGCCACAACCATACTCCTGGCGCTTTTCGTCGCCTGCTGCATCTTCAGCCACTCGTGCGCCAAGACCTCCTCGCCGCCCAGCGGCGGCCCGAAGGACACCATTCCGCCCGTGCTGCTGAAAATCACGCCGGAAAACGAGGCGACCGGATTCTCCGTCACGGACGGAAAGATCTCCCTGCTGTATAACGAATACACCGTTGTAAAGACGGCCTCCGACATCCTGTTATCTCCACCGACAAAGCGCAAACCCACCGCCAAGGTCAAGGGAAAGAACATCGTGGTATCGTTCACCGACACCCTGCGGGAAGAACAGACCTATACGCTCGACTTCGGCCAGGCGCTGGCCGACAACAACGAGGGCAACCTCGCCCCGCGGCTGGTCTACACTTTCTCCACAGGCGACAGCATCGACTCGCTGTACTTTACCGGCACTGTGATCGACAGCCGCACCCTCGTCCCCGTCAAGGGCGCGCTGGTGGCCGCCTATACCGACCTTTCCGACTCGGCCTGCTTCCTGTCGATGCCCGATGCCATCGTCCGCACCGATGACTGGGGCTACTTCGCGATGCGCAACATCCGCGACACGACCTACCGCATCTACGCCTACTCCAACACGGCCGGTGACTACAAGTACAATCCGGACGGCGACCAGGTGGCCTTCCTCGACTCGGTCTACGAGCCCAAGTCCGTGGTGAACGACTCCATCTATGAGCTGAAATCCTTCCTGATGAAGGACACGCTGGCGTGCCAGGCTCGCAAGTCGATGATTACGCTCCTGATGTTCAAGGAGCTGCAGTCCGTCCAATACCTGCAGAACAGCGGCCGGCGAACGGAAAAGCAGGGCTTCCTGAAGTTCAGCGCAGCCGACGTACAGATCAATTCCCTGGAGTTCGTCGGCATCGATTCAAGCGCTGTCATCCTGCAATACAACCGCACGCGCGACAGCCTCGATTTCTGGATCAACGTCGACTATAAGCTCGACGACAGCCTGCTGGTGCGCGTCAACTACATGAAGACCGACTCGACCGGCGTTCTCTCGCCGTTCGAAGAAAACCTTTCCCTGCCCGTCATGCCCGACGAAGTCGCTCTCAACAAGGACCTGGGCGGCGATAAGGGGAAGGAAAAGGACAAGAAGCAGCGTGATACGACCTTCCAGCTCACCGTCAAGGCCCAGGATGAAACCGTGGAGCAGCTGGGTGTGCGCATTGAATCCGCCCTGCCCGTCATCAAGGTCCAGCGCGACTCGCTGGTCCTGAAGGAGACCAACCCGAAAGGGCAGGTTTCCGAAATGGCTTTCAAGTTCGAGCAGGATACGAGCGACATCCGCCGGTACATCGTCACGCCCGACCGCAAGCTCATCAAGGGCTACGATTATGAGCTGACCATCGCACAGGGCGCTTTCATCAATCTCGACAAACTTCCCAACGCGGCCGCTTCCGCCAAGTTCAAGGTGCCGCAGTCCGAGACACTGAGCCTGCTGCAGCTGAAGCTGACAGGCGTAGACGGGAACTACATCGTGGACCTTACCGATGATAAAGGCAGCAATGTATTCCGTACTTATATCGTCAATTCCGACCGGACGCTGGACTTCCCCTACCTCAAAGCCGGGAAATACATGATCCGCATCGCTTCCGACCAGAACGTAAACGGGCTCTCCGATACGGGCAACCTGCTCGCCCACCGTCAGCCCGAACCCGTGCGATTCTATGAGACGACGCCGGGCAACAAGATCCTGGACATCCCCGAATCGGTCGAGATCGAGCAGCATATCAACATAAAGGAGATGTTCCGATGAAAAGAAAACTGCTGCTCATCCTGCTGTGCGTCCTGGCCCCGTTATGCGCTTCGGCCCAGGACGACAACTTCATCTTCCAGATGCCCAATGACTTTGCCGACATCGACACCCTGCCGCCGCCTACCAAGTACAAGAGCATCCATATGCTCGGCGTGCAGTATGGCATCAATTACAGCGACATCATTGCCACGCCCAAGCTCGGCCAGGATGGCGTCTGGACATTCAACAGCGTCGGGTTGTACTATACCTATTTCCACGCACTGTGGGACCATCTTTTCAACTTCGGTCTCCAGGTGGGCGTCAAATACGGAAAACAGGGCTATGCATCGGAATATACCGGCTATGGCGAAGTCTGTACGATAGCGGAAATGCCCATCCTTTCGAAATTCAAGATCGATTTGGCCAACCAACGGTTCCGTCTGATGTTCAACATCGGGCCGTTTATCGGCTACCGGCTTTCGACGGACAAGGAGGAAGGTTTCGACCAGTTCGACCAGCGCTATGCCTACGGCATCATGGGCGGACTGGGGTTTGCGGTCGTTTTCAAGCCGCTGGAGTTCCACATCGAGGGCAACTACCAGTACTCGCTCGCAAGCATGTACCATACCAACAAGTATAGCGACATCTACTGGCTGTACGCCTATCCGTCTGTCATTACCATCTCGGCTTCACTCCATATCCATCTCTGGTAACGAAATGGACATCAAAAAGATATCTTTCCCCATCGGAGGCCGTGCCTGGATCGGCGGCGGCCGGCCGGTCCTGGTGCAGACAATGTGCAATACGTCGACCGACGACATCGCCGCGTCCGTGGCCCAATGCCGCGCCATGGCGGCGGCCGGAGCCGACCTCATCCGCCTCACGACACAGGGGCTGAAACAAGTGGCGTCGCTGCGCGAGATTAAGGCGCAACTGCGAGCCGAAGGTATCCTGACGCCCTTGGTGGCCGACATCCATTTCCTGGCCGACGCAGCCCTCGCGGCCGCGACCGTCGCAGACAAGGTGCGCATCAATCCGGGCAATTTCGCCAAAGAGCACGAAGTGGCCTGCGCGAAGTTCCGGGAGCTGATCGGCCTGTGCAAACAGAACGGAACGGCCATCCGCATCGGCCTGAACCACGGCTCGCTGGGCGAGCGCATCACGCAGCGCTACGGTGCCACGCCGCTGGCGATGAAAGAAGCGGTGATGGAATGGTTGCGGATGTGCATCGAAGAAGATTTCTACAACGTGGTCGTCTCGCTCAAAGCCAGCAACACGCTGGTGATGGTCGAGGCCTATCGCTTGCTTTACGCTGCGATGCGCGACGAATTGGGCTGCCTGTTCCCGCTACACCTGGGCGTTACCGAGGCGGGCAACGGGGACGAAGGTCGCATCAAGTCGGCCGTGGGCATCGGCACACTGCTGGGCGAAGGGATTGGCGACACCGTCCGGGTCTCGCTGACCGAAGATCCGGTCCATGAGATACCTGCCGGCCGGCAGATCGTGGCTGCCGTCGCCGCGGGCTACTCGCCCAGCGGCGGACGTACCGTCGTCGAGGCCGAAGACTGGAACGACTTCATCATCAAGGCCTCTTGCCTCTGGGGCCCTGCCCTGCTCGACAAGCGCATCGACGATTTCTCGCTGAAGGGTTCCACCCTCG
>Ga0310690_10011966_pt1 | contig 10684 bp, 13 predicted proteins | sample AusTroGonzalo_MG_2_FD_207661 | JGI IMG/M metagenome (GOLD analysis project Ga0310690, IMG submission 207661) | Bovine rumen microbial communities from tropical cattle in Woodstock, Queensland, Australia - Gonzalo_04 (v2) (version 2) | ecosystem: Host-associated > Mammals > Digestive system >...
TGATAGATATGACGAGTTCCTGAAGAACATCTCGGAATACGTCAAGGGCCTCTACAGCAAGGTAGAGGAACTACTGTCCCAGATCTAAAATATGATAATTCCAAAAAGAATTCGTGTTACCCTGGTATCACCCAGAGTAACACGATTTTGGTTTTCTTATGCTTTGGGATCGATTTCCTGAACGGTGATGTTTCCATAACCATTGCTGTTGATGAAATCGACTGACGATCTAGCAGTTGCAACCATTGAGGGGTCACACAGCAACACCGCATCGTGTCCGTCCAGACACTTCATCGTACAGTTCTCTGGTCCGTTGTAGTAGAAATCAGGAACAAATCCGGTCCTATTCAACGAGATTCTTGTAGATATTCCGTAAACTCCGGTGGACTTGCCCTTGAGAGAGTTACTCTCCAAGACAGGTTCGATATCCACATCACGATCGACCTTCACGATGTACAGTTTACCGAATTCCCTATCGGCACAATCCGATATCTTCACGGCCAACTGGGTCTGTGTCTTCGGGAAGGGCTCCAAGTCGCATCTTCCTAGATCAGAGAGCGCCTTGTTCATCATGAACACTGACGGACGCATAAGACCTGCCTTCTGCACCATCCTATGATCCGAATAGAACGGTTCCGGTGCTCCAGCGTACATGCACTTGCCTCCATCGAGGACACGTATCTCATCCGCCCATGAATAGGTAAGATCTGTATCATGCGAGGACATCACAACGGTGACGCCCTTGGAATTGAGCTGCTCTGCGATCTCCATGACCTCATAGGCCATCTGTGGATCCAATCCTGCCGTGGGCTCGTCCATGATGAGCACACTGGGCTCCATAGCGAGGACTCCTGCAAGAGTCACTCTCTTCCTCTGCCCATAAGACAGCTTCATGATGGGAGATTCACGATATTTCTCCATGCCTACCGTGAACAACGCCTCATCGACCCTCTTCTGAACCTCCTCCTTCGGAAGCTTGAGGTTCTCCGGACCGAATGCGACATCCTGCCATACGTAGGGCTTGAACATCATATCGTTCGGGTTCTGGAACAGAATGGATACATCGGTACGCATCTTGATGATGTCCTTATGCTTGTATGTCAGTGACTTTCCGTCATAATATACTACACCATCATTGGGCTTATACAGAGCATTGAGGACACTGAACAGAGTAGATTTACCCGCACCATTGCATCCGAGGAGTGCTGTCTTCTTCCCCTTGGGGATGTCTATGCACATCTCGTTAAGGACCTTCGGTCCTTTCCTGCTGTAGGAATACACGACTTTGTCTGCCTTCAGTATTCCATCTGTCATGCTACCACCTCGTAATCCAGATCAAAACCGAATTCCTTGATCCTGTCGATCTGCTTCTGTATTGTAGGCGCATATATCTCATCGTAGAACAGGATCGCATCGCGTCCCTTCACCGCCTGAGTGAAACAGCTCTCAAGGCCCTCGAACATGAATTCGATGTCCCTGTCAAGAAGTTCGAATCTCACTTCCGATCCGTAGATTCCGACAGCGGCATCCTTCACGTCCTTGGTCATCTCCTCGAACTTCGCCACACAATCCTCTACGGTCGTGGGCACAAGGCACAGCTTTCCGGATCTCTTAGAAGCTCCGAACTTTGCTACGAACTCCGCCATGTTGTGCGGGAACGGCGCCATATCCATCTTCTTGATCGCTGATACTTCCTTATTGGTATTGAATATGGAAGGAGCGAGCAATCCGCACTCGTAAACGTTCTCAGCGTTGACGTAGAAATCGTCCGACGAACCGACGAAGTCTATCTTTCCGTTGAGCAGGACATTCGAACGGTCCGCCCATTTGTAAGCGAGGTCTATGTCATGTGTGGAGATCAACACGGTGACGCCTTTCAATGCCATCTTCTCCGCCAGCTCCATGACCTCTACGGCCGCCTGGGGATCCAATCCCGCGGTCGGCTCGTCCATGATCATCAATTTCGGCTGCATCGCCAAAGCTCCGGCAATGGCAACCCTCTTCCTCTGTCCTCCGGACAGCTGCTGGAGGGGACGTCTGTTGAATCCAACCATCCTTACGTCCTTCAGAGCCCTGTCGACCCTTCTCTCCACCTCTTCCCTGTCCAGTCCGATGTTCAGAGGACCGAAAGCGACATCCTCTTCGACCAATGAACAGAAGATCTGTTCATCAGGGTTCTGGAGAACGACTGCGACGTCCTCCCTCACCTTCATGAGACCCGCTTTCGTATATTCTATCTGTTCCCCATTGTACAGGACCTCTCCCGCCTGGGGCTTGTTCACTCCTGTGAGTGTGTTGAAGAATGTGGTCTTACCCGCGCCGTTGCATCCTAGGATAGCTGTACGGACTCCCCTCTCGATGTTCATGCTGAACCCATTGAGTATAGGAGGGAATCTTGGATTGTATGCGAACGTCACATCGTGCAATTCGAATATGTTGTCCATCAGTACCACCCGAACCATGGGCCCATGAGCTTGGCCATGTTGATCCAACCCTCGGTGTACTCGCCGAGGAAATACAATCCTACACCGAATGCGACAGTTATTATAATCCACCAGATAGACATGGATTTAGGCGGGTGATAGATAGGGAAATATCCCTGATAGTTACGGCATGCCAATGCCGCTTCCGATTTCTCTGCCAGTTCCATCGAGAAGATGAACGTCCCTGCCATCGCTCCGGCATAGGACCTCATGGCTGTCATGGACCCATTATATCCCAGACGGCACTGTGCCGCATCGAGCATCGTGAGGAACCTCTCCAAGAGAAGGAAAGCATACCTGTAGATCAGAACAATGAGCTCAGTGATCTCGACAGGACAGTGGATACTCCTGAAAGCATGTGCAAGATGGGGTATAGGCGTCGAAGAGGCGAACGCTAACATCAGCGTAACACCTGCGATCGCACGCACGAAGATCTGCCATGCATTGTTGAAACTGACTTCAGTCATGTGAATCGTGAACCACAGGAATTTGGCATCCCATAATGCGGGTTCATCAGCACTTCCCATGATGGAGATCATTCCGCTTCCTATGATCATGATAATGATTGCCTCACCGATAGCGAGGGCCAGGATAAGCGGGATCTTCATGTTAGTAGAATAGGCCATTAAGATGATACCTATCGTGAAAGTAACAAGCGGTACCACCAGACTCTTGGTCACTAGACCTATGATCAGCAGTACCAACACGAAAAGAAGTTTCCCGAGAGGCGACCAATTGACCATACGCGAGCTGTATGCCAGCTCATCCATTTCCATTTGTTCAGACAATCGATCGCCTCAGGGGGGTTTTCAGTTTCACTCCTCAGACGTTTGAGAATCGCCTGCTAGCGCTTTCTTCTTACCGTAGTTCTGGCCGATGAAGAAACCGATGATGATCGCTCCAATGGCTGCCTGAACTGCGAAGAGGAAGGACTCGGTCTCTCCAGGCATTTCGAAATTAATGTTCTCCATCCAATTTCCTGTCCATGGCTCGAATCCCCACTTCTCTGCCTCTTCTCCTCCGGCGTCATCAGATCCGCCGAATTCGCCGTTAACGAATGCAAGAGTACAGATGACCAGTGTCGCAATTACTGCGAATCCTATGATGTAATAGGGTGTGTTCTTTGACATTCTCATACCTCCGTTGAGAAGGGGTTAATTCCGTTCTTATCTGCGAGCTCGAAGATGTCGGGCCTTGCGCTTGAAAGGTACAGTGCGAACATTCCGAGAATGATACCCTCGACGATTGCGAGAGGGACCTGTGTAACTGCATAGACTGAAATGAAGTCTGCAAATGCCTCAGCAAAGTTTGCACCTGCTGATGTTGTAACGTTAAGTGCCATCTGGACTGCAGTGACGACGTATGTCATGAGGTCAGCAACGGCTGCTGCTCCGAACATACTAATGAAAGCATTGAGCTTTGCTCCCCTGAGAAGCTTCCAGACGATCAGACCGACGAAGGGTCCGATAATTCCCATTGAGACACAGTTCGCTCCGAGTGTTGTGAATCCACCGTGTGCGAGGAGAAGCGCCTGGAAAATGAGAACAATTGTTGCGAGAACTGAACAGACACCGACTCCGTAGAATACGACTGCGACTCCAGTTCCTGTGGGGTGTGAACTCGATCCTGTGACCGAGGGCAGTTTAAGTGATGACAGCAGGAAGATGAACGCTCCCGAGAGGGCGACGACCATCTTCTGCTCAGGGTGCTCTGCTATGATCTTGCGCAGTTTAAGGACACCGATGATGAAGAAAGGTGCCATTACTACGAACCATACAACGCACCACATTGGGTCAAGATAACCTTCCATAATGTGCATTTGTACACCATCCGATGATTGGCTATGGTAGTCCCATAGTCCATCAACCAAGTTGGATTATTTGTTCAACTCGATTGGAGGTAGCATCCTAGCATTCCTATATATAGGTTGTTTAGAAAAAATGACCATTGGCGGATAAAATAACCAATTATTATTAGGTAAGACTAAACTATTTAAACCAATCGAATTCGTTAAATATCGTTCAATCACAGAAAAAATCTGATAATTTCTGACCACGGGACATGCGATATGAACATGCCGATATTTGATGTGACAGAGTTTCCTAGTCAATCAAAAATCCTTGATGCACTGTCTCTCCACTGCGAATATTATTAATACAAGCCCATCATTCCAAGGCATACTAAGGCCGCTGTAGCTCAGTAGGTAGAGCGTGTGACTGTTAATCACAAGGTCCTCGGTTCAAATCCGTGCGGCGGCGCCATTCTAATTCTTCAACACTTCCGGATAACCACTATATCCTACGACTCGTTCTCACAAACATGGCGAAAAACACTACCATCACAATGGAGTGCCTGAATTCATGTTTAGAATCGTTCGATATAGTCCGTTCCGATCTGACCCTTACTCCGAATGACGGTTCCATGCTCAGGGCGTTGGCAGACAGTGGAATCGAAATGGTGGATTGCTACCGCAAAGATGCGGAGAATTTCATAGATTCCAAAGAGGTTGTGACAGCATTCGCAGCCATAAACTATGCACATGCATGGATAGGTTGTTTTACCGAACTGGGTCTTTTCAATTCCCAACCTGGTGAGGAGCTTTTCAAGACCATAAAAGACGAAGATAAAGAAGGCGCCCTCATCACCGATGAGAAGATGGCAAAATACCTGGATATCACCACCAGAGCCAGAAAGAAATTGAAGATCGCCTCACCTGTGAGATCGTTCGACAGAAGACTTGCCATCCATTTCCTTGACACATCAGAATCCTACTTCAAACAGGCAGTAGATTTTCGGAACGACAATGACTTTGTGAGGGCGTTCGCCGCAGTAAACTATTCCCATGCCTGGTTGGACGGTGGGGCAAGGATAGGGCTCTTCGATGTTGAAGAGGACGATGTACTCTTCACACTTTACGAGTAATTAGTGTTACTCCACATTCAGATGCGAGTGACCTCTATCGGACCTGCGTATGATCCGCAGGATAATAATTGAACATCCTGGAACATATCGTTGAGAACATCATATGGGGCGGTCGTGAATATGCTATTGCCCAGCATGCACATGCCTGCCTTGTAACCCTCTTTCCTTATCCCGGACAGAGCACCCTTCATCTCATCGGACTCCAGGCCTATCTCTTCCGAAAAAGAATTAGAGGCTTTGAAGAGACCATCGACTGTACGATCGGAAGCGAACATGCTAGTGGACTTGTCCCCTTCACGGGCGATCCTGGACATCATCTCCTCATCTGACAACACGGATTTGGTGCTGAGAGGTTCTTTAAAAACTAGCAAGGATAGTTTTTCGAACGACAACCCAGAATCGGACGTCCTTCCCGATACGTACGGCATACCTGCCGACTCCCTGATGGGCACCCCAAATCCCGAATCGATCGCCAGTAGATCCCCGAGACCTCCGCCCATGGTGCATTCCATCCTGTGTGTGACCGATAACGCATCCTTACGATCCAATTCCAGAAGGTCCGCAACACAGAGTGTCGCCGCATAGGTGCCTGATGCACTGGCCCCGAACCCCTGTCCCAAAGGGAGATCATGCTTCAATCTGATCTCAAAACCCTTTCCAGGTGCGATGGCCTCAACAGCTGCATGAGTGATGGATGCTTCGCTCCTACGTCCATTGATAGAGATATTAATGATTTCGTCATCCCTCTCCCAGACGGTCGCGGTACATCCGAGATTCAAACGTATACCAAATCCAGTGGAGCCCGTTGTCGTTACATCATCGGTCCTGAAGGGCCTGAAAATGCATGAAATATGCCCCGGAACGAAAGCTTTGTATTTCATTCTCCACCGAAATACTGGTCCAGGATCTCTCCGGCGATCTCCTTCTTGGAACCTGTGATAATGTCCTCGAAGTCCTCTCTGACCATTATGACGGATATCTCATCCTTTCCTGCCGAATCGATATCGTTTGCAATGACAGCGTATAATCCATATTCGAGGAGACGTGAACGAGCTCTCTCGATGAGCTGCTGCTCGGTGAGCCCTGATTCCGCCTTGAATCCAATAACTGTCTTGCATCTAGAGGTTATCATCGGCAGTATCTTGGGAGCGGGGTCCAGCTCGAGAGTGAGGTCTGAATCGCTTGAGATCTTCCCTTCCCTGACATCCTTCATCCTGAAGTCAGACAAAGCTGCTGGAACTATGACGATGTCATGATCGATGTCCTCTGTGAGCTCCGCCAGGTCCTCCACCGAATCGAACCTGGTGGTAGGGATGTATCCCGGGATCTGCACACTGCATGCCCCCATCCACAGTTCTGTATCAGCGCCCCTCTCGAACGCCGCCTCGGCTAGACTCAAAGCCATCATTCCGGAAGAACGGTTGGAGATGAGCCTCATCGAATCTATAGGCTCCTCGCTGCGTCCCCCTATGATGAGGACCTTCTTGTTCTTGATCGGACTGTCCGATAGGACCCTCTTGACGTTGGCCACGATCTCATCCTTCTGAGCGACCTTCGCCCTTCCATCCTCTATGCGCGGACCGATAATCTCGACTCCCCATGAATCGAGCCTCTTAATGTTCTCACTGACCGCTGGATTATCATACATAGACTGATGCATGGCAGGGGCGATCAGGATAGGCACTCCGAACCCCAATGCTACAGTGGCCATCGATGTGACCGGCGTATCATCTATGCCGTTAGCTATCTTGGATATGGTATTGGCCGTTGCCGGATAGATAAGCAGGAGATCCGCGGTATCGTCTCCGTTCAGCATCGTGATGTGCTCGGTGAGACCTGTCAGTTCCGTCACCGGTTTGTATCCAGATGCGAATTCCAGTGAATCTGGAGTCACCAGCTTCAGTGCCTCTGCGGTCATGACAGGTATGACCTCCGCACCATTCCTGACCAGTTCCCTAATTGTACTGAAGCATTCCACAGCGGCAATACTCCCTGTTATCCCCATAACAATCGTCTTTCCGGCTAGGTCTTCGCTCTTCTCACAGTAAATCTCATCTGAAGGATGTGTCATTGGATCACCGCCTCTATTATCTTCATAGCTTCATCGAACACCTCATCCGGTCCCTTCGAAGCGTCTATCACATCGAAACCGTACTCCTTGGCAAGGGCCAGGTAGTTGCTGCGGACCTGTTTCTGGAAATCCAGCCTTTCGAATTTGCTGATCTCCTCCCCACGGCTGCCTACACGCCCCATGCCCACTTCAGGATCGATGTCCAAGAGGATTATGGCATCCGGTATGTCAATGAATTCATCGTTTATCCTGATGAGCCAATCCATATCCGAAGCATCGCCGTTAAGACGTGCCGACTGGTATGCTACGGTGGATGCAAAGTACCTATCGCACAGTACAATCTTCCCTTCCGACACCTGTTTCTCCATCCACTCGGTATGGTCGTTGCGATCGGCGACAAACAACAACGCCTCCGTCCTCTGGGATATCTCCCCAGCGGAACCGCTGCGGATGAATGCACCTATACCCTCATGTGTAGGCTCCGCTGTCCTGACCACATCGAGACCGCGAGATTCCAGCCCCTTAGCTATCCTCTCGCATAATGTGGATTTGCCTGCTCCATCGGCACCTTCGAAGACTATGAATGCTCCGCTCATCAGTGCCTGGAATGTTGTTGAAAAGATATAAGGAGTCTGGAATGTTGGTCTCTGCGGCACTCATGAACTGTGGTCCCGAATACTGGATGCATACATGCTCCATTCCGAATGTATGAAAATCAGGACTTATCAGATCTCTTGGAAAGAAGCGCTAACACCGAATCCAATGATTCAACATCCTTCGCAAAAGGTCTTGTGAGGAAGGCGAGATCCCCACGGATCTCATCATCGTACTCGACGCCCAATGACCCAAGATTGTCCCTTAGTTCATGTGCCAGAATCCCGCCTCTACGATCCCAATCGGTAAGAATCACAGCCTTTTTGTCTGATTTCCAGACATATTCGGCGGCCCTAACCGCGCCTCCTACGACCTGAACACAGCAAATGTCACCTTCTATCCCTATGGATCTCAAGGCAGCAACGTCCTTATGCCCCTCGACCAAAATGACGTGATCAATAGCCTTTTGGCTAAGTCTCCAAATGACTTCGTTGATCTCCTCCAATCTGTCCGCATCGTTCATTGTACAGCCTCCTCCAATGAAATCAATATTGTTTCCGGATCACCGGATATCGTCACCGTCTTCTGATGACTGGTCATTCCGGATGTCACCTTGGACTTACATCCGGTAATCTCCTTGAAATAGGTTTCAACCTCTTTGTTGGCACGACCGTCCAGAGGAGGAGACTTCACCCTGAGAATCACTCTCTTCCTCCATTCATCGAAACCTTCCAATCCAGACCTGTTTGAACGGGGAGATACCATCACATCCACTTCAACCCCGTCGACCTTTACTCTGGAGACGTCCGCGACCTTCATTACATATGGCATGAACGAACACTTTATTTCATGCCTCGCTTATTGTAGGCCGATGAGCCCTGTCGTACAACCTATGACTTTCGATGAACTCTGTCAGATACACAGAGAAGAAATGAAAGCCAGGGCTTTAACCCCCTGCAGGCCGGATCTCTACAGAGCGATGGCCGATCTTTTGATCAGATTACGCCAGGATTACGACAGGCAGATTGCTATAGACCCGGATTCGGTAATGAGCGAAGGTGCCAATCTCAGAAGGAAGAACGCTGAGAGCATCAGCAAGGTCATCATCAGCCTCAGGACCAAGAAAGTGTGCAACAAGGCAATTTTATCGGCAGATGGTGGCAACGAACAATTGGACGCCCTCACCCCCGAAGAACGTGAGATGTACGAGCAGATGGTCGCTGTAGCGAAGAAACACATGGCAACAGTGGATCGCCTGAGAGGGAAGAAGACGATTCCCACTCACATAGACGAGCCGATCGCTAAACCAAATGAGACACCAATCCAATCAACCCCCACTCCTGCAGCTTCTACCGAAGAGATCTCGCTCAAAGACATCCCGCCGATGGATGATGAACCCGAGATGTTCGACGAGCCGGTGATCGAGGAGTCCTTCGATGACATTCCCGAACCCGAAGAAGAGTCCCCGCAGGAGCCTGTTCAAGAAGAACCCGTGGAAGAAAAACCAGTAGAAGCTCAGAAGATGGACTCCATTCTGCTGCGTGTTTTAGAAGACCTCCCACCGTTCGTCGGACCCGACAGGGACTATGAGCTCCATAAAGAGGATATCGTCACACTTCCCGCACCGATGGCGACAGCCCTGATTAATTCCAACAAGGCTGTTGCGATCAATCCACTTTGAGCGTCCTAGTATCTCCGGCGAACTCGAGACAGTCTATGTTCATCCTTCTGACACCCATGCCGTCAGATACAGTCTGTCTTGCGGTATCGGGGGTATTGTTCGTTTTACTCAGATGTGCCAGGAATATCTTCCTGTGAGTGTTCACACCCATCGTGCGCTTCAACGCCAACGCCGTATCACGGTTGTTCATATGACCATGATCGCTCCCAATTAAAGTCTTGAGACTGTAAGGATAGGGTCCGTTCACAAGCATGTCCAGATCGTAATTCGCCTCAACTACGGCTATATCGGCTATCGAGAGCGCATGTTCTATACCGAAGGAGAATTTCCCAGTATCCGTACAGACCAATACTCTGCTGTCTTCCACCTCAGTGAAATAACAATTGGGTTCGACAGCATTGTGCGACGTCGGTAACGGTGTGACATGGAACTGCCCGATATCGATTGAAGCATTGGATTTGTAAACCCAGTGCTGCACGTTACCGAGATTCGACGCATTGAAGGTGGCCTCGTTGGCGACTATCGGGACGTCCAGTTTCCTAGCAGTAGCACCTGCTCCGGAAACGTGATCGGAATGCTCATGGGTAATAAGAATGGCCTTCACCATGTCCTTATCTACACCTTCCCTCTCCATAAGGGACATTATGCGCCTGCAACTGATTCCCGCATCTATCATTATGGCCTCGCCGTCGGATTCTATGACGGTGCAGTTACCGTCGCTGCCGCTGGCGAGTACGTGGACCTCCATCATCCTTCAGACCTTTCTCTTGTAAAGGGAGAAGATGATGTCACCTCTGGAGATGATACCTACCAGTACCCCTTTCTCCAGCACGGGAATGCGGTTTATGCCCATCATGAGCATAGTCCTGAGGACCTCGATGATAGAAGCCTCAGGCGATGTGGTCATAACAGAACGGACCATCAGCGACGACA
>Ga0310690_10011968_pt1 | contig 10683 bp, 3 predicted proteins | sample AusTroGonzalo_MG_2_FD_207661 | JGI IMG/M metagenome (GOLD analysis project Ga0310690, IMG submission 207661) | Bovine rumen microbial communities from tropical cattle in Woodstock, Queensland, Australia - Gonzalo_04 (v2) (version 2) | ecosystem: Host-associated > Mammals > Digestive system >...
ACGCGCCGGCCTTCTGGATGCCGCGCGTCATGTACGCCGCCATGAGCCCGGTCAGGAGCGGGTCTTCGGAATAATATTCGAAGTTGCGGCCGCAGAGCGGGTTGCGGTGGATGTTCATGCCGGGGCCAAGGATGCAGTCCACGCCGTTCATTTCCATCTCCAGGCCGACCTGGTAATACATCGCCTCGATCAGGTCGTTGTTCCACGTGCAGGCGAGCAGCGAGCCGATGGGCAGAAGCGAGGCGTTCGCGGAGAGGCGCAGACCGGAGGGGCCGTCGCAGGTCGGGATGGGCGGGACGCCCTTGTCGCGGACGCTCTGGAGCGTGCCGCCGAAGACGGAGGCGTTGCCCGCGGGGCCGAGACGGCTGCCCATGCCGCCGTCGCCGCGGAGCAGCGTCTCCATTTCAACGGGCGTGAGCTGGGCGACGAACTCGTCCAGCGTGTTCTTGCCGGTCTTCACGTCGATGAGCTTGATGCCCCTGTCGCCGGTCTCCTCCACGGCCTTCGGGAGGCGTTCCTTCACGCGGGCGGGGAGGTCAACGTTCGAGACCGGGACGCGTTCCTTGCCGGGGACGAGTTTGCCGTTCTGTTCGACGGCCTTCATGCGGTCGAACGCGACGCTTTCCGAGGCGATGGCGAGGGCGGGTTCGAGCTGTTCGATCACGGCGAGCTCGTCGAGCTGTTTCGTGCTGGTGACCTGCGCATCGCGGCTGTTGCTCCCGACATAGAAGAAGTAATAGCCGGGTTCGAGGACCCACGCGGCCTTGTGCCCGGTCACGCCGCTGTCGTCGAACGATGCGAACGTCTTTGCCGGGATCTTGATCGTGAACTGCTGGGATTCGCCGGGAGCGAGCACATTCGTCTTCGCGTAGCCCACGAGGACTCTTTTGGGCTTGCCGAGCTTGCCCTGCGGGGCCTGGCAGTAGACCTGCACGACCTCGCGCCCGGAGTATTTGTCGCCGGCGTTCATGACGGTGGCCTTGACAGTCACGCCGTCCTTCGCGAGGTCGGTGGTCGTCACGCTCGCGGCAGGGATCATGAACGTGGTGTAGCTGAGGCCGAATCCGAACGGGTACATGACCTTTTCGGGGGCGAACGTCTCGAAGTAGCGGTAGCCGACGTAGATGTCCTCGGTGTAGTTGTTGTAGTCGCGCCGACCGAAGCTGGACGACGACGGATAGTCCTGATAGGTGTTCGCGATGGCGGACGCGAGCTTGCCGGAGGGCGATTCCTTTCCGGTCAGGACGTCCACGATGGCGTTGCCTGTTTCCATGCCGCCCTGCCACACGTACATCAGGGCGTCGATCTTGTAATCCTTCACCCACGCCATGTCGATCACGTTGCCGACGTTGAGGAGGACGACGGTCTTCTTGAACGCGCCGGTGACTTCCTTGAGGAGGAACTTCTCCGCGTCAGTCAGGTAATAACTGCCGGGTTCGAGCTTGCATTCGCGATCCTCGCCCGCGGCGCGTCCGATCATGAGCACGGCGGTGTCGGCGCGTTTCGCGGCGGCCTGGACTTGTTCGGCGGAGAGGGGCATTTCCGGCGCGTAGAACGGCCAGTTGCCCCAGCCGCCCGTGCGGAGCGGATTGGCCTGCGCCCACTTCGTGTAGGCGTCGAGGAGCTCCTTGTCGGGCACGATCTTGTCGGTTTTCGCGAGGGCGTCGGCGAGCGTGACGCGGTACGGCGGCTTCACGTCGCCGCCGGAACCGTAGCCGACCAGGAAGGTCTGGACCTGCGTAACGCCGAAGAACGCGACGGGCTGCGCGCCGTCCTGTCCGAGCGGGAGCGCGTTGTTGTCGTTTTTGAGCAGCACGATGCCTTCGGCGGCGGCGCGGCGGGCGTATTCCTGCACGGCTGGGTTCACGGCGGCAAACGCCTGGACGGAGAGCATGGCGGCCGCGACGGCACAGGAGACCTCGGCGGCAGTCTTGAGATTGAGGAAAGGAATATGGAATTTCATTGGGACTATTCTTTCAGCTTGAAATCAGGTTGATTGAGGTGCGTTCCGAAGAAAAACGGCTGCCTCCGGCGAGGGAGACAGCCGTGCGGTCTGTCGAGCTTACTTGAAGCTGGCGGCGGTCAGTTCGACCGCGCCTTTCTTGCCAGTGAGGTCGACAAGCTTGCCGTTGTAGCGGGCGACGATCGGGATGCCGGTCAGGTCGGAGATCACGGCCTTGCCGAGCACGCCGTTCTCCCACTGGATGGCGACCGTGGCGTTGCCGCGGGCCTTCAGGCCGGAAATGTTGCCTTTCGGGAGGGCCTTCGGGAGGCAGGGCAGGATGTCGATGATGGTCTTGCCGTCGGCGGTGGTTTCCTGCGACTGGAGCAGGATCTCGATCATGCCGGCCGCGCCGCCGAAGTTGCCGTCGATCTGGAACGGCGGATGCGCGTCGAAGAGGTTGTTGTAGGTCTTGTTCGGGTGGATGAGGTTGCTGACGAGTCTCCAGGCGCGGTCGCCGTCGAGGAGGCGCGCCCACAGGTTGATCTTCCAGCCCATGCTCCAGCCGGTGGCGTCGTCGCCGCGTGCGTTCAGGGAGACTTTCGCGGCGTTGAAGAGGTCGGTGTCGCTGGCGCGGATCACGTTGCCGGGGAACACGGTGAAGAGATGGGAGACGTGGCGGTGCTTGTTGTTCGGGTTGTCGTCGCGTTCCTCATCCTGCCATTCGCGGAGCTGGCCCCAGGAGCCGATCTTGAACGGCGGGAACTTCTTCATGGTCTCTTCCATTTTCGCCCGGAACGCCGGATCGTCGTCGAGGAGCTTCGAGCTCTCGATGGTGGCCTTGAAGAGCGCGGTCAGGATGCCGGTGTCCATGGTCGGGGAGGCGCAGAGGCCGCCCTGTTCGGGCGAGTAGGACGGGATGGTGACGAGCACGCCGCCGTGGTTGGGGTCGGGCTGGAGGAAGTCGAGGTAGAACTTCACGGATTCCTTCATGACCGGGTAGTGCTTGCGAAGGTCGTCCAGGTTGCGCGTGAATTCGTAGTGATCCCAGAAGTGGAGGCAGAGCCAGGCGCCGCCCATGGGCCACATGCCGGTGGGCGAGAAGTCGATCGGGCCGCACTGGCGCCAGAGGTCGGTGTTGTGGTGGGCCACCCAGCCGTTGTCGACGTTGTAGAGCTTCTTGGCGGCCTTCTTGCCGTTCGGGACCATCTCGTGGATCATGTCGAAGAGCGGCTCATGGCATTCGGAGAGGTTCGCGGTCTCGGCGGGCCAGTAGTTCATTTCCGCATTGATGTTGATCGTGTACTTGCTCTGCCACGGCACGTTCACCTCTTCGCTCCAGATTCCCTGGAGGTTGGCGGGCTGGCTGCCGGGACGCGAGCTGGCGATCAGCAGGTAGCGGCCGAACTGGAAGTAGAGGGAGGCCAGGTCGGGGTCGAGCTGGTTGCCCTGCTGTCTGCGGGCGTTGAGGCGCTGGTCGGTGGGCTGGTCGGACGGGGTGCCGCCGAGGTCGAAGGTCACGCGGTCGAAGAGGCTGCGGTAGTCGGCGATGTGGGTCTTCTTCAGGGCGTCGTAGTCGACGCTGGCGAACTTCTTGAAGACGTCGTCGATGCGCTTCGCGGGGTCGCCGGAAACGTCGTTGTAGGCCTTGAACGAGGATTCGATGTCGACCAGGATGACCACGGAGTCGGCCTTTTCCACGCGGATTCCGCGCGGTTCGGCGGTCTGCTTGCCGCCCTTGTTGAACACGCGGCCAGTCATCTGGAACTTCGTCGCACCCTGAATGCCGTTGTAGTCGATGGTGCGGCCGGTCAGGGTCATGGTGTTGCCGGAGACCGAGACGGCCTGGAAGTCCTGCGGGGTGCCGAGGAAGGTGGAGAGGGTGATGCTGGCGGGCTTGTCGGCGGTAAAGCGCACGGCGAGCACGCGGTCGGGGTAGCTGGCGAAGTATTCGCGGGTGTAGGTCACGCCGTCGCGGGTGAACTTGGTCTGCGCGACAGCTTCACGAATGTTCAGGCTGTGAATGTAGCCGGTCACGTCGCCGTTTCCGGTGTCCTGATCCAGGCCGAGCGCGCCGGCCACGGAGAACGCCATTTCGGCGCTCGGACGGGAGATGAAGCTGCTGTTCGCGATGTTTCCGGCCTGATCCGCTCTGCCGCTGAAAATGAGCTGACGCATCTGCGCGAGTTTTTCAGGCGTGGCGTCGGGATTCAGGTGATCGTAGGGGCCGCCGGCCCAGATCGTGTCCTCGTTCAGGATGAGGTATTCACGCTCGGGACGACCGGCAATCATCGCGCCCATGTGACCGTTGCCGATGGGGATCATGTCGGTCCACTGCTGGGGCACGCGGCGGTACCAGATGGTGAGCGGATCTTCCGGCGCAGGTGCGTTACTGGAGACGTTCACGCCGCGGACGGCGAAAAGCGGCACGCCACCGGTGATGGGCTTGGCGGCCTTGATGTCCCAGGAGTAACTGGCCTTGGCGTCGGCGAAACCCGCGGCTTCGTCGGAGGCGGCGGAGAGCTTCGCGATTTCATCGGGGGTGAGCGCGCGGTCCCACAGGGCCACGTAGTCGATGCGGCCGTTGAACCGGCTGTTGCCATTGCCGTCCGCGCCGATGGTCATCGGACGCCACGTGGGCTCGCCGATCACGTTGTTGGCGCGGGACTGCGCGATGCGTTCGCCGTTCGCGTACACCTCGAAACGGTGTTCCTTCTGGCTCGCCACGATGACGAGCTTCACGGGCTTGTCCTTCGGGAGAAGGTTTCCGTCGATGTTAGCCGCGCCCTGGACGCCGTTCAAGCGAAGGCCGCCGGCCTGTGCGGGCTGCTGGCCCCAGCCGCCGCCGGGACCGCCGCCGAAGCCGCCGCCGAAGCCGCCGCCACCGGGACCGCCGCCGCGACCGCCGCGGCCGCCGCCACCACCGCCGGAAAGCGAGAATCCGCACTGGCCGCCCTGCTGGTGAAGCAAGGTGCCGGACCACGTGCTGCTCTGGGCCGTGACGGCGATGGTCATTTCATGGGGCGTGCTGAGCAGACGCCCGACTGGGGTGGAATAGGCCGGGGTGGGCTCCTGCGCCACGGACGAAAGTGCGGCGAAGGCCATCAGGGCGGTACAGACGAGAAGACGTTTCATGGTGGTGTTTCTCCTTGAAAACGATGGTTGACGTTTGGTTTTCAAGGATGAATATAGCATAAAAACAAGCCGTTTCAAGACGTTTTCCGTCATTTGGAGCGGAAATGCGCCGTTTTTTAAGAAATGTAACGTTAAAAAAACGGCATTAACGCCCCGAATCGCGCGGAAAAGGCGGATTGCGTCGGCAAAAACAAGCACGGCCCCGCCTCGATTCGCGGAACCGTGCCGTACGATGGATGGATGGATGAAAAACCGGGGAAGTCGCGCCGTCCGGCGGACCGCCGTATTTCATCTGACGTCAAGCTCGAAAACGCCTACTCCATCATCTCCTCGCCGCTTTCCCTCGTCATGGCGTTGATGCGCTTCGCGAACTCGGGTGTCGTGGCGAAACACGGGAAGTAGTTCCCCTTCCACCAGATGGTCCGCACGGTGGGATAGACGTTTCCGTACCAGGTGGCCCCCTGCAGGAGCATCACGCCGTAGACGTAGATGCGGCCGAACTGCTGCGGCTGCGCCACGAAGCCGTCGTCCCACGAGGCCGCCCAGCCGAGCGTGCCGTTCGTGAGCTCCGTTATGGACAGGAGCGAGATGCGCCCCGGAGAGCCCGGCAGCACGATCGGGGAATCCGCCGGGACCAGGACGCCGCCGCCGGAACTCTGCACGGGCGGCAGATCGTTCCCCGCGGCCGCCGGACCGGAGAAAAACCACCCCGGTTTCGAGTCGAGCATGAGCCGGTCGCGCATCTGCCACATCAGGGCGTCGCGCGATTCCGGCGTGAGGTCGGCGAAGCTGACGGTCTTGGTGGTGATGCTGCCGTCCGGCAGGCGGCCCGTGACCACGACGCGCGAACCGGACATGCTGTCGACTGTGGCGTTCTCGAGCGTGACGCCGTTCAGCAGACGGATCACGAAGTCGGACGGCGGCGCGGCGGACAGCGCGAAGCAGACCGCGAGCAGAAAAACGGTTGACAAAAGACGTTTCATGTTCCCCCTCCCCTTTTTGTGATTTGAAACGTGTTGAACTTACGGCGCGGCGTCGGGCAGCACGGACAGATCGCCGGGCGACGCGCTCCAGAGCAGCGCCAGGTTCGAGCCGCGCACCCAGCCCTCGTCGTTGTTTTCCAGCCGTACGCGCACCCAGTCCATGCGGTTCTCCTCGATGGAAACCTCCGCGCCGGGCTTCAGGTACTGTTCCACGCGCCCGGACTCGGCGGACGGCAGGCTGTACAGCGGCGTGTTGCGGACGATGACGACGGCCTCGCGGGCGGGATCGTCGGCGGACATCTTCGCGATGAGCGCGGCGGCGCAGATTACCGTGACCGCGACTCCGGTATAGAACGGCCATTGCCACAGGTTCGAGTTGCGCCGGAAGGACATCCCGAGGGCGACCAGCACGAGCGCGAGGCTGAACGCACAGACGACCACCCACTCGTCCACGCGCAGGAAATCGCGGGCCGCGACCAGGAAGTCCGCGGGCGATTCCACGCGGTATTTCGGCGGCAGAAGGAGTTTGCGGCGCGTCAGCTCCAGGTTGCCAGCGATGTCGGAATCGCGCGGCTGGAGGTAGCGGGCGCGTTCGTAGCAGACCAGGGCGCGCGGGTAGTCGCCGAGCTGGTAGAAGCAGTTGCCCATGTTGTAAAGCAGCGCGGGCGAGACGTGCCGCGAATCGATCTTCGATGCGTAGTAATCCAGCGCCTGCCGGAACTGCCCGGCGTCGTAGGCGGTCTTCGCCTCCTCCTGCGTCTTCGGCAGCTGAACGGCGGCTTCCCCAGCGGCGGAGGCAGACTCCGTCGACGCGGCTTCGACCTCAGTCGGGGGCGGCGCTTCATCGTCGGCGGACGCGGGCGCGGCGAAGCAGAGCGCAGCCAGAACGACCGCGAACGCGCCGAACTTGCGGACAGCAGACGCGAGCTTCCTGCGGAACTTTTCGTCAAGACCGTTGCGGAGCGACGGCATCCACGCGGTGTTCGCGAGGTCTTCGAGCTGGCCGCCGAGTTCGGGCGAAGTTTCCTTCACATGGGACGCCGTTTCGCCGAGCGCGGTCCCGGGCGGCAGATCAAGCATGTCGTTGAAGAACGCGCTCAGGTCGGCGCCGACCTTGTCGGGCAGGTCCTGCGGCGGCGTTTTCTCGATGGCGGAGGCCAGAGCGCCGCGGCGGGCGCGGGCGGCCATGCGGCGGCGTGCGGAGGGATCGGATTCGAGCGCGCGTTTGCGGGCTGTCACCGCAGCGCTTCCGCCCAGGCAAGTCAGCCCGACCAGAAGCAGACCGACCGAAATCCACAGCGCGTTCACGATTAGCGGGAGCGTCACGCGGCCGCCGTCGTCCTCGTCATGCAGGTACAGGATGCTTTCCGGCGCGGACTTCGAACCGGGATTTGCGATCAGATCGGGAGAGGCGTTCACGACTGCCGCGCCAGCGGGAACGGCTGCCACGCCGGACGCGGCCTTGTCGACCTGGACGCTCTGCTCGAACTTGAACGGGACATACTTGCCCGTCGCGGGATCGAACGTGGAGCAGGAGAAGGAAATCTTGTGCTCGCCGACATCGACGGGAATGAGGATGCAGTTCACGGAGACGCCGGACGGCGTTTCTTTCGTTTCGGGCGGATACGCGCGGAAATGCTCCGGCTCGATCTTCGGCACGTTCAGCATTTCGGTCTGGTCCGAGCCGAAGAAATTGAGCTTCAGGCTCAGCGGTTCGCCAACGCGGTACGGACCGGGCGAAAGCGACGCTTCCGGTTTCCACTTGCCGATCAGGCCCGCGAACGGAGCGTCGGCGGGCGCGGCAGGAAGCGGCTTGATCGTGATGGTCGGGGACGCGCCGCGAAGCGTGCGGCGCGTGCTGGTGAACGCGGAGAAGAAGTCGCGTTCGTCGAGCAGGATGGCGTTCGTCTCGGAAATGAGCTGAAGCTGACCGGCGGACAGCGCGCGGAACTTGGAATCGAAGTCATACACCGTGTACGGGATGTTGCCGAGTCGCTGGTTGTGGCTGGAGACGGATTCGAAGTTCGGAGCCTCCGGGTTGATCTTGCGGAAGTCGTGGAACCGGATGGACATCCGGCTGTTGGCGGGCGAGATTTCCGGGTAGTTCGTGATGCGGAGTTCGTAGGGCGTGCGCACGAAAATGGAGAGTTGAAGCGGGATCTCCTCGCCCACCCAGAACGACGCGGGCTTGTCGTCGTCGTGACCGGGGATGCTCATGCGGACGTAGACCGGTTCGCTGCCGTTCGCCTGCGACGGGTCGAGCTGGGGCATGGCGGAGACCTTGATCTTGAACGGCGCGGTCTTCTCCGGCTGGCGCGAATTGCCGTTCACGATGATCTCAAGCGAGGGGATCGTGAACTCGCCTTCCTCGCGGGCGGTGAACGGCACGCGGAGCGTGTATTTCGAGGAGACAACACCATTGATGATAGACATGCTGGTGTTGTTGGAAACGCCGTTGTTCCACTCGATGCCGGAAACGCGGTCCGGCCGCTGGCGGAGGTCGAGACGGCTCACGTTCTCGGCCGAAATCTCCACGTAGCCGCGCATGCCCACCGTGATGTTCCGAGGCTGGACGGAAACGTTCAAGTCGACGGCAGCGGCGGCGAACGCGAGAAAGAAGAGAAGAAATGCGAAGAATCGGGAGAGCATTGTTCTGCTGAGCATGGGTTCACCAGTCCTTTTCCACACGGTTGTTCAGGCGGCTCGAACGGCGCGACGGGTTGGCGTCCTTGAAATCAAGTTCGTCCTTCGACATCATATTGAGAATGGCCTCGGCCTGCTGTTTGTCCATGTCGCCCTGGTCCGGCCGCGCCTCCTGCTCTTCCGCCTGACGCGGCTGCTGGTCCTGCTCGCCGGACTGTTGTCCCTCCTGCTCGTCCTGTTCCTGTTCGCCCTGATCGCCCTGCTGTTCCTGTTGCTGTTCGTCGGATTGCTGCTGGTCCTGCTGGTTCTGATTCAGCGTATCGAGCGCGTTCTTCAGGTGTTCTTCGGCCTTTTCGCCGTTACCCTGTTCCTGCTCCTCGCGCGCTTTTTCAAGTTCCTCGCGGGCCTGCTGCGCAGCCTGTTTCTGGCGTTCCTGATTCATCTCGGAAGCCTTCTGTTCCAGCTCGGAAACCGTGTCTTCGGCCTGACGGGTCATATCCTGCGCGGACGGCTGCTGATCCTGATTCTGCTGGTTCTGTTCGCCGGACTGCTGGTCCTGCTGATTTTGCTGCTGATCCTGATTCTGCTGGTTCTGTTCGCCGGACTGCTGGTCCTGGTCCTGATTCTGCTGCTGGTTCTGCTGGTCCTGCTGATTTTGCTGTTGCTGATTCTGCTCGCCAGACTGCTGTTGCCGGTCCTGATTCTGCTGCTGGTCCTGCTGGTCGTTCTGCTGATTTTCCTGCTGTTGCTGGTCGTGGGCCTGCTGAGTCTGCTGACGGGCCTGTTCCATGAGTTTCTTCAGCTCCTCGATCTGCTTTTTCATCTGCTCGGCCTGCTTGCGGTCGGCCAGAAGGATCTGCTGGTTACGGATGACGGAGGCGTCCCCGGCGGCGGTCCGCATGCTTTCGCGGTAAAGATCCTCGGCGCGGCCGAGCTTGGTCAAAGCCTCCTCGACGGTCTTTTCGGCGGAATTGAGGTCCTGCGCCTGAAGCTTGTCGACGGCGTCCTGCAAGCTGGTGCGGGCGTCGAGGTGGGAAATGACGCCGATGTTCTGATAGGACGAGGCGCGCACGAGCGGTTCCTTTTCGGACGCGGCGATGGCGCGTTCATAGAACGAACGGGCCTTCTCGTCGTCGTGTTCGACCTGCTGCTGGTCAAGTCCGCTATTGTAGAGTTCGGACGCCGACCTGACAGGCTCCGGGGCGGCCTGTTCCGCCGTGTTTTCCGCATCGGCGGGCGCGGCGGCCTGCGTCTGCTGAGGCTGAACGGCAGGAAGCACCGCCTGGGCGCGGGTCTCCGTCGGGGCGGCGAACAGCAGAAGCGCTGCGAACGCGATCAGCATCTGAACGGAACGCGGGCGCGTTTCGGAAACGCAGAAGAACACCGCGAGCAGGATGACCGCCACGGCGAGCGGGTACGCGGGCCGTTCGATGGGACGGAACATGGACATGGAATCCTCGCTTTCCTTGCGGTCGAGCATCTTGATGCGGGTCTCGAGTTCGTCGAGGCCGCTGTATGCGGCGGTGGAGCGGACGTAGATGCCGCCGGTCCGCCGGGCGAGCTCGGTCAGCTGCGGTTCGTTGAGCGGGCTTTTGACCGGGTTTCCCTCGCGGTCGGTGAGGACGCGAAGATTGCCGTCCTCGTCGGGGACGCGGATGACCGCCGGGTTCGAGGGGTCGCCCACGCCGACGGCGAAGACCGGTATCTGCGCATTGGCGAGGTCGCCGACGACGGACGCGCCGCGTCCGGTGAGCTCGTCGCCGTCCGTGACGAGAATGACGGCCTTGTGGGTGCCCTGCGCACCTTTGAACGCCTTCACGGCTTCCTCAAGCGCGAGCTGAACATTGGTGCCGCCGATGGGGATCGTGTCGGTGTCGAGGTCGTCGACAAGCTGAATGAAACTCGCGCGGTCGACCGTGAGCGGACAGATCAGGAACGATTCGCCCGCGAACGCGACGAGGCCGAAGCGGTCGCCCGGAT
>Ga0310690_10011969_pt1 | contig 10683 bp, 4 predicted proteins | sample AusTroGonzalo_MG_2_FD_207661 | JGI IMG/M metagenome (GOLD analysis project Ga0310690, IMG submission 207661) | Bovine rumen microbial communities from tropical cattle in Woodstock, Queensland, Australia - Gonzalo_04 (v2) (version 2) | ecosystem: Host-associated > Mammals > Digestive system >...
TTTCGTTCCACATGTGGTACAGACGCACCTCGGCGCTCTTGAAGTCAAGCGTGTCTGGCAGGTCCTCCGCCTTGTACGGCATCGTCGTCAGCTCGGCAATCGTCGGCTTGCGCTCCCAGTGTCCTGCAAGCGCAGGCAGGAGCGGCAGGTTCCAGTCGCCAAGGTTGTCGAAGCGGTTCGTGCCGCCAGGGAAGCAGGCGCGCTGCGCGAACGACCCGTTCACGGCTAGAGTGCGGAAATTCCATCCGTCCTTTGTCTCCGGCAGGTCCACATACCAGAACGTCCCCTCGGCCTCTCGCTTCCATCCTTCGAGCTTAACGCCGCCGGAAAGGATTGCAGTGCCATCCTTCTCGGCGCAGATCGTGAGTCCCGAATCTCCGGCGTCTAGCGCAAGCGTCTTCTCCAGGCGGTAGGTGCCAGGGCGTAGCGTGATCTTGTTCGCGTCTCCACCCGCCTTCCGCGCGGCCTCCACCGCGCGCGACACCGTGGCGAACGGCGCCGCCGCCGTCCCTGCTGCCGCGTCGTTTCCTCCCGGCGCGACAAAAAACTCTGCCCCCGTCAGCGTACCTACACCGCAGGCGAGAATCGTCAACAAGGTTTTATGATACATCTTGCATCCTTTCGTGTCTTTCGTGTATTTCGTGGTTAACATTAAAAAGTTAATGCGCATAGATTATATCTGGCGGCGGCTTGACCATGAACTCCATCGGCTCGCCAGTGGCAGGATGCACGAACGCCAATCCCAGAGCGTGCAGCAGCTGACGGCGCGGCGGCACCGCGAGACGATAGTCAGCCGCCGCGTTGCCGTAGAGAGAGTCCCCCACCACGGGATGCCCGATGTGCGCGGCATGTACGCGGATCTGGTGCGTCCGCCCGGTCTCAATCGTGAACTCTACCAGGGATAGCGATCCGTGCCGCTGAAGGACGTTCCAGTGCGTCACCGCACGCTTACCGTCCTCCTCCACCACCGCCATTCGGTGCGGATCCCACGGCTTGCGCCCTATAAGCGTCTCGATCGTCCCCGTCCGCGTTTTGAGCGCGCCGTGCACGACGGCAAGGTACGTCTTGCGCACGGCCTCGTGGCTCTCGAACGCGGCGCGTAGCGCATGGTAGGCGCGCGTCGTCTTGGCCACCACCATCACTCCGCTCGTATCGATGTCCAGCCGGTGGACTATCCCCGGACGCGTCTCGCTACCGACGCCCGCCATCTTCGGAGCATGCTCCAGCAGAAGGTCGAGAAGCGACCCCGACGTATGGCCGGGCGCGGGATGGACGATCATCCCCGCCGGCTTGTCCACGACGATGATGTCAGTGTCCTCGAATACGATCTCGACAGCGGGCCGCCTCATTTAGCCTCTTTGGTCTTGTTCTCCAGGATCACAGGTCCGCCCCACTTGCCAGTCGTGACGAGATCTAGGTCGCCGTCGCCATCGAGGTCCACGGCCTCAACGTTCAGACCCACGCTGATGTCGGCGTCGTAGGAGATCACGTACTTCTTGAACACCGGGTTCGGACCAGGCGTGAAGTCGTAGTAGTAGATGCCGAGGTGCCCGTATTCGTCCGGGTCGCCCCCGTTGTGCGCCATGAAGCGCTTGCCAGTGATCAGCTCGGGCACGCCGTCGCCGTCGATGTCACCCCAGCCGAGGTAGTGCGCCTGCGTCCAGGTGTCGTCGATGACGTGCTTCCTGAACTGTATCTCGCCGGCGGCGTTGCGTTCCTTGAGCTGCTCCCACCAGAAGATGCCGTACTTGTGGGCTGAGCTGACGAGGATGTCCGCGAGACCATCCTTGTTGACGTCGAAGACGATGAGGTTGGACGCGTGGCCAAGCGCGCGGCCGCCGTCAGAGAAGCCGATGTCGTAAGGATGCTTCTTCCAGGAGCCGTCAGGGAGCTTCTCGTACCACGCGACTGGCGTGAGGACGTCGTTGCGGCCGTCTCCATTCACGTCACCGCATCCGCGCCCCATCTCGCAGCGGTCGTTGGAGACAGAATCGCGCGCGAACGGCGCAGGGCCACCCTTCCCCAACTGGTAGAGGCAGGTGATCTGCGTGTCGGGCAGGAAGTCGGTCGCCTTGCCGTCGCCATCTAGATCCACGAGTATGCCCGTCTCTATGTTGCCGGTCTGCTCGATGAGGTGCTGCGTCCAGATGTTCGTCGACGGCAGCAGATTCTCGATCCACCACGTCTCCTTGCTGAACCAGTTGCCTGAGACGACGTCTGGACGGCCGTTACCGTTCACGTCAAGCGGCAGGTTCATGAAGTCGTGCGCGTACCCCTTCCCGTTCTCCTTGACATCGCTCTTGACCTCGCGCACCTTGACGGGCCGGAATTCGGGGGCGCGATACAGGTATGGGCCGGCGATGATGTCGAGCTTGCCGTCGCCGTCGAAATCGGCCACGCCGCACGCCTCGGTGCGCGCGTTGCCGATGCGCCGCGCCTTGAACTGCACGCCGCCCGCGCGGCGGGCGATGCGCGCCACGGCGCGACGGGCCTCCTTGCGCTCGGCTCCGTCCTTCGCCTTTGCCGCCGCCGCAAGCACGGCCGCCTGCTGGGCGTGCATGCCCTGCTGTCCTATGGCCTTGAAGGCCTGCGTGCGCACGTTCGCATCGGCGTGCGAGAGGAAAGGCACGAGCGCGTCCGCGGACCCGAGCGCGTTGCGGACCGCGAGAACGTCGATCAGCTTCGCAAGCGTCGGCGCGTCGCCGGAGAACGCGGGAAGCTTGGCGACGATGGCCGCATCCGCCTTCACGTCGTCTACGGATATCAGCCCGCGCCGTGCCGCCGCGGAGATGTCGGCGTCGCCGCTCTGAATCCACGTCACGAGCATGTCCACGTCCGCCGCCGTGCCGCTGCGCCCGAGGCCCTCGAGCGCCATCAGCCGAAGCGCCGGGCTCTGCGACTTCGCGAGCGCGTCCGCCACAAGATCCTTCACTACGGGCGCCTTGACGTGGATGACGGCCTGCAGCAGCGCGAGCTGCGCCCGCTCGGGAAGCGACTTGAGCCAGAAGGCGCGCAGAGCGGCGAGGCGCTCCGGCGGCAGCAGCGCGATCGACTGGGCCACGGTTCCGCGCCAGGTGTCATCCTTGGCGGAAAGACCATCCCGGCACAGCTTCTCGAACCGCGCGCTGTCAGTACGCAAAAGTCCGCAGAACGCCGCCAGGCGCTGGTGCTGCGGCAGTGAGGACACCGCATGCACGCGCCCGTACGCGAGCGCGGCCTCGCTACCCTTCCCGGACCTCTCCAGGGTCTGCGCCTCGCGAAGCGTGTTGTCGGCGATTTGTCCCGTCATCTCGGCTCCGAGAACGGGAAGGATGGCCATGCAGGCCACGAAGGTTAAAGTTTTCATGACGCAATTATACCAAATTTATATGATCGGCGGGGTATTGCCAGAACGAAAGCGGAATGTTATCCTATTTGCACTCCAAAACAAAGGAAACGCTATGAGAATGAACATCGTATCGGCAAAGATCGTGGCGGCAGCGCTCCTCGCGCTGGCCGTTGCTGGTTGCGGGACCGCGCAGAAGCAAGCCTCCGCACTCAAGGTAGGCTCGTACAACATCCGCCTCCAGACAGGCGACAAGGGCACGCCCAACGCCTGGGACGAGCGCAAGGCCGACATGGTGGAGCTGATCCGCAAGCTTGATCTCGATGCGTTCGGGCTCCAGGAGGTCTGCCCCGGCCAGGCCGACTACCTCACGAACAACCTTCCCCAGTACGTCATGGTTGGCGTCCACCGCGACGACGGCAAGCGCAAGGGCGAGGCCTCGCCGGTGTTCTACCGCAAGGACCGCTTCGATGCGCTGAAGAGCGGTACGTTCTGGCTATCCGAAACGCCTGACGTTCCCGGATCGAAGTCGTGGGACACGGCCTGCACGCGCGTCTGCTCGTGGATGTGGCTAAAGGACAAGGTTACCGGCAAGACGTTCTGCTTCGCGAACACGCACACCGACCACAAGAGCGCCCTCGCCCGCAAGAACGGCATGCTCCTCATAATCCAGAAGATGCACGAGTTCGCCCCCAAGGGCACGCCCGTCATCTTCACGGGCGACCACAACTGCCGCGAGACCGAGGAGCCCGCCCAGGCCGTCTCCAAGCTTCTCAAGAACGCGCTGTACGTCTCCCAGACTCCACCCGCCGGCCCGTGGCGCACGTTCTCCGGCTGGAACTGGCGCGACAGCGAGTATTCCGCAACCGACGCCATCAAGCTGCCGCCGAACGTCCGCAACGCCCGCAAGGGATCGCCTGACGCCGAAAAGGACAAGAACGGCGGATACGTGTGGGAGGACTGCGGCCCGCGCATCGACTACATCTACGTCTCCGACGGAATCAAGGTGAACTCCTACGCCACGCACGCCGATCCGCGTCCAGGCACGAAGCTCTATCCGTCAGATCACTTCCCCGTCACGGCCGTCATCGAACTGTAGGTTTGCCGAACGGAGCCGCGAACGAGCGCAGCTCGTATGCCTGCAGGTCGAGCGTCACCGTCTGCGGCGAGCCGTCCTGCGCAAGACGTGCCTTCGTCACGAGATCCTCCGTCCCAGGCGGCACCTTCAACGTCACGCTTGCCGTCTTCTCGGATGTGTTGATCGCGTAGAAGTACGACTTCCCGCCAAACTCCTTCTGCCGCACCTTCACGAGCGAATCGGACGATCCGCCGACATCGTCGAACACCACTGCCGGCAGGGCGCGGAACGCCTGTATGAACGGCACCAGCACGTCCTCCGTACCGTACGTGCCAATGAGGAACCCGCCCTTCGAGAGCCCCAGCACATCATGGTAGCGGAACGGCACGGCGTAGTGCTTGAGCGCATGGCGTCCCGACGGGTTGATCGTCGTCACGCGCCACGGGCACTCCTTTAGCCACGCGCAGGAGAGCGTCTTGCCAGGCTGGCCCTTCGTGGTTCTGCCGATCGCTGATTCCCAGTAGCGGTCATGCTGGTTCACCCACGGGAACGCCGCGCCGTCGAGGAGCGCGTAGTCGCCACGCTTGAAGTAGAGGTTGCGGTGCGCAGGTTCCGCCGTCGTGCGAAACTCCCGCCACCGGCCGTTGTCCTTGGGATTGAACGGATTCATCGGACCGAACCAGCGGTAGTCCGCCGGAATCTCCGTCTGGCAGACGATCAGGTTGGGCACGTCGGCGAGCATGCGCACGTCCAGCCCCGCGCGGCGGTTCGCCTCGGGAATGAAGTTCTCCTTGCCGAAATCGGGATGGCGCCAGTCGGGCAGCAGGAACGTGTTGACCATCAGCTTGAGGTCAGAACGCGCCGCGCGCAGTTTTGCCGCGAGCCTACGGTAGATATCCGCCACAACGCCGCAGCGCCAGTCGAGCCACGCCTCGTACGCGTTCGCGCGGATCCAGTCCGCATACGTCTTCCCACGCATCGGATCTTTCCGGTCAACGGGAATAGTCAGGCCCTTCGCGCGCGCGAACGCCTCCACGGCGTAGTCGTTGTACCCCGCGCGTTCGTCGCCGAACCAGGTGAGGGAATGGCGCGTGAGGTGCAGAACCACGCCCTTGAACGAGGGATGCGCGCTTCCTTCGGCGATGAACGTATCCACCTCGCGCTCCAGCGCCTGCTGCACGTCTGGATGCGCTATGTTGAAGTTGGGCGGCGTACCATGCCATCCGCCCGGATTGGGGCGTCCGTCGTCGAATATGGAGAACGGCGAGGCAAGGAGCGAACCGTCCTCGATCTTGTCGCGCGTGATGCTGCCTGGCGGCAGGATGATATCGTTCTGGTTGATCGTCGGCATGAACCCTAGACCTTCCCTGTCGAACTTCGCGTAGTACGCCGTGCGGTAGGCGGGAGCATGCACGCGCGGGTTGTACTCGCCGTCCATCAGGCCCGCGTACCAGGAACCAGGGTAGGCGAGCAGGTTCTGTCCTGTGTACTTCATCGTGGCGGCAATGCGGTCGATCATCGGCCCGACGCGTTCCTCGTTCGTGCCGTCGATGCCGAAGTCGTACCCGATCGCAGGATCCTCAAAGTAAAGCGCGAAGGTGCGCCGCCAACCGTCCGCGTTCGCCGCAGGCTCGTGAATGGCAGCCACGGGGAGGCGACCGTTTTTCACCTTGTAGAGGCGGATGGCCGCAATCGCCGCAGGCGCGCCGCCACGCGCCGTCATCGCCGCCAGCGCCACATCTACGTGCGGCCGCGCGGGAGCGCGGCCCTCCCGGGAGGGTCGCAACTTGTTGCGACCGCCATCATCACACTCACTACGGGAGGGTCGCAACTTGTTGCGACCGCCCTCGCCCATCCAATAAAGGCAACGGTGCGTGAGTATCCGCCCCGAGTTCGGATACTCGTCGCCGCACGCCACACCCTGCTGGAGCGCGTAGCTCGCACCCGTCGCGCCGTCCCATGCGGTCTGTCCGCAACCCTGCACGATCAGGTCCATCGTGCGCTTTCGGTCGTCTGGGTAGTCGATCTCGAAGACGTACAGCGGCGTCGATTCGTCCAGCGCGAACCGGTACGCGAAGCGTCCGTGGACTGCTTCGTCCGCCTCCAGATACGGCGTGCCGCCGAGGTTTCCGATGCGGCATGCGCCAGCCGAGACGAAGCGGTTAGAGTCGGCTGGCACATGGTCGAACACGACCTGCTCCATGAGCTCCAGCTCGCCCGGCACGCCGCTCTTTGCGAGCGGCTGCGCCTCGAACGGGTTGGGCGGATCGTTCGCGTATTTCGCGCGGTAGTCCGGCGGGGGCGGCGGTTCGGGTTCGCTTCCGCCGCCTTCGATGAAGAGCCGCTTCACCGCGTCGTCGTCGAGCGGCGCGGAATAGATCCGCAGCTCGTCCATCGCGCCGTCCATGAACGCGCTGCCGCCGTAGCCGCCCACAAAGAAGGTGTCGAACGTGCGCCGACGCGAGAAGGAGAGCGCGCCAGGACGCCCCCCGCGCGGCGCCTTCGCCGCAGCCTTCATCATGCCCGACATGCTGCTGTCAGACATCCGGCGCGTACCCTTGCGTCCGTTGAGGTAGATGGACGTCCCTTTCTTCTCGTCCCATGTGAATACCACGTGGTTCCACTCATTCGTGAGGTACGGACGAAGCAACAGGGTGTAGCTGTCGCCGTCGTCGGACTGGTCGGCACGGAGGCGCGGACCATACTTCCAGAACCAGAGCGTGCCCGAACCGGCGCGCGGTGACGCAGCAGCCGTGCAGAGATAGAACCGGCGCTCCTCGCCGCCGGGCGTCACGCCGTCCGCCGGCTTGAACCAGAAGCTGATCGCGCCGCGCAAGAGGTTCAGGTTGCCATCCGTCTTGTAGCCGAGCGCGGCGTTCATCCCCTTCGTCATCTCCAGCGCCTGCCCGCGCAGCCCCGGCACGAACTTCAGGTTCCGCGACTTCGAAATCGGATCAGGGTTGCCACCCGCGACGCCGGCCTTGGCCGTACCGTCGAAATCTGCCGCGAAGAGCAGTTCGGGCTGCGGCGGCGGAGGCGCCTTCTCGAATTCGCGCACGAACTTCTCCATCCGCGCCTCCAAGCATGCCAGCAGCTTGTGCGGTTTGGACTTGGGCCGCCAGATGAAGTGCCCGCCCTCGTTCGGTTCCTCGTCGTGGCGGTATTCGTAGAAGTCGCAGCGGTTGCCGGCGGCGCAGTAGGCGTCCGCGAACGCGCGGTGCGACGCGATGGGCACCACCGCATCCGTATCGGCATGCGTGCACAGAAGCGGCGCCATTCCTTTCCTGATGAGGGGAATCGGGTTCATCGCGCCCAGCATCTCCTCCGTCACGCCCTTTCCGAAGAGCGGTACGTAGCGGCCACGGTGCATCCGGAAGTCCGGCGTGGGATCGCTGATGGCCGAGATGGAGATCGCCCCCGCCACTGAGTCAAGCGGGAGGTTGACGAGCGTCCAAAGGACGAGGTGTCCGCCCGCCGAGCCGCCGGTGATCCAGATTTTCTTGTGACGTAGGCCGTATTTGGCGCGGAAGGCATCCGACAGCACGAACTTCGCGGCGGTCACGCAGTCGTCGCCGCAGGCGGGCCACGGATTCTTCGCGGAGGCGAGGCGGTACTCGATGTTGAACGCGGCGAAGCCGAGGTCGCACTGGAAGAACTCGGCGATGCCGGCCACGCCCGCACGGCTCATGGCGCTCCAGCCGCCGCCGTGAATCACGAGGATGAGCGGCGTCTCTGGCCGGACATCGTCCGGCAGATACAGATCGCCGAGGCCGGCTTCGCCCGTTTCAGGATTGTAGGGGATGTCCTTCACCACGCGCGCCGGCGCGGCCACGGCAAATGCCGCTGCACACACGGCGGCAAACAAGAGGAAGAAACGAGAATTGTCCACAAACTTCAAATGTCCAAAATTGTCCATAAACATAAATTTAAAAAAATTAAATCAATACCCTAACTACGACGAATTGGCGATTGCCTTTCGCGCAGTGGAAACGCTCGAATAGAATATCTTGACGAGAGCTTCAGTCTCATCCAAAAGCGGATACAATGACTCCTCTGAAAGATAGTGACGCAAACAAATTATCTTTAGCCACATCCGCGACTCAACAAGTTCCTTCAACGCAACATTCATTTTATGTGCAAAATCCTTTCTGGACTCAGGAACGCTTGCTTCGGCATAATTAGCAGCAACGGATGTCGCGGAACGAAACAATTGATCACTTATATGAGAAGCTCCGATCTTGGGCGGCAATGACTCGCAAACTGAGATGGCTTCAGATGCAAACATTGCCACTCTTTCTTCAAGATCAAATTTCCTACCCATTGAGCTTCCACCATTTATATTTTCATTTGTGAACACTTCTGAACATTTGGAGTTTGTGGACATTTGATCCCTGCATTACCTGAACATGATCACGGTGCCGCGGGGCTGGATGTAGAGCATGCCGCGGCCCATCACCCATGTGGGATACTTCTCGTGCGTGACGTCAAACGCGATATTCCGACCGTTGTAGGTCAGCCCCTTCACATTCGCCACGCCGTCGAAGTCGAGGTTGAGCTTCGCGCCGTCCGCCACGTCAAGCTCGATGTTCTCCGGGATGTAGTTAGCAAGGTCCGTACGCGCCGCCGCAGGCGCGGCCACGACGGCAACGTCGTCCAGCAGAACGTAGCCGCGCTGCGAATCCCCGAACGACGCATGGAAAATGAGCTTGTAGGTTCCCGCCTCCGCCACCGTGAACGGCTGCTTGATCACGCACTCGTCCTCGTGGCGCAGAACGTAGGACTCCCAAATCACATTGTCGCCCAACATCACGTAGAACCGACTGACCCTTTCGTCGTCCCCAAACGGGTTGGAGCGGAAGCGCCGCACACGGAAGGATAGCTCGTAGCGACCAGCGGCTGGGAACGTGACATTCTGACGTAGGTCGCCATCAGCCTCGGCGTTGCCGCTCAAGAACACGCTGTCCGCCCCCATCGGCGGCGAGTTCGTCAAGTTGTTGTACCACCCGGATTTCGTCGCACTCATGTTCGTGCACGTGCTGTACGTCCAGCCATTGCCCGCAACCTCGAACCCGCCGTTTGACACGAGGTTCTCCGGAATGGTCTCAGACACGCGCTCCAGCGCAACATCGTCCAGCCATGCGCTACCCGTGGTGTAGAGGGCGCTGCCAACCGTGGCGGCACCGCCCGCAAACGTCAGCGTCTTATCGCCACCTTCCGCCATGTCGAAGATGGCCTCGTAGCGTTTCCAGTCGTCGTGGCGCACCCAGACCTTCTTCACCACCGTGTCGCCGATGGACACGATCACGAGCTGCGGCGAAAGTCCGCACCGCTTCGCCAGCTGGAACGTCAGACGGTAGCGTCCCGCCGAAGGCAACGTGACGGTCTGCGAGATCGGACGCTCCGCGCCATAGATCTGCGCGCAGAGGAAACCGTCCGCCATCTCGTCCGGCCAGGCCAGAAGTCCATGGTCCGCATCCGTCACGCCGTCAAACCACCGGCGCATGATGAGGCTGCTGGCGAATTGATGCGTAATATCACTCATCGTCCACCCCGTGCAGTTCGCAACCGTCGGCTTGAAGGAAACGTCCACGACGGCGAGATTGTTTGACGAATCCTCGAAGCTGGGATTGGCGATCGCCACGGAGACGGGTGCCACGGCAGCAGACTCCACGGGAACGATCTTGATGTCGTCCACCATGCTCGTATTGGCGGTGGTGTCGGCATCCGTGAACGTCAGCGTGTGGTCGCCGGCGGCGAGCCACGGCAAGGCGACCTCGTAGCGCATGAAGGTGTAGCAGTCGAATGACGTATAGTCACGGAGAGCCACGCCGTCCAGAAGCAGTCTCATCGGTTTCAACCGGCCGCTTACATAGCGCGAGGTGAGCGCGAACGAGAGACGATAGATGCCGGACGCCGGAATCGTAAACGTTCCCGTCGCCCGTCCGTGGCAGATGTACAGGGAACGACTGCCCTCGTAGCCAAGCCCGTACGAATCCTCCGGCTGGAGATTCCAGTCGCCGTTGTGATACAACGACTTGTCGAGGATCATCACAAGGGCGTTGCCGCTCGCATACATCGACCGGTCAAACACCCAGTTGAGGTTCGTTTTGGCGACCGTCGTGCCAGTGCCACCGCCCACATTGAGCGCGGCATTGCCCGTGAAAGCCTCGAAGTTGGCGTTGGAGAACACGGCCGGCGCGAGGAATTCCGCCGATGCCGTCGGCGGCGTGATGCGCAGCGTGCCGGTCGTCACCTGCACGGTCGTCGTGGCCGGAAGCGA
>Ga0310690_10011971_pt1 | contig 10682 bp, 24 predicted proteins | sample AusTroGonzalo_MG_2_FD_207661 | JGI IMG/M metagenome (GOLD analysis project Ga0310690, IMG submission 207661) | Bovine rumen microbial communities from tropical cattle in Woodstock, Queensland, Australia - Gonzalo_04 (v2) (version 2) | ecosystem: Host-associated > Mammals > Digestive system >...
TTCAACGCCGGTGTCATGCTCTTAAACCTAGCCAAGTTCCGTGCGGACGGAATGGACGAGCGAATAATCAACGAAATCAACACCGTCAAGTACGAACACCTCGAACAAGACGTGCTCAACTACCTCTGCCACATGCACATCCGCCGCCTGCCATCATGCTACTCCGATTCGTTCGTGTCCGCTCCGTGCGAACACCCACGTATCAAGCACTTCCTCGCTCACGCTAAACCGCAGTTCGCATCCGCAGCTGAACCATACAATAACATGACATGGGAACAAATCCTCAAAGGAGGCGATAACATTGGATAAGGAAACACAGGATAAAGTAGTCGATATCGTGCAAAAGAAACGCAAGCCAAAGAACGGACTCGAAGTAATGAAAGACTTCGGTGCGGAACCTGGCGAGAACTCTAAATTCATTCGCTTCGCACTCGCTGCGTGGGATCTTCCTCCTATCGATATCAGCGACCCTGAGCAGGTCAAGGAACGCATAGGAATGTACTTTCAACACTGCGCTAACAACGACAGAAAACCTCAAATCGTTGGCATGTGTAATTGGTTGGGCATAACACGGGAAACGCTGAATACGTGGCGAAATGGGGAGTATCGTAATAATACGCACTCTGACATAATCAAAAAAGCTTGTGCATTCATCGAGGAAATGTGGGCCGACTACATGCTGAACGGGAAGCTTAATCCGGCGAGTGGTATATTCCTTGCGAAGAACTGGTACGGGTACAAGGACGTTGCTGACGTGGTTGTCACACCGAACAATCCGATGCAGGGACTGGATGCGGATACCGCACGTCAACGTCTGATTGAATCTGTACCGGACGAGGACGAGTGACCTGGAACATATACTACTTATACTGATTAATAATAATAATATATATATACGACGTGACAGGTTGCTCCAAGGTATAACGAAAAAAAGGGGAGGAATGGATCCTCCCCTTGCTTCATGTTTCCGGACTGAAATCACGGAACGCACAGTTCTCGCATCCGACCGGAGGAGTGTACGCTGGCATGTCCTCTGCTGCCGGATCGATGTCGTCGAGTTTCTCATCGTCATCAATAGACTGGTCCGGTTCGTACGGCCCGCAGTCAACGAACGGCTCGTTGCCGTACAGGTAGAGCGGGTCGGACTCCAGCTGGTTGATGAGATCCCGAATGAGAATGTCGATCAGAGTCAGGCGCTTAATCTGACGTTTGATCCTTGCGTACTCTCTCTTGCGGGTGCGGTTAACCTTTTCCAGGACCTGCTGATGGATGGGCTTCGTGTTCGTCATATGAACACCTCCTGTAATTGATAGGGAGAAACGTCCCTTCACTTGCTAGGTAGCCGGGAAGGATAATTTTCCGGTATGAACGGAAAAAATGTTTTTCCCTTCGCAGGTATACGGTCACTTGGAAACGGATTTTACAGTGGATATGCAGATTGTGCGGATAATGCATGGTCGAATGTGGCAGATCCGGTTGTGTGCGAAGCAACTCTTCGTAAAACAATAGTTTAACGAATAGTTGGCATACGATGGATAGTAGTGTATCGACAGGCGAGGCACAAGCGGTTTGATTTTGCATAAAGAATGAGTAAAACATAGTGTTTATGCGGCATTATGCATACTCGTTTTTGCATTAACCGGATGAATATGCACGGTCCTGACGGCAAGAAATGCATAGAAAAATAGGCAAAAAAAATACCCGTCCGGCGACCAAACCGGACGGGCGAAAGTGAGGTTCCGATGACCATGAACCAGGCATCGGCTACGAGCGACCGGAGCGGGTCGCCCGGGTGTCGGTGTCTGATACGGATTAGTTCGACAAGAGCGGAGCGGAATCCTGCTTGCGTTTTCTTTTCGCAATAAGTTTTACATGGTCTGTGACAAGGTTCAGCGGAATGTATGTCACCTTGAAGAATTCATAAAGGTTTGCATTACATTCCGGATCTTCGTATGATTGAAGCGGACGCTGCGGTGGGAGAACGAAAGGTTCAACATTCTTAACAAGTGAAGCTTGAAGCATAATCTGCGAATAACGAGTGTCACCGATTTCCGGAAGCCGATCGACGATAAGTACATCATGAAACTCTCTGTTGCCAACATCAACACAGATATACGGCCAGTTCATGGTCAGTCCTCCTTCGCTTTCGGTGCGTTCGGGTAGCATCCGTTCCAGTAGTTTTCCCACACGAGATTAGCGGTGTCCTCGTCATCGAACAGGATAGACGATGATGTGATGATGTCGTTCAGATACTGAGCAATCTCTTCCCAGTTGGAAGGGATATCCGATCCGAAACTTTCGGCGGTGATAAGCTGACTCTTCATGGCATATTTCCTTTCTCCCCGTATATGTCCGGTAGGTCAGACGGTCGGTCAGTTAACTTCCCACTGCGGACGTGAGATCGCAAGGGAGTACTTTCCGTTGTCGGTGGAGGAGTCCTTAACCCACTCTTCGCCGTCCTCGTAGCGAAGACGCATCCGCCAGGTGTTCACGCCGTTGGTAACCTTGATAGTCTTTTCTGTGCGGGACAGGACAGTAAACGGATCGAATCCGATTTCTGCCCAACGGTAGGACTTTCCAACTTCAAACTTATCCATAAGGATTCCTCACTTTCTCCAAGGTCTGGCCCTGGCTACGATACCTCCGGCGGAGGTACCGTGTGTCAAGGTCAGTATGTGAAGTAGTAGTCGCAGGTTTCGACATAGCCGAGGTTCAAGTCTTTCCGCCAACCAGGGCGGACTTCAATGATCGGATGAAGCTGATGCCAGTTCGGATAGTCCTGAACGTCATGGTCGAAGCGTTTGACAAGCCAGTTGTACAGGTCATACTCGTCCTCGCGGACAAGCCCCTGCTCGTGGTCACCTTCAACTCTGATGTGAAGGATGAACGGGTTGTTGTCATTCACCTTGCGCGCATTCACGCAGCCGTATCCTGCCCAATGTTTAATCCTCATATTAGTCAGTCTCCTCTCCGGTCAGTTCCATCATGCCACCAGACAGTTTGCCAAGGGCAATCCTTGCTCCATGGTATGTATCGTACTTATCTTTGTGAAAGCACGTTCCGTAAGGATCATACATACACAGGACGTATCCGTCACGATTGATTCCGAGTTTTATTGATGCGGTGCATCCGTAGGGATCGCGGTAGCATTCCTTCTTCATGTTACTCATCCTCCTCTTCTTCGTTCATGTCATTGTAGATATCGAGAATCATCTGCGGATCGACATCCGGTGAGAACTTCCAGCCCTGGGCAATCGCTTCGCCCAGGATGTGTCCTGCATCCTCGATCGTCCAGTCCTCGCCAGGGTTTGAGAGATTCATGAGCATATCAACCGGATCATCGAAGACACCTTCATAGGATTCAGTTGCGTTGTGGCAGATAGTGTCGATGAAAACATCGACAGGGTAGGATTCAAACGGGAACTTGCAGACGATGCAGAACTCCGTGTTGCAGTCGGGGACTTCGACACCGATGCGGATCTGAGTAGGACACTCTGCAATGTAGATGTCGCAACGAGAACGGTCATGCAGGACTTTTTCCAGCATCGGAGCGGTTGTGCCGAAGTGTTCAGCCAGGTCATGGATACTCTTAATCTTCATGGTTAGTTCTCCTTTCAGCATTTAGCAAAAGCGTAGTAGGTCTGCTTGCATCCGAAGTCGGTGCGGAACTGGACATATTCGTTGCCTTGCTCATCCTGCCGGATGGGTTCCCTTGTTTTTAACAGACCCTGGCAGACGGCTGTAGAAGCGGAACGGGACAGGATGCGAATTTCATAATCAGAGTTTTCCCAACAGTAGTACTTTGCATTCGGCTCGAGTTTTGTGTTGTGATAATCGGTCTTCATGGTCTTGTCCTCACTTTCTTAATGTCGATTAGGTACTGTTTACATTATCTATTATACTCAAGATTACGTAAAAGTCAACAAGAAAATTACGATGCGATACATTTTGTTGAAGTCCACCAGTTGATAGCAAACTGGATGTCAGCATCAGCGTACTTGTAGATGAGCAACTTCTCAAGGTCTGCACCGTCGCGGAGGTATCCGTAGCCTTTCCCTTCACGCTTCGGATCGGGCAACATCTCACATCCGGTTGCGGAGATGAGAAAGCGGGATTGCTGTGCATTGCAGGTCCGGAGTCCAAGGATGGTTGAGAAGTTACAACGCAGGATTGTCGGTATGGTCTGTGCCATGATGTTCTGACTACAGGCGATGATATGAACCCTGGCAGCTCGGCCTATCTGTGCCAACCTCTGCAATAGCGGAAGCGTTTCCTTCTTCAGCGAAACCATGAGGTCTGCCAGTTCGTCGATGATTACATAGAGGTGAGATCCGTCATACTCTTTTATCCCTGCTCTCTGCATTACGGTGAATCGTCTGTCCGTTTCATCGATTGACCATTGCAGGGAGCGGACAATGTCCGGATGCTCTGATGCATACCTTGCGGTGTGTGGGAGCGGTTTAAACTGAATCAGTTCAACCTTCTTCGGATCGATGAGAACAAACTGGGCATTGAACGGGGATTGTGTCATCAGAATGGAATGGATGATTCCATTCAGAGCAACGGACTTGCCACTCCCTGTCGCTCCGGCAATCAGCAGATGCGGTCGTTCGGACAGGCGGAGGAACGGGGTGTACACTTGCCCATGCGGAGTGCGGTATGCATGAGGTACGGAGTGGAGCAATGCTTACACCTCCTGTCCAATCATCACGATGTTGCGAGTGGAAACCTTGTGGTCAGTTCCGTTGGTGTCGGTGAAGTAGGCATACTCTCCGTCGAATGCGACTCCGGTGGTGTTGACCATGTCAATCTCATCGGTTACCAAACCGATGTCATCACGGTAGCAGATAATCATAGGTCATTCTCCTTTCGTTAGTTATGTTTGTCGGTGCATACTTTTCGACCAAGCTGAAGCTGAGAGAGGATGTCATCATAGTGATCCTTCTCCGCTCCGTCACAGGCGAATACTGCTTCGGTGTAGGACTTGATTGCCTGTTTCCGTTCCATTGTTTCGGTCTTGCCGTAGCAAGTGATGGTCACGAGATCCATATCATTCACCACCTTTCATATACAGGGATGCGGTCGCATGGCATACTGCCAGGGCAATGTTCTCAAAGGTTTCAGGACAGACGCTGACAAGTGTGTATGTCGCATCGTAGCGAATGTCATTCATGATTTTGATATTCTCATCCCATGAGTGTTCCGCATGGTAGATGGCATACTCTGCAATCAGAGTGAGTTCTTCCGCTTTCTTTGCCCATCTGCTGCGAACCATGATGGCATAGTCGCGGTACGGAATGAACACAACGCCAAGCGGATCGTCGAAGAAGTCGAAGTTAAAATTGCCGAACTGCATGAGTTTGTTCTCCGCAATCAGTTCGTCAAGACTCTTGTCACCATCATTGTCCACCCTTGCCCACTTTTTTTCCACCTCTTCAATGTCATGTTTCTCAATAGCTTCCTTGATTTCCTTGGCAATGATGGACTCAATCTGTTTCATGTAATCCATGGTCATTCTCCTTTCAGTTCTTTGACGAAGTAGTGGTTGAAGTTGTTGATTCTGCATGCGTTGTTGTACTTGTCTGCGACTTTCTGGGCCTCTTTTTCTGTGGCATATGATTCAATCTCTCCGTCTTTGTGACACCATGTGGTGCATCCCCACATCCCTGTGTTGCGTACCATGATTCCGTATCTCATAGTCATTCTCCTTTCATCTCATGGTCTGTTTAAAGTAGTCTTTGCCGTACATAGTGGATTTCCTGTAGAGAGAGAACCAATCTCCCATATCTTCAACTTTGGCATGGTTTCCTTCTCTGAATGATTGATACTCATCGTCAAACCATGTGAGGTCAGCATCTACTTTCCATACGTAGCAATGGTAGTCATCGAAGTATTCCTGACGGAAGATGTTTGCCGTGGTATAGGAACTGCTTGCGTTCCGGTTGTACATCCACACGATCTTCTTGTACATCTCTACCGGATTCCGACCGAATGCGGAATAGGTGTGGTAGTCAGTGCGGAGTTCCATGAACAGGAGTTCGTTCTCTTTGCAAGTCAGAGGACAAGCGGAAAGGTTGGTCAGTTTGTTGCCGATGCCGATGGTGGTTTTGCCGTTGAGTGTGGTCACTTCGTACCCTGCTGCCGGAGTCCGCTTCGTCACGATGACGAGTTTGCCCTTTTCGATTTTGGCAGAGCCATCGAATGACTCGATGACTCCGCTTGTGATCCGGACCTGTGTCAGATAATTCCGTTCAGTTGCCATGGTTGTCACTCCTTTCCTTCCGTAAGATGGACGGGCCAAAATGCTCCGCCATACCAATGAAGACAATCGGTAATGTAATCGTAGACAGTTGCCCAATGATCCTGCTCATATTCTTCACGAGCGTGGGGATCGTCCTTGTCGTAGTTATTCCGCCAGCAGAAGTCAGCGAACTGATCCCATCCATCGAAGAATTCCTTGATGTCGGAGAAGGTAAGGATGGTTGCTTCCTTCTCTTCGTTGATGTGCGGAGTCCATCCTTCTGCTTCATACAGAGCAGACTCAATCTGTTCGTGCGTGGGGATGTGCGGAATGGAGTAGTCGATTTCAACTACAGAACGGGGAACGATTTTCATAGTGGTCAACTCCTTTCACTAACTATTATACTCAAGTTAACGTAACTGTCAACATAAAATTTACATATTCATGTTGAGATTGTGGTAGTGGTCGATGATGAAGTCGATGAACGAGTCAGCGACACAGGACAGATGCAGGGTGAATCCGTTCCAATCGAATCCGGTATCCGTCATGTATTCCTCATATGCTTCCTCGTATATTTCTGACAACCAATCGGTCGGTCGGTATCCTGTCTTGTGTTCAATCCTGTCGAGCTCAGAGCGGAGTATACCCATTGTTGTGCTGCCGGAGCGGATGGATATCAGATTCTTCATGGTAATGCTCTCCTTTCTTTATTCAAGTTCCATTTCGTAGAAGTTTGCGGTGTCTTGGATCTTGTCCTTGATGTCGTCTTCGCTTGGCATATTGCCATAGTCAACCTCGTCCTCAAGGTCGAGGAAGATTTCTTCGATGAACTCCGCAAAGGTGTATGGGTATCTGTCCAGGTCTATGGTGTCCTTGTCCATTTCACGGCAGAGGTCTTCGATGGTGTCACGGAGTCCGATCTTGTTCGCTTGATTGATGATGAATGACACTTCGTTTGCGGTGAGGTCGAGTGTGCCGTTCTCCCGTTCAAGGGTGTAGGTGTTGTTTTCATTGCGAGTCAGTTTCATTGTTTCATTCTCCTTTCACTATAATCATGCCGTTCTTGATTGTTGCGTTGCGGAAAAAGTGCAGATAGTTGCGGAGCGGTTCATTCCGTTGATACTGGTCGCTTCCCGTTCTCCGTCCGACCGACGAGCGGTTACCTTCGTAAACTGTGATGTATGCCGTTCCCCCTGTCTTGTTCACAATGTTTTCGATTGTTTCGGCAATGAAGAGAACTGTGCGGTCGTCGTCGATAACGTTCAGCACGTTGGAGCAGATAATGTCCATCATGAGTCCATAGTCGCAAGCAATGCGGAGCGACTCCATCGTCTTTTCGTTTGTCCGTTCCGGTTGGTTGTATGGATCGTATGGGAAGAGGTGTCGTCCATGCTTGTGCAGAGCGGTTTTGATGTGGTCGATGTACTTACCGCAACCATAGTCAAGGACAAACGGAGCGGTCAGTTTCGCTTTCCGGTAAACCGCCGGAAGTTTCGTACTGTTGATAGATGTCGAAGCGGAAGTATAGGTCTGTTCCATGGTTATTTCCTCACTTTCTTTTTGTCGGTCAGGTTTCAAGGTATAATCTGTTCAGTTCGGACAGTTCGGTTTGCAGTTCTTCCAGTTCTTCGTCTACGAGTTCCATCCCGTACTTGTATCCTATGGTCTTTTTGCGGTCGATGTTGTGTTGCAGTTCCTGCATCCTGTCACGGAGCGACATCAATGCCCCATTATTCCAATACATTGAACATTCTATGTATGCTTCAGGACTTCCGTCGCCGAATGCCATATAGGACTTTTCTCTGTCATATGATTCCATGATGATTTCGAGCGGTTCGGCTTCCTGTGTTTCGATGTTCCAATAGTACTTATCCATTTCTTTACACCTCTATTATTATTTCGTCGTCTTTTGCGTACATTGCAATCACGGATCGACAAGCGACATCCGGAGAAATGTCACCATGTCCTTCACCGTCGAAAGAGTGAAGGACTTTTTTTGTTGTGATGCTTATAACTGTGAACTTTCCCCAAAGTGGGATGTCGTTAACTGTGATACGTTCCATTTTCATTCTCCTTTCATAATCGGAGCGGAGCGGACTTTTTCATCCGCTCCGCTTGTGTTCTGTCAATGTTCCATGCAGTATGTGGTCTCACCCTTTACGCAATGGGAGCAGTTGCGAATGCACACGTTGCAGTTACCGCAACACCATTTCACATTCTCCGGTTTTTCATGCCCTTTGAGTACTACCCTAAACTCCGGAAAGCGGAATGGGTTATCCATGGGAAGCCCTTCCCAGTATGAGAACATCACGGACAGATTGTCCGGAACATTTTCCCTGCCGTTGGTTTTGCACCATGCATTCACAAGCCAGTATGACTTTGTGTAAGTCCAAAAGCGGAAGTCCGGATAGTCCCTTGCAATCTTTACCATGTTGTCGAAATAGTCAATATCCATGATATCTCCGGACACGTGCCAGCGGAAACACTTATTCTTCTTCCGCTTGTCCAGTTCGGAGCGGATTTGTGCAAAGTATTCGGAGCGGTTCTTGATGAGTAGGGCAGTATTTTTCGCCCTTGCTTCCATAACGTTCTTGTATGCCATGACTGCCTTGATATCATAGCAATATGCGATACACTTGGAGCAGTTCGGACAAGTTACAACCGGAGCGAGTGAAACGTTCAACGTTTCCCCTATCTTTTTATTTCCCTTGCTAACAACAATCTTGATATCGTCAAGGCTTTTGCAGTGTTCAATCCGTGAGCGGAGCAGGGCAACCGCTTTTTTGATGGTTTCTTCGGAATACATGGTAAATCCCTCACTTTCTTTTTTTCTGTGCAGTATGCACAAACCACAAACCGGAGCGAAAATATTACTTTACAGTAACCCTGTCATATTCTGTTACAGTTTCGTTTTCTTTTGCAATGCTAGGATAAAGTTCCCTTATAGTTTTTTCGTCAAGTCCTATTCTTTTGCAAAGGGTTACAGTAACTGTAAAGGGTTTGCAAATGTACTTTGCTTTTCCCTTTTCGTCACGTTCAACCTTTGACAGAACATAGTCTGTTATTTCCTTCTTCATTGCTTTGACTTCTTCATCAAGTCTGTCCAGTTCTGCTTTTTTTGCCTTGTATTCTGTAAGATACGCAAGCACGTTTTTCATGGTCAAATATCCTCACTTTCTGTTTTGTTGTTTCCGGTTTGTGGTTTGTACATACTGCCTTATCACTCAAATAATAAAGCAGTAAATACATTATGTTCTTCGTGTTTCTTTCGGATATGCTCCATACTTCCAAATCGTTTTACATAAGTTCGTTTCTGTTCAGCACATAATACTTTTATATGTTCGTGTCCGAAAGTATGTTTCCTTATATTGTACTTCGTGCCGTGTATGGTCACTTGCCCTTCACCTAACAAGATTTATTACCATCCGTGTACAATCTCTATTCAAGTTCACTTCTGTGAAATGATTCGGAGATTGACCATCGTTTTACGCTTTACTCCGTATCTAGTTTTCAAGGTTCACGTGCATCGTTTTAAGTCTTATACTGGACTGTCTACTCGCCGTTGACTGTCACTCGCCTTTCGACACTTGCATTATTACATGAATTCGTGAATATGTCAACACGTTTTTATGAATTCATGAAAAAATATTTTTTGTTATATAAGGCTAACCGCTGAAAGCCTTGTAATACAAGGCTTTCAGCCGATGGTAACCCCATGGGGTTAGCCGTGGCCCGGGACCTGGGACTCGTTACCCCCCTATGCACCCGCCGTATAAAAAAGGCCCCTTGCTGTCTGCTCCGAGAAAATCCGAAAAAACAAAAAAGGCGACTGAAAAAATTTTTTTGAGAGAGGTATTGACACAGGCACGTTTTCATCATATCATGAATACGAAACAAAACGAACTGAAACGAAAGGAGCGTGTAAGTACATGGAGGACAAGAAGGTATTGAAGGAAGCGTTAAAGAGCAGGGGGATGACGCAGACTGCGCTTGCGAAGGAACTGGGTATGCTGGTGAGCGGTTTGTCGATGAACATGAGCCGGGACAACATGGGGTTGGACAACTTCCGGAAGATCCTGAATGCGTTGGATTATGACGTAGTGGTTGTAGACAGGCGGACTGGCGAGAAAGTTTGGACGGTCGATTCGTGACCGTAAAAATTTTTAGGCAAGTTACGTAAACACTATTGACAAGAACAAGTATTACGTATACTATAATAGCGTAAGCACAACAGGAAGGCGGTGGTGAAAGGAATGAGAAGGGTCGCAGGGTACATAGGGAACGTGAAGCGCAAAGCGGATGCGGAGAAGTTAAAGAAGCAGCTGAAGGAATACTGTGCCGGACATGAGATGACGGTAACGGAGTGGCTGGAGGCTGGGAGCATCGGCGAGGTAGCGTACGGGAACTGGCTGAACGGGCGGAAGGTCGATGCGGTGCTGAT
>Ga0310690_10011972_pt1 | contig 10682 bp, 24 predicted proteins | sample AusTroGonzalo_MG_2_FD_207661 | JGI IMG/M metagenome (GOLD analysis project Ga0310690, IMG submission 207661) | Bovine rumen microbial communities from tropical cattle in Woodstock, Queensland, Australia - Gonzalo_04 (v2) (version 2) | ecosystem: Host-associated > Mammals > Digestive system >...
GCAGGGATAAAGACCCGATATTGTTCGGCGTTTTCAAAAACCAGAGAAGTGTGGCCGACCGCTTTTATTTCCTTGGCGACTGGATTGATGAATATTGCGACTTAACGCTTGACAAAATGGTTGAGCAATATAAGAACGCAAAAGGACACACACCAGTAATGACCTCGGAAATTCCACAAAACGGGGAGGAACTTGTTGCTATCTTGAAAACATATAGGATTGATGATAAAAAGGAAAGCCATATTACGCTTGGCAGCACAAACAATACGGAAATCGCAACATCATATTATGTTAAATCTGCGGACGGCAGTGAGAAAAAGAAAGGATTTTTTGACAAAATCAAATCCGTATTCAGCAAGAAATGATACCGAGAAACATAGACCTTACGGAACACGGCGACTTTGGCGACAACCGCATAACGCTTGATATACCATTAAGACGGATTGGCGAAGTATATGACAGTCCGTTCATAACAAATATTGACTACGAAAAAGTAAGAAAATATGAGTCATTTTTCGGAGCAAGGCATACAAGCGAAAGGTTTTTTGTGTTTGACGGCAAAAAACAAAATGAGGAATATGAACGTCATTGTAGCAGGTGTGGTGCGGAATTGCGAGTTCCTTGGAAACGCCGTACTGGGTTGTGCGTTGATTGTGATAATAAACTTGAAAGAGACTTGCGTGCGTTGCCTTGGAAGCCGCCAAGCACTTTTACCAGAAGCAATGACGATTCAATAAGTTTCGGTTTAAGAAGTCGTATACACGAATTATTTGATTTAAGATAAGCAAATTATGAAAAACAAAGAACTTGCAATTGGCGATTTGGTTTTCCAAGCCCAATATGTTGGCAAATATGATGGAAAGGGACACGTGTGGAAACCGGTAAAGGTAAAAGCATACCCTTTGACGAAGAAAAATTTGTTGAACCGGTACCCCTTTGTGAAAGCATTCTTGTAAAAAATGAGTTCAAAAAGGAATTTGAACACCTTGATTCTTGTTCATCATATTTGTGCTACTACCGAATTAGCGATAAAGTTATATTGTGTGATAATGGTGAATTTGGGTTTGACTTGTGTATTGAATATGAAGATTATGAATGTGGTTGGCAACAAATAAAGTTTGCCACCATTAACTACATTCACGAATTGTAGCACGCATTGGCATTGTTAAAGATAGAGAGAAATATTGAATATTATGATTAAGGAAGATTATGTAAGTTTTGAAACCGCCAAACTTTTAAAGGAAAAGGGTTTTGATGCAGACACAGAACACAATATGTGGTATGTTGTTGAAAAATTTTCAACTGGATGTCACTGGAATTCTTGTACATACAAAGTTGGTGATATAACAAGAGAATACGATGAGAAATGTTGCATAGTTATGCCAACGTTGCAGATGGTAATGAAGTGGTTGAGGGAAGTACATAGCTGTTATATTGTCACTTATTGGGAATTTAAAAATTACGATGAAAATGGTAATCCAGTATTTAAAGATATTATTTGGAGTTATAATATAGCAATTCCGAAATATAACAGTGCAAGAAGAGGTGACGGTGATTATTTTGATATAGAAAGTGAAAAAGAAGATTATACCACATACGAGGAAGTTTGTGAAGCAGCAATAAAATATTGTCTTGAAAATTTGATTTGATCATGACATAAGAAGATAAATAACTTAAAATTATGAAAAAAATTACAGAAGATTACGTCAGTAGAGAAATATGCGATTTGTTAAAAGAAAAAGGATATGATGGCGAGTTCAAGACCTGCTATAGTCTGGAAGGTTATGCTTACCAGGCTTTACATATTTATGATGTGATGAAGTGGCTGAGAAAACTTGGCATTGTAATAACTATTCATACAAAATATCCAACCAATCCGGAACTATGTAAGATACCTTATTCCTTTCTTATTGAAGATTATCGTCCTGAAAGAGATTTGCAAAAAGAGCATGGGAAACATTATACAGGATATTCTTCAACTGCTGGCATGGATGATTTTTTAGTTAAAAATAACTTACTATTTGATGGCTTGGGATTTGGTGAGTTTAAACTATATGAACAAGCCAGCAAAGCAGCAATAAAGTATTGTCTTGAAAATTTGATTTGATCATGACACAAGAAGAAAAACAACTTTTACTTAAAGACCTTTGTGCAAGGTTTCCTTATGATGTTTATGTTCACATTAGATATAAAACAGGAGAACCTTGTTATGGAAAACTTACATCAATAGATATACAATGGTTTATTGATTCAAAGATTGAAAATATAAAACCCTATCTCCGTCCAATGTCAAGTATGACAGAGAAAGAAAAGAGCAAATTAAGACAATGGGGATGTTTATGTATGAAACCCAATGACATTGTAGAAGATATTGATTCATATATTGTAGAAGACGTTGGTGTATATGGTGCTATTCATAGTATTCCAGTTATAGATTATCTTAATTCAATTCATGTTGATTATCGTGGACTGATTCCAATGGGACTTGCTTTACCAGCACCAGAAGGAATGTATGAATTTTAATAGTGAAATATTATAAATTATGAAAGGTTTGAAAATAAAAAACACAGTTACAACAGAAGTAACATTAAATGAGCACAGCATTGAAGATATAATATATGCAGCAAAAGAATTAGCTCATGAAGTTCTTGAAGAATTATCGGTATATAGACAACGTAATGAATTAGACATTTTAACTTTTGATTGTGAAGGCAGTGCTTGCAAATTTCTTGACATGATAGGTGATTAATGTAAAAAATAAAATAATTATGGCAAACGAAGAAAACGAACTTTTATTAAAAGTACTTTGTACGATGTTGTCGTATGGAGTGAAAATTAAATATCACTATAAAAGAGAAAACAACGTCATAGATGAAGTTAGAGAATTATGTTTTAGTGATGTTGAAACATTGAAATACACTAATGAATATCCACAAGATGATTGGTGTGAAATTTCTTGGAAGCCTTATCTCCGTCCAATGTCAAGTATGACGGCGGAAGAGAAACAAGAGTCAAGATGGTATCAAAAGGACGCAACGAGTGATGATTTTATATTGTATATGAATCGGTATGTAGAATGGTTAGATTCAAAACATTTTGATTGGAGAACTGATGGCAATGGTAAAACAATGATTGAGAAAGGTCTTGCTTTAGAGGCTCCAGAAGGAATGTATAACATTTAAACAACAAAATTATGGACTACGAGAAGAAATACAAAGAAGCTCTTGAAAGAGCCAAGAAAGGCGAATGTCTTGAAAACATATTTCCCGAACTTAAAGAGAGCGAGGATGAGAAGATGCGAGAAATGGCAATAAAAGCAGTATATGCTCCCGAAGCTCAAAGTTGTATTAAAAGTTGGGGAATAAATCCAGACGATGTTATTGCTTGGCTTGAAAAGCAATGTGTGCAGAAGCCTATTATTTCAAACAACGCTCTTAGAGAAGGAATAGCACATTTTGGAATTACTCAATACCAGATAGATAATTGGTTAAAGAAGTATGTTGATGTTGAAAAGCAAGCTGAACTCCAATATTGGAAGCCGTCAGAAGAGCAATTAAAAGCATTAGATTATGCTTTTAATTGTTGTCCTGATACTGAAAGAGGGAATTATTATGAGGGTGTCTTGAGAACTTTAATAGATGAGTTATACAAGTTGCAAGAAAAACAAGGTGAACAGAAGCCTGCTGATAAAGTTGAAACTAAACAAAAGTCAGACATAGAAAAAGACAAATGGTATGTGTGTAATACTGCTCAATATACAGATTTTGTAGTAGGCAAAGCATATTATTGCCCTAAAAATGGAATGCTTAAACCTAATGAAAACGAAATGGCACGATATGTAGCAAGAAATTGTTTCCGTCCTTGGACAATCCAAGATGCTAAGGATGGTGATGTGCTTTATGATAATTATACTAATACTGTTTTAATATTCAAGTCACAAACATGTGGATGGATAAAGGTTTATTGTAATTTTTGGATAACTAAAAATAAGTTTACAGGAATCAACTTTGCTAATTATGGTAGAGTTAGTGAAATGGATTTAAAACCTGCTACTAAAGAACAGCGTGACATGTTATTTCAAAAGATGAAAGAAGTAGGTTATGAATGGGATTTTGAAGTGAAAAAATTGAATAAGATTGAGTAGAAGCTTAATAAATTACTAAAAGACATGATGAATGTGGTGGAGTCATACAAGAAGAAACTCACATCTCCAGATGTCAAGGCTACAATACTTGAATATCTTGGAAAGAGAGCTAAAAATGTATTAAATAGATAATTTGTAAAAATAGAACATTATGGTGGTAAAAAGTTTTACAATTAAAGACGGTAAAGCATTTATAGATGCCAATGACACTGATTGGATAAGGAAAGATGATATGTTATATCGTCTTATGCAACTCAAGGAGACTTGGGAAAAACAGTTGAAATGCTATAATGAAGAAGATGATTTGGCACAGTACAAGCGTACTGAAGGTATGGTTGATATGCTTACATTTCTGATTAAAGAACTTAAAGGAGAATTTTAACAATTAACAATATGGGTGATATGAAAATAACATGCTAAATTTATGATAAACATTAGGATTACTTATTGTAGAGAGTTTGACGGTTTTGATTCTGAAGGTGTTCTTGTTAAAAAAATATCATACAAGGGTAAAGAAATTGCGTTGATTTTTTACAAAGATTTTGTTGGAAAACAAACACGTACTCATTTTGAAGACGATGACGGAGACATTGTTTATGATAAGGTGCTTGTTGAAGAATTTGTTTTTAGGTATGTTGAATTGAAAAACAAGCGTCTTCGTATATATAATGAGAAATCGTATTATTGTGGCAAGGACGAAAAGGAACTTATTAAAAAATACGGTGAAAGTTCATATATAAATTCACTTAATGAATATATGTTTTAACAAGACCAAAGGGAATGATTCCGTTTAATTAAATAACAAAAATCTAAAAATATGGAATACGATATTGTTACACTTAACCAATGGCACACCAACGAGCCAAACGAAGATTGTTTTGCTTTGGTTATGACAAGAGAGTTTCCCAAAAACTGTTATTTTGTGGTAGCCGAATGGGATAACGATGCCAAGGCATTTTATTCAGAAAGTACGGATGCCGCTTTATTGTATTGGGATTGCTGGACAAAAATACAGCCAAACAAATTGTTGAAAAACAATAAATACAATGACCTTTTAAAAATCCTAACAAGCAAAGACCCCAAAATTTTGCCAATGCCAAAAAGCAAATTTCTTGAAATTATGGATGAAACCTACAATGAACAAGCACTTGTGTTAAGCAATGAAGAAAAAGCAAAGTTGGTGCAATTTATGGCTGGTGTTATGCTAAAAATATAAATGAATATATTCCATATATATATCCATTTTCTTTGTTAATAACTTTGTTAATAACTTTTCTATTTTTTGATTGCTTATATAAAATATTTTTGTATTTTTGTGATGTAATTAAAAGTAATAATAATTAACTTATAAAAATTAAAGATATGAAAATAAATGTGAGAAAAGAAATGATAAAAAAGTGCATATATGATATGAGTAAGTATCATTATGGCGGTACTTCTCAAAACAACAAACACAAAAATCGTGTTAGACGAACAAAAAACATGTTAAAAGCCGCTTGGAAAAATGTGTTAAAAAAACAATTTAACCAAGAGTTGCAAGAATTGTAAAAACAAGAACGAACTGCTAAATTTAAAGATTAAAAGGTATAATCCAGAAAAACAATGGAGGAATAGATTATGACAAAAGACAGTCTTGGCGATAGAATGAAAAATTATTATGAGGCAATTCCAAACACAAAACTTGTAAGGAGAATGCCTGTGATAATCAGAATAGATGGAAAAGCATTTCATACATTTACAAGAGGTTTTAACAAACCATATGACATTGTTCTTTCAAATGCAATGATTAGAACAATGAAAGATTTGTGTTCAAACATACAAGGATGTGTTTTTGGATACACACAGTCTGATGAAATCACACTTGTATTGGTTGATTACAATAGACTTGAGACATCTGCTTGGTTTGACTATAAAATTCAGAAAATGTGTAGTGTAGCTGCTTCAATGGCTACAGCATATTTCAACAAGAACTTTGCTTCTGAAGTTTTTGAATATAAACAATCATTGTTTAAGTATACACCATATCACCCAGATACTGAAGTTTTTGAAAAATACAAAATATTCAAAAACAATATAGATACAGCAAAAAACGTTGCTGTAAAATATGAACAGCGTATTGAGAAAAATCTAGCTATGTTTGATGCAAGATGTTTCAACATTCCTAAAGAAGAAGTCTGCAATTGTTTGATTTGGCGCCAACAGGATGCTACAAGAAATTCTATTGAAATGCTTGGCCGTGCTTATTTTTCTGATAAAGAACTTCACAAGAAAAATTGTTCAAACATTCAAGACATGCTGATGGAAACACACAAAGTCAATTGGAATGATATTGAAACAAGATTCAAACGTGGGTGTTCATGCTATAAAGACAAAGATGATTTCGACAATTCAATTTGGATTATTGATTTTGATATGCCAATTCTTACGCAAGACAGAAATTATGTGGAAAAACATATTCTTGTTGGATAATAGTTTTGTTATATTATAATTGAATATTAAAATAATTATTATGAGTAAAACATATAAAGAATTCTATCACAAAAAACTTTTTTCTAATGGTAACAGGAATCATCATAATACATTGATGAAAGAATTTTATGGGTTAGAAGGCTGTGGTATGGTGAAAGATGTTCGTGGATTACTGGATAGACGTGACTATAAATCTGATAGGAATAAGGGTATCAGAAAAATCATGAACCAAAAACGACGTACATCTATAAAACGTATGACTGATAGAATTGTACAAGATGAAACCATAGACTAATTCATAAATATTGTATTATGGAAAATATAGAAAACACAAAACTCTTAAAGCTTGATATTTTTCCAAGACTACCATTTGGTTTATTTGTTCAAAATGAAAAAATATCAGATGATATTGTCATATATACAGATGACTATCATCCATATGTTGAATCATGCAAACCATATTTGAGGCCAATGTCAAGTATGACTGACATTGAAAGAAATGAATTATATGAATTGACTCACAAGGATCTTCAAGAAGAATGGATATTTTCTCATAATGCATATGTTGTAATAGATTGGATGAATTCAAAAATGTTTGATTATCGTGGTCTCATTCCAAAAGGACTTGCACTTCCGGCTAAAAAAGAAATGTATATGAAAGAAGCTAAAATCAATTTCAAATATGGTGGTGCACAATATTGGGATGTAGTTGTTTCTGACAAAAAGACTAAAGAAATTATATATAGAACACGAGAAAACCTTGGTATAGAGAAAAAATTGACAACAGAAGAAAAAATAAATTGTATGAGAATGTCAATAGGTGCTCTTATTAATTCAAAAGGATATTATTTTTAACAGTATATTGTATGATACCAATATTTCCATGGGCTTCTTATGATCCTGATGACATACCTGATTTGAATCCTCATAATGAAGAGGAATCGGCGGGATGTATTGCTGGTGTCATTGCATTTTTAATATCAACAGTGTTATTTGTACTTATTGAATGGGGAGTGCTTACGTTGAATCGTATCGGGTTTATTGGTTTTTATACACATATGATTTTGCAGATAGTAAATGTTGTCATTTATGCGGTATTGACAATATTTCTTATGAAGATGTCATTTAAAATAGCTGATAAAATAATGTTGAAAAAGAAAAAACACAATAACTAAATAAAATAAAAAGATTAATAATAAAAACAAAAAATATGAACGACAAAACTGAACTCGAAGCAATCGTGAGCTGGTTGAATAGTCACTATAATCAAGACTCTGATGACTACAGCATATTCAATGGTGCTAAGCCAGGGGTTGTCAGATACAACGACAATATTGCAATTTCTCTTTGGGGATGCGGTGCTGTAGTGTGCATAGTAGACCGGCTCTACTTTATCGGAGAAGACGACGGAAACTGGTTTTTAAGAGAAGGAAAAGAAATTGTCAAAAACCTACCACAAAATTTTTATGGCTTTGCGACATCATTCTCTATTGGGTGGATAGAAAGTTTCACTAATGCGCTTAATGCACTCAATAAATATGTTGAAGAGAATGGAACTCCAGTATATTACACTGGACTCACCAAGAAGATCGTGTGTCATTACAAGTTGGGAAAACCTGAAACTGAAGAATAATTTGTGAGTGATATGGAAAACATTGAAGATTGGAAATACAAGGACATTACACTTGAAAGTGTTATTGATGATTATGGATATGTCACGGATGTAGAATTTGCTAAATATCTTATCAGTTGTTGTTATGCAGAGGAAGCAAGACACCACTATAAAACACAAGAATGGATAGAAGAATGCCAGTCCCGTTTAGAGGTTGCCTGGGAGGATGATGAATTTTCTATGATCAACCAGTCTACAGGTCGTATGTATCTAGGTGGACCAGATGGATTATCTGGCATCACTTTCCAGCTATTAGAAAAAAGATTAGAAGACGAATGTCCGGAAGGAAACGAAAGAGTCTGGGATCTCGGATTTGAATCTTCCATATCTTATGACCGGATATGTGTAGTCTTAATTGGTGGCAAGCCAAGGGCTTTTATCTCACACGAATCCGATTAGTATAAACCTTTAGTTTCAGTTACAAATTTAACTGATATGAATAGAAAAGAAGACTCAAAAGAAGACATCTGGACCGACATGGATAGTGAGATAAAAGAGATTATCAACTTCAACCTACTTACCGACGAACAGCGGATAAAGGCACTTGAGCTTGCAATGAGTGGATATTTAGCACCAACAAAGTATATCCATGAGATCACCGGAATGAGCATTAAGTGCTCAAAGATATATTATGATATGTATATAAGACCGGCACTAATATAAAGCAAAAAGTATGTGTATGAAAAAAGAAACTAAAGAGACCAATCGCAGTTTATCATTTCAGGAATTGCGGGAAAAGATTACTTATATACATTATGTAGTTTGCAGGAAAAAGACTTTGAAAGAATATCGTTGTATGAAGATGAATTCGGATATTATGGATTTCTGTCATCATTTTCAATCGGATGGTCTGAAAGTTTTTTTAATGCAATGAAATCATTGAAAGAATATGTGGACAAGCATGGTACTCCTGTATATTATTCAGGACTGCCAGAGAAAATCGTGTGTCACCATAAATTAGGTAAGAACGAAACGGTTTGATATTTGGAAAAACGGAAAAAAATAGTATTATAGAGATATGAAAAAAATACAATATTATGAAGAAAATTGACTTAAAAAACATCGAAATGATTGATGCTCTGGCGAGTAGAAGAAGTTGTTCTCAAGGCGGTATTGATTACTATAGAAATGGCGCTATGGATATGGCAACCAAAAAGGATTTTCTTTTCTCAAAAGCTATCATTAATGCAAGGAATTCTTATGTCTTTCCATTAAACGACATACGCAAGGAATTGGTTGATAATATACTTAACACAATTAAGAATGAATATTATGTCTTGATTGAACAACAAAATTGTTAATATTATGGAACCTGCTGAAGAATTCAAACACATGACAAAAGAATAAATATATTAAATAACTAAAACATAAAAATTATGACAAATTTGGAAATACTGTTTTTAAGTTATGTGATTATCGCTGTTTTATCTTTGTTTGTTGTCATATACAATTACTTGACAAAGTGCGAAACTTGGAATCAAAGAATATATACAAGAATTGGATTTGTTTTCAGACTTTTAGTTTCATTTGTTCCGGGAATGAATTTGTTTGGTATGTTGGTGGACATTTTTGAACCGATGGACAGAATATATCCGTGGTATGATATAAAGACTCAAAAACTATGCAGACGCTCTAGATTCTGGGAAAGGATAAATTCATATTCAAAAATTAACAAATCATATTCAAGAATCACAAGATAATATAATATGGAAAAAAATCTTGCAGAAAAATTTAGAAAAATCATTGACAATATGTCAGATGAAGAACTTAATCAGAAATTCAAAGAACTTGAACCTTTAAATAATATTGGTCCAAAAGTAGATGATTATTTGACATTTTTAGAAGAAAATCAAAAGAATGAACACAACACAACTAAGTGCCAATATTGCTTGTCTATTTTTGAATATAACAGTTCTGAATTAGAAGAAGAGGAAGACCGCGACATGAGAGGATATCATTATTACTATTATACTAAATGTCCAAAATGTGGAAATAGAATTGTAGTGAAAGCATTAATATAATGATAAAAAATAATTGTTATGCTTAACGAAGAATTACTTGACGAAAAAGACAAGAAAATTGCACAGCTTGAGATTATCATTAGAAGATATAAAGCATACGACAAGAAACGTATGGAATACGTGAGAAATCTTGAAGATAAATACAATAAGTTAAAACAATATTTTGATGAAAATGGAAACATGACAGCTATATCAAAGCTCAAAGAACTTCAAAAAGGTTTTGACACGTTGAACAAAAAACTCATATTGTCAAAATATCCTGAATATATTGATGAATATCATGAAGATGAATTGAATGCTGCATACAAATTTGTCAATATGAAAAAACAATTGAAAGAACAACAAAACAGAATCAAAGAACAAAACAAGACAATTG
>Ga0310690_10011973_pt1 | contig 10681 bp, 5 predicted proteins | sample AusTroGonzalo_MG_2_FD_207661 | JGI IMG/M metagenome (GOLD analysis project Ga0310690, IMG submission 207661) | Bovine rumen microbial communities from tropical cattle in Woodstock, Queensland, Australia - Gonzalo_04 (v2) (version 2) | ecosystem: Host-associated > Mammals > Digestive system >...
CCCATGCGGGAGCCTTCTTAGCTTTAATGAAATCGTATGCCAACTTAGGCTTGTACTCTGAGTCGAAAGGCAGAGGATAGTTGGCTGCACCCAACCAAGAGTCGCGGTCACCCAAGTTCCAGAAAGTCACACAGTCGATGACATCACTGTGCTTACGGAACACACGGAACACACGAGCATACTGGTCAGCCAGATACTGCTTCACAGAGTCGGTGACGGTAGCGCCCTCACGGCTGAAGCGCAACTGTCCACCCATCTCCTCGTTGACACGGATGTCAAGCTCAGTCACATGGATGTGCTTCACAATCTTCTTATAAAGAGTGATAGCATCGTCAACTTCCTTTTCTGTAGGACCATAAATATTGTAGTGTCCCTGCATACCGATACCGTCGATAGGCACACCAGCCTGCTTCATGGCTTTCACCATATTATATATACGCTGGCTCTTCACGGGGTCACACTCGTTATAGTCATTATAGAACAGCAATGCTTTGGGGTCGGCTTCACGAGCAAACTGGAAAGCCTTGGCAATAAACTCATCACCGCAGAGCTTATACATCGCACTCTGACGATAGGGATCCATTGCGTTCTTGTCGTCGGTCATGGCCTCATTGACCACATCCCAACAATAAACCACATCCTTATAGCGGCTCACCACCTGCTGGATATGATTCTTCATGCGAGCATAGAACACTTCCTTAGTAGGGTTATCACCCAACATCCACTCACCAATCTGTGAGTGCCACATCAGACAGTGGCCACGCAGTTTGATACCATTCTGGCGAGCGAAGTTGGCAATGCGGTCAGCTGCTTCCCAGTTGAACTGTCCCTCTTTGGGTTCTGTGGGCTGAGGCTTCATGTCGTTCTCAGCAGTGATGCTGTTGAACTCTTTTTTGATGAGAGCCATCTGCTCAGGATTACTTACGTTGCGGCCATTGACTGCCACGCCAATCATAAACTCTTTCTTGTAGGCGTCCTTTAGTCCTTGTGCCCAGACAGCCGTGCTGCTCATAGCTAACAGCACAACAACGGCTGATTTGATGGTTTGTTTCATTTTTGAAAAATTGGTTTAGTTATCGTTTATCGCGTGCAAAATTACACATTTTCTCCTAAAGAGACATCTCCGTTTGTGTCTCATACTTTCAAATATGTTTCATATCATGAAAAAAAATGCAAAAATAGCGCTTATTTCCATTAGTTTTTGTACTTTTGCCGCTGAAAAAGAAAAGCCGCCATTTACCAAGCCAACAAAAATACTACACTATTTAAATACAACTACACAACTACAATGAACAAAAGATTATGTTTAGCAAGTCTTCTATTGCTGTCTCTTACTGCTGCGACAGCACAGAAGTACCAAGTCCCTGTATCTGAGACACACGAACAGATGCAGAAAGGGCAGTATGAACCTACGTGGCAGTCTCTCGAGACACACCAGACACCAGAATGGTTTCGCGATGCAAAGTTTGGCATCTGGGCCCATTGGGGAGCCCAATGCGTGGAAGGCTCCGGCGACTGGATGGCTCGCGAGCTCTATATGGAGGGAAGCGACAAGTACAAATATCACGTAGAACACTACGGTCACCCATCAGAATTTGGCTATAAGGACATCCTACCCCTATTCAAGGCCGAGAAATGGGATCCCGAAGCACTGGTCGAGCGATACAAGCGGTGCGGTGCTCAGTATTTCTTTGTGCTGGGCAACCATCACGACAACTATGACCTATGGGATTCAAAATACCAGCCTTGGAACTCCAAGAACATCGGTCCTAAGAAAGATATCCTCGAAGGATGGGCTCGCGCTGCCAAGAAAGCAGGCCTGCCTTTAGGCATTTCATTCCATGCCGACCATGCATGGACATGGTTCGAGCCATCACAACGCTATGACCTGAAGGGAGACAAGAAAGGAGTATACTATGACGGCAACCTCACCAAGGAGGATGGTAAAGGAAAATGGTGGGAAGGTCTTGACCCACAGATGCTCTACCAACAGAACCATCCCATGAGTCAGGGGTCATGGGACAACGGCCGCATCCACGCCCAATGGGGCTGGGACAATGGTGCCTGCCCTCCATCACAGGAGTTCGTCACTAATTTCTACGACAGAACACTTGACGCCATCAATCGCTATAACCCCGATTTGATTTACTTCGACGTCACCGTACTGCCCTTCTACCCCATCAGTGACTGCGGTTTGAAGATTGCCACACACCTTTATAACAAGAACCCTCGTGGTGTGGTGTTTGGCAAGATTCTAAATGAAGAACAAAAGAAGGCCCTGACCTGGGACGTAGAACGAGGTGCGCCAAATGCCATCATGCCCGACCCTTGGCAGACCTGCAACTGCATTGGCGACTGGCACTATAATACTGGCGTCTATAAGCGTGGTTATCGCACAGCAACCAACCTTGTGAAACAACTGGTTGACATCGTATCCAAGAACGGAAATCTGCTGCTCAACATCCCTCTGCGAGCCGACGGCACCTACGACGACAAGGCAGCCCAGTTCCTTGACGAGTTGGAAGCTTGGATGACACAGAATGGCGAAAGCATCTTTGGCACTCGTCCTTGGGTAAAATTCGGCGAAGGTCCTGTAGCAGAGAAGACCATCGAGATCAATGCACAGGGCTTCAACGAAGGTCAGTATAATGGCATGGATGCTCGCGACATCCGTTTCAACCAGACAAAGAAATACCTCTACGCCACTGCAATGGGTTGGCCCAAGGATGGCAAGCTCGTCATTAAATCACTGGCCAAAGGCAACAAAGACTTCAAGAAGAATATCAGCAGTGTGCATCTCCTAGGCTATGGCAAGCTGAAGGCCCGCCAGACAACAAAGGGGCTGGAAATACAATTACCAGCCCCCTGCAATAAGATTGCACCCGTATTGAGGATCAACAAATAATCCCATCCATGGGTTTGCGTTTTTTCTCTTTCAGTTCGTCGGCAGCATAGCCAATGGGAATCAATACAGCGGGCTCTTCGTTCTCAGGCAGGGCGAAGAGCTCCTTGCATTTCTCAGCATCGAAGTTACACACCCAGCAAGTAGCCAATCCTTGCTCTGTGGCTGCCAGACAGAGGTGCTCCACAGCAATGGCGATGTCGATATTACCATGAGGTTTTCCATCAAAGCGCACCCATTCCTCATCGTGAAGGACAGAACAGATGATGTACATCGGAGCCGAAGCCAGCCAATCACGACGATAGGTAGTCAGCAACTTGGCCTTGTCAGCCTCAGCCGTGACAAAACGAAACCTCCAAGGCTGCTTATTCACTGCCGAAGGTGCCATACGTACACATTCCATGATGTAGTCTAATTTCTCCTGCTCCACAACCTTCGCCTGATAGTCGCGACAGCTGTATCTCTCTTTCACTAAGTCCAAAAAGTTCATATTCGAATACTAAAAATTATCAAATTCTGCCACAAATATACACAATTATATCGGAAAGTCAATCAAATTCACTAATTTTGCAAGAAATTTTAAGAAAATGACTAAAAACTTACTCCTAACAACCATTTTGGCCTGCATGGCCACACTTTCAACCCAATCACAAAACCCCATTATCTGTGACCGCTACACCCCAGACCCTGCACCATACGTACATGGTGATACACTCTATCTATTCGTGGACCACGATGAGAATGAGACCCTCAATGGCTATTTCACCATGAAGGACTGGCTACTCTATAGCACTGTAGATATGGTAAACTGGACCTTTCGCGGCACCCCCATCACATCAAAGACCTTTTCCAGCTGGGCGAAGCAAGACAATGACTGTTGGGCCAGCCAATGCATCGAACGCAACGGCAAATGGTACTGGTATTGCACTGCCACCATCAAGGGCGAGGCCTATCCAGGTATTGGCGTGGCAGTAGCCGACAATCCCGCCGGTCCCTACAAAGACCCTATCAAGAAGCCATTGGTAAAGGGATGGTTCAAGATTGACCCTACCGTGATGATTGATAACGATAACCAGGCTTACCTTTTCTATGGTAACAACATGCTATGGTACACCAAACTGACAAAGAGTATGACCGCCATCACTGGTGGCGAAAAAGAAGTAAAGACCAAAGACGAGGAAGCCTTTGGTCCCTATAAAGGATATAACGACGACGGAACTCCCAAGACCAATTTCGAGGAAGCCTCGTGGATATACAAGAAAAACGGCAAATACTATCTTGAATACGCCGCTGGTGGTGTTCCAGAACATTGGGCCTACTCCACTGCCGACAAGATTACTGGTCCTTGGAAATACCAGGGAAAGATACTCGGTCAAGCCCAAAACAGTTTTACTATTCACGGTGGTAGCGTAGAGTTCAAGGGACATCATTATATGTTCTATCACAATGGCAAATTATCTGGTGGTGGCGGTTATAAGCGCTCTACATGCGTGGAGGAATTCACTCCCAACGAAGACGGCACCATTCCCCACATCAACTTCACCACCAAGGGTGTCGAGCCCCTTCAAACGCTTAATCCCTTTGTCCTGCAGGAAGCCGAGACCATCAACCAATGTCAGGGTGTGCTTTGTGAGGGAGACTATACCGGCTGCTATGTCACCAATATCAGCACCGGCGACTATATCAGAGTACGAAATGTGGATTTCGGCGATGCAGGAGCCAAGTCATTCAAAGCCAGAATCAAAGCCAACGGCAAGGCAACACTCTTCATTCGCATAGGCTCAAAATCAGGTTCTATCAAAGGTCGCCTCGCCATTGAATCGACCAACGGAGAATGGGCCGACATCACTTGCGACCTGACACAACCCATCACAGGCATCCAGAATCTGTTTTTCACCTTTTCAGGTACCGGACAGTCGCTGTTCGATTTCGACAATTGGCAGTTTTTCGATGTTCCCACAAGCGTTGAGTCCCATCAGAACGCCGTTTCCCTGCAGCAAGACAAGACCTACGATCTTCAGGGCCGCCAGAGAAACAGGATGAGTTCTGACAAATCTAGACTATCCATCATCAAAAACAAAAAGATACTAACTCCATAACTAACAAAAAAATGAAAAGACTATTATCTCTGGCCATCTTGGCCACTGGTTGGGCTCAAATCCAAGCCCAAGACGTGAAGATTGAATTCATCACCCCATCCATTGTGCATGTGGTGAAAGGACAACCCACCAAGACACTTGTCGTAACAGCGAAGCCCGAACAAGTGACTGTGGTGAAGAAAGGCAACACAACATCGAGCAAAGACTTGACAGTAAAACAGGATGCACAGGGCAACCTGACGTTCCTCACGCACAAAGGAAAGGTACTGCTTCGAGAAAAGAACTGCGATGTGAAAGAAGCACGCCAGACCTTCACTCTCGACAAGGACGAAGCCATCTACGGACTTGGCACCATCCAAAACGGTAAGATGAACCGTCGCGGCGAGAAGAAACGCATGGAACAGTCCAACCTCGAAGACTTCCAGAATGTGCTGCAGAGCATCAAGGGCTGGGGCATCTACTGGGAGAACTACTCACCCACCCTCTTTGAGGACAATGCCCAAGGCATGACCTTCGACGCTGAAGTTGGCGACGGCGTGGACTACTATTTCATGTATGGCGGCAGTGCCGATGGTGTCATCGCCCAGATGCGCTATCTCTCTGGCGACGTGCCCATGTTCCCCTTGTGGACCTATGGTTTCTGGCAGTCGAAGGAACGCTATAAGACCGCTCGCGAGACAGAGAGCATCGTTGACCAATACCGTGCGTTGAACGTGCCCCTCGACGGTATCATTCAAGACTGGCAGTACTGGGGTAGCAACTATCTGTGGAATGCCATGGACTTCCTCTCGGAAGACTTCCAGAATGGCCCCCAGATGATCAAGAACGTACACGCCAAGCACGCCCACTTCATGATTTCCATCTGGGCCAGCTTCGGCCCCATGACCCAGCAGTTTCGCGAACTTGACGCCAAGGGACTGCTAATGCCCTTCGAGACCTGGCCCCAGAGTGGCATCTCACATATCTGGCCCCCAGTGATGAAGTACCCCTCTGGCGTAAAGGTATATGACGCCTTCCATCCCGAAGCCCGCGCCATCTATTGGAAATACCTCAAGACCCTCTATGACTACGGTACCGATGCTTGGTGGATGGACTCTACCGACCCCGACTTCTTTAATCCCAAAGAGAGCGACTACGAGCACAAGGTCTATGGCGGCACATGGCGCTCACAGCGCAACGCCTTCCCCCTGGAAACCGTTCGCGGCATTTATCAAGCCCAGCGCAAAGACTATAATGACAAGCGCGTCTTCATCATGACCCGCTCATCGTATGCCGGACAGCAGCACTACGGCTCAAACATGTGGAGTGGCGACGTCAACTCTTCATGGGACATGCTGCGCAAACAGGTACCCGCCGGACTGAGCTACTCGCTGACGGGCAACCCCAACTTCAACACCGACATCGGCGGTTTCTTCTGCGGTTCATACAACACCCGTGGCGGCGGCTCTGCCCCCAAGAACCCACAGTTCCAGGAACTCTATGTTCGTTGGATGCAATATGGCCTGTTCTGCCCCGTATTCCGCAGTCATGGTGCCGACGCACCCCGCGAGATCTGGCAGTTTGGCAAGAAGGGCGAGCCCGTTTACGATGCCATCGAGAAGCAGATTCGCCTGCGCTATCGCCTGATACCTTATCTCTATAGCACCGCATGGCAGGTCACCTCGAACAACGACAGCTACATGCGTCCTTTGTTCAGCGACTTTGCCAGCGACAAGAAAGTCTGGAACAACAACGACGAGTTTATGTTTGGCCGCAGCATCCTCGCTGCCCCCATCGTCAATCCGCAGTATACCGAAGAGAAGATTATCCGCACCGACGCCATGACTGGTTGGAACAGACAAGATGTCAAAGGACAGGAAGGTACACAAGGCGTGGACTGGACAGCCACGAAGACAGCCGTCAAATACCTGCCAAAGGGAGCCACTTGGTATGACTTCTGGACCAACAAGAAATACAACGGCGGCCAGAACGTGACCCTCACCACCACCCTCGACCGCGTACCCATGTTTGTCCGTGCCGGCAGCATCCTGCCCCTCGGCCCCGAGATGCAGTATGTTGGCGAGAAGACTTGGGACAACCTCGAAGTGCGTGTTTATCCTGGTGCTAACGGCAGCTTCACCCTCTACGAGGACGAAGGCGACACCTACAACTACGAAAAAGGTCAGTACGCCACCATCACCTTCGATTGGAATGACAGCAAAAAGATGCTGACCATCGGAGATCGTCAAGGTAATTATCCTGGAATGCTCAAGACCAGAACGTTTACCGTTGTGATGCCCGATGGCCAGCAGAAACAGGTCCAGTACACAGGTACTAAGACCGAGATACGTTATTGATGACGGAAGACATAGGTCTTTCCGGCCTGTGTCTCAACGTCATATTCATACACCTTACGAATCGGCAGCAACTGGAAGTTCTTCAGTTCTGCCGATTTTTTAGGCTCTCTAATATCAGCAGGAGCCAGCAGAGCGTTAGGACAAGCACCAGTAGCAGGCTTCAATTCCGCACCCTTCAGAGGGATATACGAACGCAGACGCAAGGTACCACCAATGGTAGAACATATGCTAACGGTCTGCAACTCACCCTTCTTCCACTGCTCATCAACCACGAAGCCGCCACGGGCACGAAGACCTTTCACCTCGCCGTCCTTCCAATCATCGGGCAAAGCAGGCAACAGATGCACAGCACCATCATGACTCTGCAGCAACATCTCGCACACACCAGCCGACACACCAAAGTTACCATCAATCTGGAAAGGCGGATGCGCATCAAACAAGTTAGGATAAGTACGACCATCAGGATACTGACGGGCAGCACGGTCGTCTGGCAGCAGATGCAGCATATTCTTGATAATCTGGAAGGCGTGGTTACCATCGAGCATACGTGCCCAGAAGTTGGTCTTCCAACCCAGACTCCAACCCGTAGCCATATCGCCACGCTGGTTCAGCGTATTGGCAGCAGCCGTGAAGAGGTCTGGATGACTATAAGGCGACACCTGGTTCGAGGGATACAAGCCATAGAGTTGCGAGATATGACGGTGCTGGTCGCGAGGATCGTCACCATCGATGATCCACTCCTGCAACTGACCATGACGACCAATCTGCATCGGAGCAATATTCTCCATCTGGAATGCCAGGTTCTCGGCAAACACACTGTCCTTACCCAGCACACGAGCAGCCTGCAGCGTCTGACTGAGCACATCGAAGGCAATCTGGTTGTCCATCGTCGAACCAGCTGTTACATTGGTATTCTTACCCATGGGGCCATGCTCTGGCGACACCGTGGGCACGGTGACCAGCCAACCGGCAGCCTGCTTCACCTCACCATTCGAGGGATACACCTGCATATAGTCGAGCAAGAACTCGGCCGCACCCTTCAGAATAGGATAATACTCCTCCAAGAACTTCTTGTCGCCCGTATAGAGATAATGCTGCCAGATATGTGTAGTCAGCCAAGCACCACCCGTGGGGAACATGCCCCAAGGCGTGCCGTCCACAGGACCAGCGATACGCCAAAGGTCAGTATTGTGGTGAGCCACCCAGCCCTTGCAGCCATACATCTGTCGAGCCGTCACGGCACCCGTCTCACTCAGGTCGCGTACCATTGAGAACAGCGGTTCCTGCGTCTCTGCCAGGTTGCCGATAAGTGCAGGCCAGTAGTTCATCTCCGCATTGATATTGATGGTATACTTCGAGTCCCAAGGCGCATTCATCTTGTCGTTCCACATACCCTGCAGGTTAGCGGGCTGACCACCGGGCTGACTCGAAGAGATAAGCAGATAACGACCATACTGCATCATCAGCGACACCATGTCGAGGTCGGACTGCGACTTCTCGAAGGCAGACACGCGCTTGTCGGTCTCCAAAGTCGAGTTCTCCGACTTGGCCAATGTCAGCGACACACGGTTATACTGCTCCTGATACTTCTTGATATGGTCAGCCAGCAACTGCTTATACGACTTCTTACCTACAGATACCATCGACTTCATGACCTTTTTGTTGCCATCGCCAGAGACATCGTGATAGTTCACGAAGTTGGTGGCAGCGTCAATATAGAAATAGACTGTCGTGGCCTTCGTTATAGAGAGAACACCCTGTTTTCCTTCAGCCACATCGCCATCAGTCCTAACAGAAGCCCTGCACCATGCCTTCAGTCCCGACTTAACACCTTCCTGCTCAACGCCATCGACAGAGGCAACCAGTTCTGCTTCATTCAAAGCGCCCTTGCTGCCGGCAATCTTACCAATCAGCCATGATTTGGTGTTATGTAGCTGAGAAGAAAAATCCACGTCGAACGACAAGGCACCTTTCTTGCTGGCTGTCAACTGCATCACGATGACGCTGTCGGCCTGCGAGGCAAACACGGTGCGTTCGTACTTCACACCATTATATATATAAGACGTTTTAGCCAAAGCATCGCCCAAGCTCAACTCACGGCGATAGTCTTTCACATCCTTGTGTCCCAGTTGCAACTTCAGACTACCCAGCGGCAGGAAGCGCATGCCGTGAGGACCCTTCACGAAATAGCGGTCAATCAACTTCTCAGCCTCACGCTCACGACCCTGGAAGATCAGGCGACGTACCTCATCCAACTTATCCAGCGACTCAGCGCTGTTATTGTTGTGAGGTGAGCCACTCCAGAAAGTCTCCTCATTCAACTGAATCTCTTCGGTCTCGGTTCCACCATAGATCATAGCCCCCAGATGGCTGTTACCTACAGGCAATGCCTCCAGCCAGTGACTAGCAGGCTTGGCATACCACAAGCGGTGGTTCTGTGCTGTGGCAACGATAGACGTCACGGCAAGCAGCACGATGGTCAATACTCTTTTCTGCATTGTTGTTTTTAGTTTTTGATGATTTTAGTTTTTGAAAAATTTCTTTCCGTTCTTGATGTATAGTCCTGGACGCATGGCCTCAGCACTCACCTGGCGACCGCTGAGGTCATAGACGAAAGGGCGCGAATCGCGAGGATTCGTAACGGCCGACTGGACGGGCGTCTTCAGCAAGGCCCTGTGGCGCAGAGCCGAACGCACGGCATACCAAGCCTTCTTCTTGGCTAGACCCGCAGTGTAGAGCAAGGGATTAGATGACGAGCGCCAGCTATCGTTGTCCTTGATGCCCCAGATAACCATCGTGGGACAGTTGTCGTTGTTTAGTACAATATCCGTCACCACGCGGTAGTTGCGCGCCTGTTCCAGCAGGTTAGCCTCCGAGGTAGAGGGCGTACCCATGTCGAGCTCGGTGATGATACACTTCATATCTGCCTCGCCAAAGCGGCGGATGGTCTTCTCGAGTTTCACAGAGTCCACATCACCAATGGTAAAGTGACATTGCAGTCCCACACCATCAATGGGGATATTGTTGTTCTTCAGGCGCATAACCAAGTTATAGAACGCCACCGATTTAGCCTTGCCCTGCAACTCCACATCATAGTCGTTCAGATAGAGCACAGCAGAAGGGTCGGCGCGATGAGCATAGACAAAGGCCGAGTCGATATAGTCGTCGCCGATAGCGAGTTTCCACACATTGGGTCGCAGGGTATAGCCCTCTGGATTCGTACGGATGGCACTCTGGTCGTCGTCCAAGCACTCATTGACCACATCCCACTCTACCACTTTTCCTTTGAAGTGCTTCATCACATTGTTGATGTGATTCTTCATGATGTCGAGCGCCTGCTGGCG
>Ga0310690_10011975_pt1 | contig 10681 bp, 8 predicted proteins | sample AusTroGonzalo_MG_2_FD_207661 | JGI IMG/M metagenome (GOLD analysis project Ga0310690, IMG submission 207661) | Bovine rumen microbial communities from tropical cattle in Woodstock, Queensland, Australia - Gonzalo_04 (v2) (version 2) | ecosystem: Host-associated > Mammals > Digestive system >...
GGGAAAAGTCCATTTTTCACTACCTCAACTATTATGTATTCTCGCGCATCGCATGGGACGCGACGGTCGATGTGGAGGCGGTGCTGGCCGAGCATTTCGACAGGATGTTTGGTGCGGCGGCGCAGGAGCTGGCGCGCTTCTACGCCGAGCTGGAGGAGAAGTGGACGAAATCGACACTGTATCTTTGGTACGATGGGTTGTCCGGAAGGAATTTCCACGTCTCATCGGATGTCCGTCTTTGGAGGGAAATCTACACGCCCGCCGTGTTGGATGAGTGGAACCGGCTTTTCGACCAGGCCGAGGCAAAGGTGAAGACAAATCCCGATGCGCTGAAGCGTGTACGGTTCATCCGCCAGGAGTTCCTGGACCACATGATGGCGGCCAGCAGGAAGTTTCTGGCCGAAAGTGATCCCGAAGCGGCCCGCAGGCGGTATCGCGCGATAGATCCTGCCGTCAATCTTTTCCCGCCGCAGACCGAGCCACGCCATCTCGTGGTCACCAATTCCGGCGGACAGGCGTCGTTCGAGATTTCGCTCAAGGGCAAGCTCAAGCCTAATACGCGGTACCGCATCTCCGGCATCTTCAAACTGAAGGACGTCACGCCGCTTGCGCCGCTTTACGATGGCGGATGCTTTTTCAACGGCTATGTCGGCGCATGGCAGTGGTTCCCGAAGCAAGTCGCCGTCTTTTCGGGGACGATCGATTGGACGTACCGGGAATACGAGTTCACGACCCCCGCCGAACTGAAACAAAAGGTCGGCCACCATCTAGGTTTCATCCTGCGTCGCGCCACAGGCGAAGCCTGGATCGACTGCATGGCGCTGGAGGAGCTTGGCCGCTAGAACACGTTCGTGCGTGCATTCCATGGCGATGCAACGTGGAGATGGAGGAATCCATGGAAACCAAAAACACATTCATTCGCAAACTGATTCCCGATCCTGCGGCTTATCCGGCAAAGCGCCTGTTCGCGCTTGATTTCCTGCGCGGGGCCGATATGCTTGTACTTGTCGCGTGGTATGCAATTGGCACGGCGATCGGCAAGGCGTACGAGCTGGGCGACGGATGGATGTACCAGTTTAAGCATCCGTGGATCGGCTTCACGCTCTGGGACTTCATTTCACCGCTCTTCCTGTTCGTGGTCGGCGCGGCCGTGCCGCTTGCCTTGGCCAAGCGGCTGACGGAGGAGGGGAAGACGGGGTGGAACTACTGGAAGCACGTCCTCGCACGCATCGCCATGCTCTGGGTGCTCGGCGGCATCGTCCAGTGCGCGTGGCTTTCGTTCGATCCCATGAAGATGACGCCCTACGGCAACACGCTCCAGACAATCTCCATCGGGTACTTCCTGTCGGCGCTGATCTATCCGATCCGCAGGACGTGGGTGCGCTGGGCGATCGTCATCGCAGGCGTGGCAGCCTATCAGATTCCGCTCTGCATCTACGGCAACTGGACAGCCAACGGTTCGCTTGTCGCCCTGGTGGAACTTCCCATCTGGCGGGCCATCCTGCCGGAAGGGAATGTGTATCTGGGACCTTGGTGGTGGGGGCTTACGCGCTTTCTGGGGATTCCGATGTTTCTTTTCATGTGTGCGACCGGAATGGAATCGACGCTCTTTCTTCTGCGCAAGGACGTATCGCCCTGGCGGAAGGCCGGCGGACTGTCCGCTGTCGGTGCCGTCCTGTGCCTGCTCGGCTTCTTCTTCTGGAAGGTGCTGGACATCCCGCTTCTCAAGCAGCTCTACACGATTTCGATCATGTGCCTTACCCAGGGACTCTGCCTGCTGCTCCTTGCCGCGACATACGTTGTGACGGACATCTGGAAGTTCCGCCGTGGCACGGGGATCGTCCTTCTCTGGGGCCAATGCGCGCTGTTCGCCTACTTCGTAAGCCACGTATTCAGCGGCTCGTACACGTCGATCACGGCGCGTTGCCTGCAGGGGTTGCCGCGGCTGATAGCCGACCAGCGGATCATCAGCGTGGCCCATGCCGTGTTCTCGATGGCCGTCTTGACGTTCTTCATGGCCGTATGGCGACAGTTCCGTGCAGCGATGAAAGCACCCGGCGCGCAGAAGCCGGACGCGGCAAGGTGATGTGAAGGGACTATCGGCAGGGAAGAAAATGAACGGCGGAACGAACATCGGAATCGTCTGTTGCCTGGCGGCCGTCTTTTCTCTCGGTGCGACTGCGGTGCCGCAGACGGAAGTGCGCGTGCGCGACACGCCGGGTGGGCCGCAGATACAGGTGAACGGGCAACGGGTCGCACCACGGATGTTCTGGGGTGTGGACAACCCCAGGCGGCGCCCGGTGGATGGAACCTGGCGGCGTCACCGCATCTCGTTTACGCCGCAGGCCGATGTCGTCATGAGCCGTTTTGAGCTCAACCCTCAGGTTGCGCCCGGACGTTTCTTTGTCCGTGGCGTGGACACGAACGCCTTCTACTCGGTCAAACGGGGACAGACCCTGGCGTTCGACTTCGAGGTGCGTTCCGAGGGCGACATCTCGTATTTTCGTCCGGCACTCCTGCAGCTTGCTCCGCGGCACGACCATTACCAGTATCTGCGCATCCAGGTGAGTGTGCCGGCCGACGAGCCGGGCGACTCGTCCTTTGTTGCGCAAAGCGTCCAGGCGCGCCGTGCCGGCGTGCGTTTCTTCTCGTTCTACGCGGCGAACCTCTGGCCGGAGAAGGGCGGCGAGATCGAATTCGCGGCGTGGGACAAGACATGCGACGCGCTGATCGCCGCCGTGCCCGATGCCTTGATCATACCGCGCATCACGCTCAATCCGCCGGAGTGGTGGACGGATCTGCATCCCGAAACCCAAATGGGTTCCGAAACGGGAGAGATGTGGTGGGAGGCGCCGTCCATCCATTCGCCGCTCTTCCGCGAGGCGGCGTTCGACTACACGCGGCGCGTGATACGCCATTTCATGGAGCGGTATCCGAAACATTTCGCCGGTATCCACATGACGGGACAGTCCTCCCAGGAATGGTACTACCTGAACTCCTGGAACGCGCTGTGCGGCTATGACGCGCCGACACGCAACGCCTACGCGAAATGGCAGCGGGAGAATGGTTTCACTCCGGCCAACGTGCCGCCGAGGGACGAGCGGCATGCGCAGGATGCGGTGAGGGGGCTGATAGACCCGTCGAAGCGACCCAACGTCGTGCGGTTCAACCGTTTCCTGTCCGAGACGATGGCGGATTTCGTCGGGGAACTGTGCCAGACGGCGAGGGAGGCCACCGAAGGGAAGAAGCTGGTACTGTCGTTCTACAGCTATGTCTATGAGCTGGTGTCGTTCCACCACGGCGTGCCGGCGAGCGGCAACTGTGCGCTGCAGCGCTTCCTCTCGAAGTGGAGGGACACGGTGGACATACTATGCGCGCCGCGCTGCTATTCGGACCGCGGATGGCTCGGTACGACGCCGGCGATCGGTCCTGTCGAGACCATCAACCGCAACGGCATCCTCTGGCTGAACGAGGACGATTTCCGCACGCACATAAACGAGCGCCGCTATCCGCGCGAGAAGATAGACATGCTGCATTCGCCGCGCGAGACCGAGGACGCCATGCGCAGGACGTTGCTCGAGGAACTCGTGCGCGGCGCGGCGGGCTGGTGGATGGACCAGGGCAACGGCTGGTACGACTCATGGGACGAGATATGGCGTGCTGTCGCCGAACTGGAGCCCCTGGAACGCGAGATGCTTGCCCGCACGCGCCCGTATTCGCCGGAGGTCGCCGTGCTGGCCGACGAAGAGAGCATGCTGTGCCTGGGTACCGATTCGCACATCTTCGCCCGCCCGCTCGTGAACAGGAGCCGTTTCAACTTTCCCCGTGCCGGCGTGAGCTTCGGCCAGTACATCTTGCAGGACGTCCTTGAAAAACCGCTTCCCGACGAGGCCAGGCTGCGCATCCACCTCTGTACCTGTTGGCTCACGCCGGAGAAGGAACGCCGCCTCGCCGCCGCGCGTCAAGCCTCGCCCAGGGCGCTCAGGGCCTGGTGCCACTTGCCGGGCGTGCTGGGCGACAGCGGAATCGACATGGATGGCGTAAAGCGGCTCACGGGGTTTGAGGCCGAACTTGTCTCGACAGGTAGCTGCGTGGCGGCTGCGACGGAATTGGGTCGGCAGTTTGGCCTGCCTGGGACGTTCGGCCTTGGACAGCCTGTAGGACGCCTTGTTCCGCGGCTACTGGAAGGAGACGAAGTGTGGGCCGTCTGGCGCGATGGTTCGCCTGCGGTGGTCGTGCGTGGAAACGTGTCCGGCGGTGCCGATGCGCTTGTGGGTACCGCCGAACTGCCCGCCGGCCTCATCCGCGCGCTCGCGGTGCGGGCTGGCGCGCGATCCGCATTCGCGCAGGAGGAGGTCGGCCAGGCGGCCGCGTGGCACTCGGACAACCTTGAAGTGATCCAGTCGCTTTCCGATGGATTCAGGGATTTCCGCAAGGGAGAGGTCAGGTTCCGTAAACTTCAGGAGCGTGAATGACCGTGATATGAAGTTCGAAGGCAACATCGCGACTGGGTTCCTTTTCGTCATGGCGGGGCTGGCGGGACTTCTGTATGGCATCGACATTGGCGTGATCACCGCCGCGTTGCCGTACATCAGGGCAGCCACGGCGTTTTCGGATGCGCAGCTTTCGCTGGTGGTCGGTGCGGTCGTGATGGGCGCGGTCGGTTCGGCGCTTTTCGCCGGGCCGCTCGCGGACAGGATCGGGCGGAAGCCGACGATCCTGCTTTCGGCAGCGGCGTTTACGCTGTCCATCCCCGTCATCTGCCTCTCCGGCGGAGACTTTGCGACGATGATGGCCGGACGGGTGATCCAGGGCGTGAGCCAAGGTCTGATAAGCGTGGTGATGCCCATGTATCTGGCCGAGATGCTGCCGGCCGCCAAACGCGGCAAGGGGACTGGATTCTTCCAGCTGATGCTGTCGATCGGGCTTGTGGCGGTTGCGCTGCTCGGCTTTGCGATAGCCTCCATGACGGGCGATGCCACGGCCGCTGCGGACGTGGTTTCCGTTACGGCGAAAACGCGTGCCTGGCAGCTCAACTTCTGGATTGCCGGTGTCCCGGGAGTTCTGCTTCTCGTCGGATCGTTCTTCCTGGAGGAGTCGCCGGGCAGACATGCCGCATCAGTGCAGGCCGTGGAGACAATGGGCCGTGCCGGCGGGAGTGATTCAATTTTCCGGCGTAGGTACCTGATTCCGTTTGCGATAGCCTTTGTCATCGTGCTCTGCACCCAGGCGACGGGAACGACGGCGATTCTGAACTACTCGGTGACAATCCTCTCGGACGTTGGCCTTTCCGGGGCGTATGCCAATATGGCGGACACCGTAGTCAAGGCGGTAAATCTTGTGGCGACGCTGGCGGCGATTTCACTGGTTGACGTGCGCGGCCGGAGGTTCCTGCTGAAGATTGGCACGCTTGGCATTGTCGCCGCGCATCTTGTGTCCGCAGGGGTGTTCTCTGCCTTGCGCCTTGGATGGGCCTCGCCGTCGCCGCTTACGGGCGCCATGATGGCGTTCGCATTCGTCCTTCTCGTCGGATTCTATGCGATCGGGCCGGGCGTCTGCGTATGGCTTGTCATGGCGGAACTCATGCCGACCCGCATCCGCGCCAACGGTATGAGCGTTTCGCTTTTCTGCAACCGCTGCATGGCCATGGGGATTGCCTCGCTGTTTCTTCCGTGGGCGAACGCCTGGGGGTTCGAATGGGTGTTCCTTTCGTTTGCCGCCTGTACGGCGATCTATTTTCTCACGGTGAATTTCTTTCTCCCCGAAACAAAGGGCAAGGCTCTGGACGAGATTGAAAGAATGTTCGAAAGCAAGGAATACAAGATATGAATCTGACGGCGAAAATGGTCAAAAAGTTCGCCAAGGCGTGCGGCGCGGACATCTGTCGCATCGGTGCCATGAGTGGCTGGGAAGGGGCTCCCAAGCAGATGGATCCGCGCTACATCTTTCCGGACGCGAAGTCTATCATCGGGCTTGGATTTCGCATACCGCGCGGCTATCTGCGCGGCATCGAGGAGGGGACGTTCTTCTCGATCTACGAGTTCATGGGCTATTCGGGGATGAACTGGCGCTACATGCCGCACGTCCTCAGGCAGATCGTTTGCTTCATCGAGGACCACGGCTACGAGGCTGTACCGATACCGAACTGGGATGCCTTCAGCTACAACGGTTACACCGACTATCCGAACGAGAACGGTAACAAGAAGCAGCGGGCCTTTCGGAGCCGCGCGGTCGCGCCAGGCCTGCCGTGTCCCGATGTCACTGTCTCGTTCCGCGTGGCGGCGGTCGTCTCGAACCTTGGCGAGGTTGGATGGTCGAAGATGATCCTTACGCCAGAGTTCGGTCCGCTCGTGCGCGCGGCCTACATCATCACGGAGGCGGAACTGGAGTATGATCCTCCGGTTACGGGGCTCTGCGACCGCTGCAAGCTCTGCGCGCGGATGTGTCCGGGCCAGGCGATTCCGATGGACAAGTCCGTGTCGTTCACCGTGAACGGCAGGACTTACGAACACTGCGACCTCGACCTCGCACGCTGTTCGAATGCGTATTCGGGTGGCGTGAAGAAGTTCAACCCGTTCTGGGATCCGAAGGTGGAAATCGACAATCCCAACTACATGAACGAGTACCAGTCGCCTTCGTACTACGGTTCGCCCAAGGGCAACGGCGGACCTTGCCCCCACATCATGCACACGCGCAACAACCCGGCCATCGGCGGCGGACGTGGTTGCCTACGCGCCTGCTACGCCCACCTGGAGGCGCAGGGCAAACTTACGCACAAGTTCGTGAAGCCCTTCAAGCGGCACAAGGAATGGACACTCGACTGACGTTCAGCGTCGGCTACCAGCTGCCGGACGAGGGGGACGAGAGATTTCCCGAGATCGTCGCGGACTACCGCGACACGGTCTCGGAGGTCTATTTCGCTGCAGGCGATGCGCCGAGTGCGCGTACGCCGTCCGCCGACGCAAGCGGCTATGCGCCGGAAGAGGCCGAGGCGATTCTGCAGGAAGACCTGTTGTCTCTGCGCGCGCAGGGTGTCAGGCTGAACCTCCTCTGTAACGCCAACTGCTACGGCGGCGCGGCGGTTTCAAAGACTCTCGCGGCATCTGTCAAGGCGTCCGTCGAACGTTATCGTCCAGACTCCGTGACCACGGCATCAATATTCATTGCGAGTTGCATCAAGAAGGATTTTCCGTCGCTCGCCGTCCGTGCGAGCGTGAACATGAATCTGGCGTCCGTCGAGGAACTGGCGTATGTTGCGGACCGGTTCGACGCCTACTGTGTTTCGCGCGAATTGAACTACGATCTGGACGAACTGGAGCGCATCAAGAAGTGGGTGGATGCGAATGGGAAGTCGATCGTCGTCCTCGCCAACTCGGGGTGTCTCAGGAACTGCCCCGCGCATGCGTTCCACGACAACCTCGTTGCACATTTCGCCGAGATTGACTCGTCGGACGTGGTCAAGGACTTTCAGCCGGTGTTCTGCCGCTCCTTCTACGCCTCGCCGGAGAACCGCGCCGGCTTTCTGGAGCACACGTCATTCGTCCGCCCGGAGAATGTGGCGGAGTACGCTCGGTACGCGTCGGTCGTGAAGCTCGCGACGCGCACGCATCCGAATCCAAGGCTCGTCATCGATGCCTATTCGCGCGGACACTTCACTGGCAACCTCTTCGATCTGACGGAACCGAACCACGGCGCGTTGTTCAAGGGCAAGGTTCTGGACGGCGCGCGCGTCACGGACGAGTGGTGGAGGATCAAATCCCGCTGCAGCCGCAACTGCGAATCGTGTGGACTCTGCCGTAGAGTACTCGTCGATGCGCTCGTCAATTGCGAGGTCCTTGATGGTAACTGTCCTTTGATGGAGACATAATGAAGGTGTCGGGGTCAGACCCCGTTGGTGGAGTTTGAGTGGTGGAGTTGACCGGTGGATCGTATTGGGGACTGTCCCCATCGGCCAAGTTGGTTGTTGAACATTGCGCGTAACATCCGTTCTTGTCGGCTCTTGTCGCCTTGTGATGAGTCAATAAGGGGACAGTCCCTTGGGGTCACCCTACCATCTATCCTCTATCCTCTATCCTCTATCCTCTATTATCTATTTCTTGAGCCAGGATTTCAGCACGGCGACCTGGCGAACGGTGTCCGTATAGGTGTCGCCGACCGAGTTCTCCAGCGTGTACCAGCCGTCGTAGCCCGAGGCGGACACGGTCTTGACGATCTTTTCGTTGGGTACGGCGCCGAGGCCCAGCGTCGCGTATTTGCGGTTGTCTTCCTTCGTCTGGTCCTTGAGATGGACATGCGCGATGCGGCCCTTGGCGTAGTCCATCATGTCCAGGATGCTTTCGCCGCGCCCGGCGTAGTAGAGGTTGCCGCTGTCCAGCGCGAAGCGGAGGTCGGGAATCTCGTCAAGGAACCGCTTCAGGTACTTCATGTGCGAACCGGGGTTGGACGGACCGCCGAAATCCTCGATCGTGATGGTGATGCCGCGCTTCTTGCCCTCGGCGACAAACATCTTCATCGACGAAAGGTCCTTGGCGAACTCCTCGGCCTCGTTGCCGTCCTTCGTGAAGTGGGTCGGTACGACCATCACGCGCGGCACGCCGTACTTGACGGCCTGGTCGAGGCAGCGCTTGCAGTCGGCCGCGCCGTTGTCGGCGGCGAACATCTTCGGGAAGAAGTAGAAGTTGATGGGCTTGAGCCGCGTGGCCGCCAGCTCGGGAAGATCCGCATCGTCCGGTCCCACGTCGAACCCCCGCACGCCCAGCGCATAGAGCATGTCGGCCGCCTCGGCCAGCGAAACGCCGCGTTCCTTGGCGGTTCGGCGGATGAAGCTTGCGAACACGGAGATGTTCGGTTCCTTTTCCTGGTTCGGACATTCCCCGCAGGGGCAGCAGCAGCCGAACAGCGCGGTGGCGAGGATAATGGAGACGGCGAGTTTGGCCAATTTCATGCGTTTGATCCTTTTGGTGTGGTGGTTTTGGTTTGATATTATAGCACGATGGTCATTTTTCCACAATGGGCTTGAGGGTAATTGCCGCGAAACGCCAGTCGCCGCCCGCACGCGTCAGCGTCGCCGCCAGTTCGCGCGCATCGCTTCCCGAAAAGCCCATCAGGTCGGAGGTGCCCTTGAAGAAGACATCGGCGGAAACGAGCGCCGTGTCGTCGTCGGAAAAGACGATGGCGAGGTCCTCGAACGTCACGCGGATGAATTGCGCCTGCGACCGCACAAGGGCGATCTGGCGCGCCAGGCCTTCGCCGTTGAGGCGGAAGTCGAGATTCCGTTCGGGAATGTCCAGATGGGCGTTCGGCGCGACGAGCGCCGCCAGGTCGCGCGCCTTGGCGGCGGCGGCGAACACGGGCTCGGTACCATCCTTGGCGAGCAGCCGGGAGGCGCGGTCGAACGTCTTGCGGATGCGACGTTCCTCCGACGGCACGAACAGTCGCCAGGCCACCAGGCCGACGATCGCGACGGCCAGAAGCGTCAAAAACGGACGGTGCCCTACCATAGCGGCCTCCCGGCGATGCGTCCGGCGGCAATTTCGCCGCCGACGTGCGACTCAAACGGCACGGAACGGTTGTCGCCCATCACATAGACGTGGCCCGGCGCAACCGTGCGTGGCGGCTCGTCCCAGTCGCAGGGGTTCTTCACGTAGGGCTCGTCGAGCGGCGTACCGTTGACCAGGCAGACGCCCTTGCGGAATTCGACCGTTTCGCCCGCAAACGCCAGCAGGCGCTTGAGCAGATAGTGCCGCGAACCGCCATAGCGCAGCAGGACCACCTCGCCGCGCTGGGGCGCGCGCCATCGGTAGGCGAGCAGGCTGCCGAAGTTGAATCCGCTTCTGGCGTAGGTCGGCTCCATGCTCGCGCCTTGCACGAACATCGGCCTGAGCACCCATTTCCCGACAATGAACGTCAAGGCGGCAACCACCGCCACGCGAACGAGAAATCGCGACGAAAGCCGGGGGGCGAAGAACTGTCGAAGCAGATTGGACATGTCTGCAATTATATCACAATCTGGGACTCCATGGCGGTTTGATTTTTGGTAATTCCCCTGAAACATCTTTCCCGTCCTGATTCGCACTTTGCAGGTGGGGAGGGTTTATGCTATAATTGGCGTCATGAAAAGAATGTTGTCGCCTGTTTTCGCCCTCGCCGTCGCGATGGGGAGTGGCGCCTTGATGGGGGCGTCCGATCCGTATGACTACAAGGAACTCGTCACGCGCGAAGTCGCGCCGGCAAAGATTGTGGCCAATGTCGCCGGGCGGCAGGTGGTCGATTTCGGTCGAGACGCCGTCGGCTGGCTGGAGCTGGACGGCGAAGCGGCCGGGGCCTACGAAATCGTCCTCGGCGAGCTGGTCGATGCCGGCGGCAACGTGACGAACGCCTATCCGAAGTCGAACATCCGCTGCCAGCGGCTGAAGGGCGAAAAGCCCGCCGGACGCTATCGCGTGCCCATGCCACCCGATCGCTTCAATCTCAAAGGCTACGATCCCAAGGCGCCGGCGATCCTGCTGCCCGAGCGCTTCGGCATCGTCTTCCCGTTCCGCTATGCGGAGCTCGTGGCGGTTCCGCCCGCGACGACGCTGCGGCAGTTCGCCGTCAACTACCCCATCGACATGGGGAAGAGCGCGTTCGCCTGCGACAACGCCGACCTGGTGCGGGTTTATGACTTCTGCAAGTATTCCAT
>Ga0310690_10011977_pt1 | contig 10680 bp, 8 predicted proteins | sample AusTroGonzalo_MG_2_FD_207661 | JGI IMG/M metagenome (GOLD analysis project Ga0310690, IMG submission 207661) | Bovine rumen microbial communities from tropical cattle in Woodstock, Queensland, Australia - Gonzalo_04 (v2) (version 2) | ecosystem: Host-associated > Mammals > Digestive system >...
GGTCGATATGGGCGTGCGTCAGGAAGACATACTCGATGACCGAAGGACTGACAGGCAGATCGGCCATTTCGTAATCGTTTTCCCCCTGCTCCATCCCGTAATCCACAAGAAAATAACGGTTATCGCTCCATTCCACGAGGGTATGGCTTCCGGTCACCTGATGAGCCGCGCCGAGAAAAGTCATCTTCACGGCGGAACACCCCTTTCCGAATCAGATTTGCAAAACCGCAGAAGAAAAAATATAATAAAAGGGTCAGGGGTCCGGGGCGCCTTCCTGCTCAAGGATGATCCGGTCAATGCTGATCCCGCGGTATTCCGCATCGCCATTGACGCATTTCATACAGTTATCGCAGATTTTTTCCGGATCGAGATCGCAGCGGTCGCATTCACCGCAGCCGATGCACTCCCTGTCATAGAGTACGCACGGATGACTGTTTCCCATGTTAACTTCCTCCCCTGCTGAGATGATTATACAACCTGAGAGAAAGGACGGTCAAGGCTTGGAGAAACTCACAGTAAGACCTTTTGAGGAAGAAGAGTACCATGCTTTTTTCCGGGGATATATTCCGGACCCGATGATGGACGCTTCCCCTTTTACCTACAATCACGAACAGATTGCCTGCTCCTACCGGTACAATCACGGCGGATTCAGGCCTGATTACGCGCACTACGGCGCTTTTCTGGACCAGGCGCCGGTCGGCTCGCTGCAGCTGAAAAGAATGGACAGGGAGAAACGCTCCTGCGAATTCGGCATCATCCTCCAGAACGATCAGGTCAAGAACAGAGGGATCGGGACCCTGGCCATCCGGCAACTGATGGAGATCGCCCGCGACCGGCACGGCATGGAAATCATCACCGGCGACACGATGGGGAGCAACAAGCGGATGATCCGCGTTTTTGAAAAGCTGGGATTCGCGCTTGCCGAAACCGTTCCGAACGCGTTTGAACGATCGGACGGGAAAAGGGACGACAGGCTGGTTTATCGAAAAAAGCTCACGGAGGAAACAGCATCATGGCCAAAGCAATCCTGAAACCCGGAAAGGAAAAGCGGGTCTATACGTACCATCCATGGATCTTCAGAAGCGATATCGACCGGGTTGAAGAGAACTGCAAACCCGGGGATATCGTTGATATCATGAGTGCAAAAGGCCGGTTTCTGGCCAGGGGTTTTTATAATCCGAACAGTCAGATTGCGCTGCGGATCATGACCTACAGGGAGGAGGCGGTCGACCGCGCATTCATCTTCAGGCGCGTTCATGAAGCGATTGAGTACCGGAGAACGTTCGCGGATCTTCATAGCTGCCGGATGATCTTTGCCGAAAGCGACAGGCTTCCGGCGCTGATTGTGGACGCGTTCGGGGAGATCCTGGTGCTGCAGTGCCTGGCGCTCGGCATGGAACAGTTCAAACAGAATGTAGTGGACACGCTTGTGGCGGAGCTGAATCCCCGCGGGATCTGGGAAAGAAACGACGTACCGGTCAGACGGCTTGAAGGGCTTGAAATGTGCACGGGGCTGCTGTACGGTGAAGTGCCCGACCGGGTTGAAATGACCGAAAACGGCGTCCGCTTTCTGGTTGACGTAAAGGAAGGACAAAAAACGGGTTTCTTCCTCGACCAGAAAGAAAACCGGGCTGCCATCGCCCCGTTTGTCCGCGGAAAAACCGTGCTGGACTGTTTTACGCATACGGGATCGTTTGCGCTCCATGCCGGAAAATACGGAGCGGAAAAGGTCACGGGCGTCGATATCAGCGACTATGCCTGTGCATTCGCGGCGGAGAACGCACGGCTGAACGGGCTTGAGGACCGCGTAAGCTTTGTGTGCGCGAATGCCTTCGATCTGCTTGCGGAAGAAAGCCGGGCCGGCAAAAAATACGACGTGATTATTCTGGACCCGCCCGCATTCAGCAAAACCCGCTCCGCCGTGGAAAGCGCGCTCAGAGGATACAAGGAGATCAATCTCCGCGCCATGAAGATGATCGAACCGGGCGGATACCTGATCACCTGCTCCTGCAGCCAGCACGTGCTGCCCGAGATGTTCAAGGCCATGGTGACGGACGCGGCGCATGACGCCCGGGTGCTTCTGCGGCAGGTTGAATTCAGAACGCAGGGAAAAGATCATCCGATCCTTCCCTGCGCGCGGGAGACCGAATATCTGAAGTGCGGCATCTATCAGGTTTTCCCGGTGAATTGAAGCTCCTGTTTCAGCGGGATTCGTAACCGAGGTTTTTCAGGTCCGCGATGTTGTTGCGCCAATCCGGCCGGACCTTGACCCACAGCTTCAGGTTGACATGCGTATCCAGCAATCTCTCTATATCCGCACGCGCCTCCGAGCCGATGGTATGCAGCATGGAACCGTGCTTACCGATAATAATGCCTTTATGGGCATCCCTTTCGCAGTAGATCGTCGCGTTGATCTCGGTGAGTTTTTCATTCCGGACCTCGATTTTGATGATTTCCACACCGATTCCGTGGGGCACTTCATCCCGCAGGTTCCTGAGCGCTTTCTCGCGGATGATTTCCGCGCAAAGAATACGCTCGGGCTGGTCCGTGATCATATCGTCCGGGAAATACTTCGGGCCCTGCGGAAGATGCTTTTCAAGACACTTCTCCAGGTCATCCAGACCGCTTTTGGTTTTCGCGCTGACGGGCACGATTTCCTCATACCCGAGATCCGCCATCCTGGCCGTAACGGCGAGAATAGTTTCCGGCGTGACCAGGTCGATCTTGTTCAGGGCCAGAACAGCCGGCACTTTCTTCCCTTTCAGCTCCGAAGCGATCCGGATGTCACTGTCCGTGATACGGGAAACATCCAGAATCGCCAGGATACAGTCCATACCGTCCATCGCGTCCCGGACGGCATGCATCATATACTCCCCGAGGCGCGTCCTGGGGTTATGAATGCCGGGGGTATCCAGGAAAACCATCTGATAATCCTCACGGGTCAGGACGCCCATGATCCGGCTCCTGGTCGTCTGCGGACGGTTGGACACAATGGCGATCTTTTCCCCGATCATCGCGTTCATCAATGAAGATTTGCCGACATTGGGACAGCCGGCAATGGTGATAAACCCGGAACGGAAGGGATTGTCATTTACATTCATGATCTGTCTCCTGTTTGTGTATTTTTTTACATGCTGTCGGGCCCGAAGCCTTCCGGTAACAGTTCGTGTAAGGTTTTCTCCTGCACATGGCCGTCCCAGGTCACAAGCACCCGGATGCCAGGGGCAAATTCATGCAGCACCTGCCTGCAGGAGCCGCAGGGCCAGGGTTTTGTGTTCGCCGCGATCGCAATGACATCAAAACTCCGGGCCCCTTCGCTGACGGCTTTGAACACGGCGGTCCGCTCAGCGCAGTTCGACAACCCGAAAGACGCATTTTCAACATTGCACCCGGTGAATATCCTGCCGTCGGTGCAATGCAGCGCCGCCCCGACCGGATAGGAAGAGTAGGGCGAATAACTGTTTTTCATGGCTTCCCGCGCAAGGGAAAGCAATTGTTCTTCAAGAGATAATGTTTCGCCGGATAACGTTTCGCCGCAATCACGGGTAACGGATACAGACGAAAGAATCTTCTCCTCCATTTTTCTCATCTTCTCCTTGTCTTCAGGTTCGATATGGTCGTACCCCATCAGATGGCAGACGCCGTGGATCAGCAGATAACAGGCCTCCCGGAGTTCCGGATGGCCGTATTCGGCCGCCTGCTTTCTCAGATGCGGAACGGAAATAAAGATATCGCCAAGAAAGCAGGCCTCACTTTCATCATCATATTCCATCCGCAGCCTGTGAGCGCACTGCGAAGCCGTCTGCCCGGACGGATAGGCCACCGACGGGAAAGAAAGCACATCGGTCGAAGCGGAAACACCCCGGTATTGCCGGTTGATCTCCGCGATCGTTTCATCATCGCACAGGCATACATGGATCGCGCACGGCGAAAGGATTCCTTCACACTGAGCCGCTTTTTCGGCCGCGGCAGACATCTGTCCGATGATTGCTTCATCCAGAGGGTATCTGATATCCCAGTCAATCTTCATCTTTCTGCTCCGGCGCCTTGTTGTTTTCTGTATCCGCGGTATCAGGCGCAGCCCCCGGCTGCGCTGCTTTCGGATCGGTTTCGGGCGGGTTCACCGTTTCCGCGGCAGCAGGCTGAACCTTGCCGTCGCCGTCCGGTTTGCCGGAAGCAGCGGCATCGGCGGATACGACGGCGGCATTCTGCCTGTCCGAAATGAACTGGGAAACCTTCGGGTATTCAATCCGCTCGTGATAGACGCCTTTCAGGATACCGGAAAACGCTTCGCAGATCTGATCGATATCCCGGAGGGACAGCTCACAGTCCGACAGCTGCCCGTCCTCCAGTTTGCCGCGGACCAACCGCTCAATAAACTGGTCAATGGCCTTCGGCGTCGGATCTTTCATGGAACGCACGGCCGCCTCAATCGTATCGGCCAGCATGACAATGGAAGCTTCTTTGGTCTGAGGCTTGGGACCGGCATACCGGAAGTCGTTGATGTCCACAGGCTGGCCGTCGGCAAGCTGGAGCGCTTTATGATAAAAGAACATGACCGGTGTGACGCCGTGGTGCTGGAGAATAATATCCTGAACTTCAGGCGGCAGGTGCTCTTTCTGCGCCAGAAGAACGCCGTCCCGGGTGTGCGCGGTCAGGATCGCGGCGGAAACATAGGGATCGGTATTGGCGTGCGGATTGGATCCGTGCTGATTTTCACTGAAATAGCCGGGCCTTTTCAGTTTGCCGATATCATGATAATAGGCGCCGGCCCTGGCGAGGAAGGAATTGGCGCCGATCTTGTCGGCAGCGGCCTCGGCCAGATTCGCGACAATGATGGAATGGTGATAGGTCCCGGGCGCTTCAATCATCAGACGCTTCATGAGCGGATGGTTCGGGTTGGTGATCTCAAGAAGCCTGCTCGGGGTCGCCAGATGGAAAATGCCCTCAAAGGCCGGCTGCAGCGCCACGGCAAGGGCGCCGCTGAGCAAACCGCCGGCAAGCGCCCAGGAACCGGTCTGAATCAGGTCCAACGTCTCCACCGACGTCAGGAGCTTGATGCCGATCATCATCAGGATATTGAAAACCGCGGTGATCAGCCCGGCCAGAAGCACGCGGATACGCTGCGGGCGGCCTTTCAGGAACCAGATAGTGGCAACGCCGGAAGAGAGCGTATTGGCCATAATCAGCGCCACGTCGTAAGACGTGGTTGAACTGCTGAAACTGGCCAGGCCGGCAAAAAGCAGCGCGAGCGGAATGGTCAGGCAAAGGCCTGCCCTGTAACCCAGCAGCACGGTGCCCAGGATCGCGCCCAGGGTCACGGGAATAATATACAGGCTCGGAAGCAGATTGGAAATCACCGCGAAAGAAACGCACAGAATCAGGATCAGCAGGATCACGAGGAGCGGCCTGGCCTGCGAAAGATACTGCTTCAGCAGCAGACGCAGCAGCATGATCATGGATAACAGCGCCAGGAGGATATTGATCAGCGCGCCGCCGTATACGGAATAATCATAATGATTATCGTTCAGCAGGCCGAGGCTTCGCATGATCTCGAGCTGGCTCTGGGTGATCCGGTCGCCTTCCCGGATCACGTTCTGCCCCTGCGAAACGATGACGGGTTCAACGGCTTCCCTGGCCTTCCTGACCGCTTCATCCGTCGCTTCCTGGTCAATGATCATATTGGGCTTGATGCAGGTGCGCAGAACGGCGGGAAGAATCGTCTGCGTGAGGGATACATCGACTTTATAGCCGACAATCTGCTGGATGGTCATGATGGCCTGACTGACCTGGCCTTCCCGGATGGTTGAGTTCATCGCGTTTTCCACGGCCACAGTGACAATGCTGACCATATCATCAAAGACAGGCGTATCAACACGCAGGAGGGTGGTTATCTGCGACCGGCTGAGGGACAGGGCGTTCACCAGGCTCAGGGCATAATCGATCTCTTCTTCGGAAAAGGAGCGGTAATAATTGTGAACGGAATCATCCTGCTTCAAAGTGAGGCCGTACTGCTGGATCGTCCGGAGTTCATTGAAAGTGTCTTCAAGGGAAGACATGACCTCCTCCTTGACCCCCTGCTGAAAACGGTAAGTCGGCTCAACAGTGGCCGCGGCGGCGTCACGCTTTTCCTCCGTGGTCACCTCATCAATGACTTCCTTGGTCGCGTCAACCGTCACGTGAGAGATCGACCCCACGCTGAGGTCATATTTCCGGGGCGCGCAGACAAGGAAGAACAGGGCCACCAGGATCAGAAAGGTTCCGATCAGCAGGAGGGCGCATTTGCAGGAGGAAGAATGAAGCCATGTTTTCAAACGGTTTTTTTTGACTTCCCCACCGGTCCGGCGATCGCCTGAAAGCTGAAACATCATGCTTTTTCCTTTCCGGCTGACTGCCTGAGTCTGTCAGCCGCGTCATAGGCTTCGACGATCTGCTGTACCAGCTCGTGGCGAACAATGTCCTTCCCGGACATTTCCACGATGCCGATCCCCGGGATGTTCCGAAGCAGACTGACCGCTTCGGCCAGGCCTGACGTTTTCCCGGAAGGCAGATCCGTCTGGGTGATATCCCCCGTAACAACAACACGCGACCGAAAGCCCATACGCGTCAGAAACATTTTCATCTGCTCGGATGTCGTATTCTGCGCTTCATCCAGGATGATGAACGCGTCTGACAGGGTACGCCCGCGCATATAGGCCAGCGGAGCGACTTCGACGATGCCGCGCTCGATCAGCTTCGTATAGGAATCAGCCCCCATGAAATCATACATCGCGTCATACAAAGGCCGCAGATAGGGATCCACTTTCTGGGTCAGGTCCCCCGGGAGAAAGCCGAGCTTTTCCCCGGCTTCAACGGCGGGCCTGGTCAGAATGATGCGCTCGACCTCCTTGTTTTTCAGCGCCATGACAGCGAGCGCCATGGCAAGATAGGTCTTCCCTGTCCCCGCCGGGCCGACGGCAAAGGTCAGCACGTGATCACGAATGGCATCCACATAAACGCGCTGGCCGATCGTTTTGCAGGTGATCTCCTTCCCCCTGTGCGTCACGGCAATGACACGGCGGAGGTTTTCAGCGTTCAGATCCCTGTTGCCTTCGCGAAGCATCGCAACCGTATACCGGATTCTGACACGGTCGACGGTTTCATTCCTTTTGATCAGGTCAAGCAGATGCAGGATCGCGAGGCGCGCGAGCTCGATATCTTTGTCATCCCCGGTAATCACCAGGTGATTCCTCCGAAGCGCGACCGAGACATTGCATTCCTGCTCGATCAGCGCGATATTCCGGTCATTCAGGCCGAAGAGGGAGACATAGGCTTCCATCGAATCAGCCGAGAGTTCCAGGTCGAAATCTTCCGTCAAAATTCCTTGCTTCCTTCCTTTGCAGGTTCTGTATACTCCTCGTATTTTACTATAATTGCCGTTGACACACAAGGATTAATATGATAATATCCACATAATTTCATACTGTGAAAGACGATGATGGTTGATAATCCTTTTACAGAAGCTTCAGAGAGCCGCCGGATGCTGCGAGGCGGCGCGGAGTAAAAGGCCACTGCTTCCGGAGTTGATTCCATGAACGCCATGAGCCAGTAATGGAATACGGGCGCCCCGTAACCGGCTGTGAACTTGTTTGAGTTCGAGAGTGACTCTGTGAGCAGAGTAATTCGGGTGGTACCGCGGAAAGTATTTCGTCCCTGAGGCTTCGGGCTTCAGGGTTTTTACTTGGAAGGAGGAAACATACGCTATGGACCGGCAGAGAGAGATCATGATCTGCGATTGCACGCTGCTTGACGCAGCCAAAAATGTTGAGCTGAGCTTCAGGGAAAAAATCGAATTATGCAGGCTGATCGACAGGCTCGGCGTGTCCGCGATCGATTTATGCGAGATCAGGCAGAAAAAGATTGACAGGCTTTTAATCAAATCCATCTGTTCCGCTGTTCAGCGGGCCGTTGTCGCTGTTCCGGTGAATCTGACAGACGCGGATTCCGTTCAGCTGACCTGGGAAGCATTGAAGGAAGCACGGAAGGCGCGGCTGCAGGTTGTGGCGCCGGTCAGCTCCGTGCAGATGGAATATCTGCTTCATCTGAAGGCAGCCGGGCTGACCGCGGCGGTGGAAAGCCGGATCAGGGAATGCAGCGCGCTGACGGACGACGTTGAGTTTATCGCCGCGGACGCAACGCGCAGTGACCCTGAATTCCTGCGCAAAATCATCGCCACGGCGGTTCACGCGGGCGCCAAAAGGATTACGCTTTGCGATACGGCCGGAGCGCTTACCCCGGATGAAGCGGGTCTGTTCCTGAAAGAACTGGTTGCGGAGATTCCCGAACTGAACAACCTGACCGTCGGGTTCCACTGCTCCGACGAACTGAATCTTGCGGACGCGTGCGCTTTTGCCGCTGTGGCGGCAGGCGCCGGAATGCTGAAAACAACAGCCTACAGAGGGAACGCCATCTCTCTGGCCGGGATTGTCAGGATCCTGAACATTAAAGGCGCCATGCTGAAAGCGAAATGTTCGGTTGAAAATGAACAGATCAACCGGATTACCGGCCAGGTGAACATGATCTGCAGCGCGGAAAAGCACCGGGCGGTCGCCTTTTCCGAATCGCTCTCAGCCCATGACACAGAAATCGTCCTGAGCATCCACGATTCTTTTGAAACGGTGATGATGGCCACGGAGAAACTGGGATATGATCTGGGCGCCGAAGACCAGCAAAAAATCTGGAATGTTTTCAGCCGGACGGCAGAAAAAAAGGAAACCATTTCCCTGAAAGAACTGGAAGCCATCATTGCGGCGGAGGCGATGCAGGTTCCGCCCGCCTATCACAGCATACAGTATGTGATTAACACCGGCAACACCATCGGGGCCATGTCTCACATGAAACTGATGTTCCACAACCAGGAAATTGAGGGAATCGCTTCCGGCGACGGGGCGATCGACGCCGCATTCAATTCGATTGAAATGGCAACAGGCCGCCATTATGAACTGGATGATTTTCAGATCCAGTCCGTGACCGAAGGCCGTGAAGCAATGGGCGAAACGATCGTAAAGCTTCGGCATGAAGGAAAGCTGTATTCCGGCAGAGGTATTTCAACCGATATTGTCGGTGCCGGCATCATGGCCTATCTCAACGCTGTCAATAAGATTGTTTATGAGGAGGAAGAAGCATGAATCTCTCTTTTTCAACGCGAGGATGGAACAATCTGAGCTGGGAAGATCAGGTTCATGACGCGGAGGAAATGGGTTTCCCCGGCATAGAGCCATACAATATTCAGGACTATCCTTCCCTCTCGGGCAAAGGCGGCGCTTTTCATCCCTATATGCAGAATGAAACCATGCGCGCCCTCCGGAAAGCCGGGCTGACGATTCCCTGCTTTGACACTTATATTGACCTTTCCCTGGAGAATGAACCCCTTGACAAAGCGCTTCAGGTCATCCGGACCGCGTCGGCCATGAAGGTACCTTATGCCGCTTTCTGCGCCCTGGGAGACAGGGAGCATGTTGTTCGCGAAAACCTTGACAACCTGCTGAAAACAGCCGCGGAGGAAAACGTCTGCATCCTGATCAAAACCGTCGGGATCTACGCCGACACGAACCGGCTGAGAAAACTGATGGATGACTACGCATGCGACGAGCTGGCCGCGTTGTGGGATATGCATCATCCGGTGAGGGATTTTTCGGAAACGCCGGACCAGACCATCCGGAATCTCGGCGGGTACGTCCGGCACGTCCATCTGAGGGATTCAAACGATGATCTTTCCTATAACCTGATCGGTGAAGGAACGCTTCCCGTTCCGGAGATGATGAACGCGCTTTCATCCATTGATTACAACGGCTTCATTTCCCTGGAATGGAAACCGGAATGGATGCCGGATATTCCTGACAGAGAAATCATTTTTTCCCATTTCATCAACTATATGAACCGTTTTGAAAACCCCAGAGGGAAAAAGAAAAGCCTGTACTTTAACCATGACGGCTCCGGCAAATACATCTGGAAAAAGGACGAACTGATCGACATGACCTTCGGCAGCGTTCTTGACAAGCTTGCCGAAGAATTTCCCGATCAATACGCGTTCAAATATACAACGCTTGATTATACCCGGACATACGAAGAATTCAGGGAAGACGTGGACCGTTTCGCGAGGGCGCTGATCTCGATGGGCGTCCGGGCGGGAACCAAAGTGGCGATCTGGGCGACAAACGTCCCCGCGTGGTATATCACTTTCTGGGCCACCACCAAAATAGGAGCCGTTCTCGTTACGGTCAACACGGCGTATAAAATCCATGAAGCCGAATATCTGCTGCGGCAAAGCGACACGCATACGCTTGTAATGATCGAAAGCGCGCTGGACAGCAATTACCGCGCCATCATCAATGAACTGTGCCCTGAAATGACCGCTGCCAAAGCCGGCGAACCGCTGCACTGCAAGAAACTGCCTTTCCTCCGGAACGTGATTACCGTCGGCTATGTTCAGCAGGGCTGCCTTACCTTTGAGGAAGCGATGAAACGCGCCGACTCCGTTTCCCGGGAAAAACTTGAAAGCATGGCGCAGCATGTACAGCCGGATGACGTCTGCAATATGCAGTATACTTCCGGAACAACCGGTTTTCCGAAGGGCGTCATGCTGACCCATTACAACGTGGTCAACGACGGAAAATGCATCGGCGACAGAATGGGCCTTTC